>Ga0079226_10004941_pt1 | contig 10206 bp, 9 predicted proteins | sample Poulit2014_FD_76345 | JGI IMG/M metagenome (GOLD analysis project Ga0079226, IMG submission 76345) | Agricultural soil microbial communities from Georgia to study Nitrogen management - Poultry litter 2014 | ecosystem: Environmental > Terrestrial > Soil > Agricultural land | place: USA: Georgia... | reverse complement strand
CGCCTCGCAGGACACGGGCTCGACGATGCGCTCCGCCGCGGTGCGACGCTCCTGCGGCAGTGCGAACACGCCCTCGACCACGGCGCGGTCCGCATCGGCCCGGACCGTCGACGCGTCCGCCCGGGCACCGGTGAGCAGGTCCAGGGCCGTGACGAACATGGTCTTCCCCGCACCGGTCTCGCCGGTCACGGCGGTCAGCCCCGCACCCAGGTCGATGTGGGCCGAGGTGATGACGCCCAGGTTCTCGATCCCGATCGACGAGATCACGAGGCCTCCCCCGCCGGGCCCCTCCACCCGTCGACGGGAAGCTGGAACTTCCGCACGAGCCGGTCGGTGAAGGGACCGCGCTGCATGCGCGCGAGGGTGAGCGGCTGCGCGGAGCGGCAGGCTTCGATGTGCGCACCGCTGGGCAGTGCGAGCTCCTCCCGGCCGTCGCACCAGAGCACCGCGGATTCGCCGGGGTGGCGGGCGACGTGCTCGACCGCGATGACGGACGACGGGCCTGTGACGAGCGGTTTCGCGAAGAGCGCGTGCGCACTGATCGGGACCATGAGGAGTGCTTCGACGTCCGGCCAGACGACCGGGCCGCCGGCGGAGAACGCGTAGGCGGTCGATCCCGTGGGCGTCGCGAGGATGGTTCCGTCGCAGCCGAATGTGGACACGGGACGGTCGTCGATGCCGATGCTGAGCTCGATCATCTGCGTCCCCGGCCCCTTCTCGACCGTCGCCTCGTTGAGCGCCCATGCGCGGTGCACGATCTCCCCACCGGCGCGGACGGTGATCTCGAGGCTCATGCGATGCTCGATGTCGTAGTCGCGGTCGACGGCGCGGCGGACCGTCTCCTCCATGTCCGCCGATTCGCTCTCCGCGAGGAATCCCACGTGGCCCAGGTTGATGCCCATGACCGGCACGCCGAACGAGTGGAAGCGTTCGGCCGCGCGCAGGATCGTGCCGTCGCCGCCCAGGACCATGATCAGCTCGCAGTCGGCGGCTGCGGCGGACAGCGCGGCGTCGTCGACGATCTCCGCACCGTTCGGCCGCACGTCGCCGTAGGCGGACAGCATGTCGTGAGCCGATCGCGACATGACGGGGACGATGCCGTTCTCCACGAGGGCCGTGCAGACCAGTTCGGCGGCTCTGCGGGCGTTCTCGCGGCGCGGGTGGAGGTCGATCATCATCCGTCGGCTCACGGTGCCTCCTCCGGTGCGGGTGCGGGGACGTGGTCGGCGCCGCCCGTGGGGCCGACGCCGCGTTCCACGGTAGCCGATGCTACAGCGGAGCGACGGGCGGCCGACGACATGGGGGCGCCGGGGCTGCTCGCCCGGGCCAGCACGAAGTGCTCGACGTTGCCGGCGGGCCCCGGCAGACGCGAGGGTGCGCTGCCGCAGACCCGGGCACCCGCCGCAGTCAGAGCGGCACCGACCCGCTCGAGCGCACGCGTCCGGTCGGCGGGGTCTGCGACCACGCCGTGCTTGTCGAGTGCCGCACGGCTGAGCTCGAACTGCGGCTTCACCATGAGCAGGACCGGTGCCCCGTCACGGGCGACCCCGAGCAGTCCGTCGAGGACGAGGGTCAGCGAGATGAAGGAGAGGTCCGCGACCACGAGGTCCACGGACCCGTCCGGGTGGAACGGCGGCGCCGAGGCGGCGGCCAGATCCGAGCGGCTCAGCGCCCGGACGTTGGTGCGGGGCAGGTCGTGGACCCTCTCGTCGTCGCCGATCCGGGGCGCGAGCTGGCCGTGTCCCACATCGACGGCGTGGACGCATTCGGCGCCGTGCTCCAGGAGCACCTGGGTGAAACCGCCGGTGGAGGCCCCCGCGTCGAGGCAGACCGCCCCGCCGACCGCGGGGGCGAGCCCCAGGTCCGCGAGCGCGCCCAGGAGCTTGTGGGAGCTGCGCGCGACCCACGGTTCCGGAGCGTCCACCGCGACGAGCGCCCCCTCCGCGACGGTCGCCGCCGGTCGAGCGACGCGACTGCCGTCGACCGTCACGCGCCCGGCCCGGATCTCCCGCGCCGCACGGTTGCGCGACGCGACGAGCCCCAGGTCCACGAGCACGGTGTCGAGTCTGCCCGCGGTGCGGGCGCGCTCCGCCGGCACGTCAGAGCGCCCCGAGAGCGTCTTCGAGTCGGGTGAGGAGCTCGTGCGCCCTATCGGTCCGCTCCTCCGGCGGGCCCTCGTCGAGGGCGGCGAGGGCGTCCTCCCACCGGCGCGTCGGGACGCCTCCGCCGGGCCGCGGCGTCGGATCGTCGTTCACGCGAACCTCCTCGGGGCGCCCCCGGGCAGCAGGGCGGTGAGATCGTCGAGGAGGTAGTGGGGACGCTGCTCGACCGGTGCGGCCAGGGCCTCGGCCTCGCCGTGGACTCCCGTGAGCACGAGTGCCGCCGTGATCCCGGCCCCGCGTGCTCCCGCGATGTCCGTCTCGAGCCGATCGCCGACCATGAGCGGTCGTGCGGCGTCCAGGGCCCGGACGCCGGCCTCCATCATCGTGCGCGACGGCTTGCCGGTCACCAGCGGCACGGCCCCGGTGGTGTCGGCCACGACCCGGACGAACGCGCCGTTCCCGGGCAGCTGTCCGTGCTCGGTGGGGACCGTGCGGTCCAGGTTCGTCGCCCACCAGCGGGCGCCGGATCGGACTGCGCGGCACGCATCCGCGAGCTGCAGCCATCCGAGGTCCGGGGAGAAGCCCTGGACGACCGCGACCGGGTCCTCGTTCGCCGTGTCGACCACGTGCATCCCCTCCGCCTCCACCTGGTCGGCGAGCGCGTCGGATCCGACGACGAGCACCGGGGAGTCTGCCGGAAGCGTGCGGGCCAGTTCGCGGGCCGCCACGACAGCAGAGGTGAGGATCCGGTCGGGCCCGGCGTCCACGCCGAGGGAGCCGATGTGCTCAGCCACGTCGTCCGCGGAGCGCGAGGCGTTGTTGGTGAGGAACACCACGGGCACGCCCGCATCCGCGAGACCCGTGAGTGCCTCGACGGCGCCGGGGACCGCCCTCCTGCCCGTGTAGACGCAGCCGTCGAGGTCGAGCAGCAGTCCGTCGAAGTCGATCGTGTCCATCACGGCTGCCGCCTCACAGATCGAAGAGGGGCTCGGTGAGCTCCTCGTCGTCGTGCGCGGAGCGGTCGGTCTCCGCCGCCGTCGGCCGCGAGGCCTCCGCACGCGGAGTCCTCGTCGTGTCAGCGGATGGGGTCTCGTCACCGCCGGTCGCCGGCTCATCGGTCGCGGGCTCCTCGGTCACCGGCTCCGCTGCCTCGGCGTCCGCCAGGATCTCCTCGAGCTCGTCGACGGTCTCCGTCGCGAACTCGGCGTCGACCGCACGCACCGACTCCCCGGCGGCCCGCTCGGGATGCGCGGCCCGCTCGGGATGCGCGGTGTCCTCAGCCTGAGCGGAATCCTCCTCAGCAGCGCGAGCAGGCTCCTCCTGTGCCTGAGCGGGATCCGCGTCAGCCTGGTGGTCGAGTTCCTCGTCGGGCAGCTCGAGCTCCTCGAGCGTGACGATCTCGACGTTCGCGTTCGGGTCGGGATCCTCGTCGCCGAACAGCGTGCCGGTCGCCCTGGCCGTGCGGCGCGCGAGCTCCTCGTAGCGATCGGCGAGCTCCGCATCGCCCTGCAGGCGGATGACATCGGAGTACACGGACAGGAGGCGCACGAGCGTCCCGTTCGCATTGCCCGCGAAGTTCCGCGTCTCGAGGAGCTTCCGGGCCTCTGACACCTCGCCGCGATCCATGTGCGCCCCGGCCGCGACCATGAGCAGCTCCGTGTACAGGTCGTGCCCGAGTGCCGCCTCGGAGGCCTCGGAGAAGATCTCCAGGGCCTTCTGCGGACGACCGCGCCCGCGCTCGGCGTCCGCGATGAGCGGCAGGTTGTCGTCCGATCCGGAGATCCTCCGGTGGGTGCGCAGCTCCCGCAGCGCCTCGTCGTACCGGTCCACGTGGTAGGCGACGATGCCCGCCGCCTCCCTGACTCCGGCGACACGGCTGCCGCGGGCAGCCGCTGTCTGCGCGTGGGCGAGCGCGGCATCGGGATCGACCCCGATCAGTTCGCTCGCGGCGACGAGGTGCTTCGCGACCAGTTCGGCGGTCTCCTTCGAGAGCGGACGCAGCTGGGAGCGGATCTCCTTCGGCAGCTCGCCGCCGGTGATCCCCTCCGGGATCGCGGGGCCCTGCGGGAGCCTCGGCCGGTCGTCACGACGCGCGCGGGGGCCGCGACGACCGTCCGGACGCCCGCGGCGGCCGGAGTCATCGCGACGGCGGTCACCGCGACCATCGTGCCGACGGTCGTCGACGCGCCGCCCGGACGCGCGATCGCTGCCGGGAGTCCGCTCGTCGCGGCGGCGATCGTCCCCGCGACGCCCGCCGCTGCGACGCTCGTCGCCGCGACGACGGTCACCGGCGCCTCGACTCTGACCGGCCCCGGCGCCGCGTCGTCTTTCGTCCGACCGACCGCCGCCGTGCGGACGACCGCGGCCCTCCCCCTCGTTCCACCGGCTGCGGGCGGGACGAGCGTCACGGCGCCCGCGGCCGCGCTCGTCGCGTCCGCGGTCACTGCGCGCACGCTCGCCGCTCGATCCGCCGGCGCGGTCGCGGCGTCCGCCGCCGTCCCGTCGCTGCGGGCCCCGACCCCGTCCCGCACCGCGGTCTCCACCGCGCCGGTCGTCACGGCGCGCGCCGTCGTTCGTGTCGTCTGCCTCAGCCATCGCCATCCTCGGTCGTCACTATTCGGTTCCGCGCCGCGGTGCAGCGCCCTGGCTCCGTCTGACCGGGCCGAACATCGCCGCCCATTCTAGCCCGACGGCCCTCAGCGCGCGGGAAGACGGAGTTCATCTTCCTCACACTCTCCGCTCATCTCCTCTCCCCCTCGTGCTCGCCCGGAGTCCCGGCCACCTCCCGCAGACGCATCAGGAAGGACACCATGCAGCGCATGCTCGCCGCGGCCTCGGCCGGGTCGCTCCTCGCACTCGCCGTCGTCGCACCCGCAGCCGCCACCACCTCCGTCGCCGTCGACGACCCCCACGTGCACTCCGCCGCAGACCCGACGCTGTCGGTCACACCGATCGGCACACACTCGACGGGTGTCTTCGACGGATCGGCGGCGGAGATCGTCTCCCACTACGCCGCCGGCGATCGCACACTCGTCGTCAATGCCCAGCAGGGCCTCGTGGACGTGCTCGATGCGGCGGACCCGACCACTCCGCGGAAGCTGACGACGATCACGGCCGCGGGGACCGAGGTCGCCGACGGCTCCGCGATCCCGTCCGGCGCCGTCGCGAACTCCGTCGCCGTCCGCGACGACGGGCTCGCCGTCGTCGCGGTCGAAGCGCCTCAGAAGACCGACCCGGGCTGGCTGATGTTCGCCGACGTCCGCGAGGAGGAGCCGGTCTCCCTCGGAGCGATCGCCGTCGGCTCCCTGCCGGACTCGGTCGTCCTCTCCCCCAACGGCGCGCACGCGGTCGTGGCGAACGAGGGCGAGCCCGCGGAGGACTACTCCGTGGACCCGGAGGGCTCTGTGGGCGTCGTGACGCTGCCCGACTCCGTCGCCGCGGCGAGCCGCTCGGACTACGCGGTCGCTGACTTCCACGCCTTCGAGGGCGATGCCCTGCCCGCGGGCGTGCGCATCTACGGTGGACGCGAGGACGCCGGGACCGGCACGCCGGAGCACCCCGTCTCGGAGAACCTGGAGCCCGAGTACAGCACGGTGATCGGAGGGCGCGCATACACGACGCTCCAGGAGAACAGCGCTGTGGCGATCACCGACCTTACGACCGCGACGGTCGAGGACATCGTGCCGCTGGAGACCACGGATCTGCGGGACGTCGCCTTCGACGTCTCCGATCGCGACGAGACGATCGATCCCGCGAACTGGCCGGTGACCGCGTTCCGCGCACCGGACACCATCCAGTCCGTCGAGATCGGCGGGCAGCCGTACCTCGTCACGGCGAACGAGGGCGATCTGCGCGACTGGGACGCCTTCAGCGAGGAATCGCGCGTCGAGGACTTCGGCAGCGACGGCGTGGCCCCTCTGTGCGAGTCGGTCGCCGACGGCACGGGGATGAGCCTCGAGGAGCTCACCGCCGACGAGAACCTGGGCCGGCTCACGGCGACGACCGCGGACGGCCTGTCGGACGACGGCGACTGCTACGCCGGGATCCACGTGAGCGGATCGCGCTCCTTCTCAATCCTCGACGCGCAGGGGGACGAGGTGTTCGACTCGGGCTCGCTGTTCGAGGAGATCACGGCTGAGGCGCACCCCGACTTCTTCAACTCGAATCACTCCGAGTCGAATCTCGACGGACGCTCCGACGACAAGGGACCGGAGCCGGAGGCGATCGAGGTCGGTGCCGTCGGCGACCGCACGTACGCGTTCGTGGGCTTCGAGCGGGTGAGCGGATTCGCAGCGGTGGATATCAGCGATCCGCATTCCCCGGCGTTCGTGACCTACGTGAACAACCGCGACTTCTCCGTGTCCGCCGAGGACGAGCCGGAGCGCTTCGCAGAGGCCGGCGACCTCGGTCCGGAGTCGATCGAGTTCGTGCCCGGTCCCGTCGCCCCCGGCACCGCCGAGGGCGCAGTCGCCGATGCGATGCTCATCATCGGCAACGAGGTGTCCGGCACCACCACGTACTACTCCGTCGAGGACCTCCTCACCGAGCAGCCCACGGACGAGCCGACCAACGAACCCACCGCGGATCCGACCGGCGAACCGAGCGAGCAGCCCTCGGACCAGCCGAGCGAGCAGCCCTCGGATGAGCCGTCCGACGAGCCCACGGACGAGCCCGGGGACGACGGCGAGCAGGATCGGGACGAGGATGCCCGCGATGACGAGGACGGGACTCTGCCGCGCACGGGAGCCTCGATCGCCGCCGCGGTCGCCGCGGCTGCGCTGCTGGTCGGCACGGGCATCGCCGCGATCGTCGTGGCGCGGCGTCGGCGGTGACCGCCGGGCGATGAACCGTCGGATGCCGCCGGACGGACGGTCGGGGATCCGTCCGACGGTCTCGCCGGCAGGGGTGGGGGCCGACCGTGCCGGCTCCCACTCCTGTACGTTGGGCGGACGGACGGTCCCGTGACGTGGGGCGTCGACCGACACGACATCCGGCGGCCGATGAGATGATCGGCGACCGCCGGGGAAGGGCACAGCACCATGACGCATCGAGCCTCTTCCGGACTCACCCTGCCGATGATCGGCCTGGGCACGTACGGCCTCCGCGGGTTCACCGGCTCCGCAGCGGTCCGGACGGCGGTGGAATCCGGCTACCGCCTGGTGGACTCCGCGTTCAACTACGAGAATGAGGCGGCCGTCGCCGAAGGGTGCAGGGCCGCGGCGGTCGACCGCGGCGAGATCCTCTACACGACGAAGCTCGCGGGCCGGCACCATCGGTACGACAAGGCCGCCGTCGCGCTCGAGGAGTCCGTGCTCCGCACGGGGCTGGGATACATCGACCTGGTCCTCATCCACTGGCCGAATCCTTCCCAGAGCCTCTTCGTGGACGCGTGGAGGGCCCTCATCGATGCGCGGGAGCGCGGGGTCATCCGTCACATCGGCGTCTCGAACTTCCTTCCGGAACATCTGGAGACGCTCGAGGAGGAGACCGGCGTCCGTCCGGAGGTCAACCAGGTGGAGATGCACCCGTACTTCCCGCAGGACGAGGCGCTCGCGTACCACGCGGACAGGGGCATCATCACGCAGGCGTGGAGCCCGATCGGCAAGGGCGGCGAGCTCCTGGCCGAAGCACCGGTCGTCGACACCGCGGCGGCCCACGGCATCACGGCGACGCAGGCGGTGCTCGCATGGCATGTGAGGCGCGGTTCCCTGCCTCTGCCCAAGTCAGCCGACGTGAAGCGTCAGGCGGAGAACCTCGCTGCCGCCGAGGTCGTCCTCACGGAGGCGGAGGAGGCAGCCATCTCCGCCCTGAGCCGGCCCGACGGTCGCCTCAGGGGTCAGGATCCTGCGGTCTACGAGGAGTTCTGACCCGGATCAGAGCGACCGGGCGAGGTCGTCGAGGAGCGGGGGCAGGCTCTCCTGGAGGTCTCCGCGGATCACGTCGTCGGCCAGGGAGTCGAACGGGGTGGTCTCCGCATTCACGATGACCGTGCGTGCGCCGCTCTTCGCGGCGAGCGGGAACAGACCCGCCACCGGGTAGACGCCGAGCCCGGTCCCGACCGCGACCATCACGTCGCAGCCTTCTGCGGCGGTGTGCGCCGCGTCCAGCACGGCGGCATCGAGTGCCTCCTCGAAGAGGATCGTCTGCGCGCGGAGGACCCCGCCGCAGGCGCGGCAGCGGGGGTCGGGCTCGCCGGCCCGCACTCGGGCTGCGGCCTCCTCCATGGAGCCGGTCGCGGCGCAGCCCTCGCAGCGCCATGACCGCGCGTTCCCGTGCACTTCGAGCACGCGGTCGGGGTCCGATCCCGCCGCCTGGTGCAGTCCGTCGACATTCTGCGTGACGACGGCGCCGATGTCCGCGCGTTCGGCGAACGCCGCGATCGCACGGTGGGCGAGCGTCGGCTCCTTCTCCCAGACGCCCGCCTCAGAGCGCATGAGCCAGGCCTTCCGGCGGACGCCCTCGTCGTTCAGGTACCAGGAGAGGGTCGACGTGAGCTCGGCCTCGGGGTCCTTGGTCCACACGCCGTCGGGACCGCGGAAGTCGGGGATCCCGGCCGCTGTGCTGATGCCCGCACCGGTGAGGAAGACGACGCTCATCCTGCGTCCTCCTCTCCCGCCCCGCTGAGACGGGCCCGGTCCGCGCCACCGTCCTGCTCATCGGGCCGCTCCAGCGTGGAGAACCGCGTGACTAGGGCCGCCGCCGACTCCTCTCGGCAGCCGCCGGCGCCGGTGCCCGACCACAGGTTCAGCAGCTGCGGATCGTCCGCCGCCGCGGCTGCGGAGCGGATGCCTGAGGTGAGCACGTTGACCTGCGGGTACCCGACGACGGAAGCCTCCGCCATCTCATCGGTGAAGCGGTTCACGAGGGCCCGCGCGGGCCGCCCGGTGAACACGCGGGTCAGCGTCGTCTCCACCGGCCTGTCCGACGCCGCGGCATGCAGGAGCGCACGCCGATGGGTCGGCTTCGTCCCGGACTCCTCCGTCGTGAGGAAGAGCGTTCCCATCTGCACGGCCCCGGCGCCGCGATCCAGGAGCGACTGCGCGGATTCCGGCCCGTCGACGCCGCCGGCCGCGATGACCGCCAGGGGTGTCGCGTCCACGAGTGCCGCTACCAGCTCCCCCGTGGGGATCTCCTGCGGCCGCGCGGACTGATCGAACTGCGCGCGGTGGCCACCGGCCTCGATGCCCTGGGCGATGAGCAGGTCCGCACCGTGCGAATGGGCCACTCGTCCTTCAGCCGGGTTCGTCACGGTCACGGCCACGGTGATGCCGACTTCGTGGAGCCTCTCGATCGTGACCACGTCCGGCAGGCCGAAGGTGAATGACACGATGTCCGGTCGCTCGTCCATCGCCACCGCGAGCTTCTCGGCGTACAGGTCCTCGGACGCCTCCCCGACGGGAGGGATCGCACCGTCGATGCCGGCCGAGTCCGTCCAGTCCTGCAGCGCGGAGCGGTAGCCGGCCAGATCGTGCGCATCGGCGCGGTGGGCCTCCGGCACGAAGATGTTCAGTGCGACGGGCCCGGTGGTCAGCGACCGGTACTCCGCCAGCGCGTGCGCCGTCGCGTCAGCGGTGAGGTAGCCGGCCGCCAGGGACCCGAGGCCGCCGGCGTCGGTCACCGCAGCGGCCAGCCGCGGAGTCGACGGCCCGCCCGCCATGGGAGCTTGGACGACCGGAACACGCAGGGACTCCAGGGAGAAGGGATTCATAGCGCCATCGTACTGACCCCGCCGCACACCGACGAGCGGACTGTCAGCGGTGCGCGGGCGTCTGTGGTGGGTGGTGAATGAGGAAAAGCCCGGAAAGATGAGCCACACTCACCCTCCGGGCTTCCCCCATACTACTACTTCACAGAATATTGCGGCGACGTCTTACTCTCCCACACCCTGACGAGTGCAGTACCATCAGCGCTGGCAGGCTTAGCTTCCGGGTTCGGAATGGGACCGGGCGTTTCCCCACCGCTATCACCACCGCAAAAACACGGGACACAACCCCACACAACAGAGGGGGGGCCGTGTATCAGGCCTCACCGACCACCACCCCACAGGGCGATGGCCGGGGACCACAGCTTTCATCAATGGACGCGAACACACAATGCAACAACT
>Ga0079226_10004940_pt1 | contig 10207 bp, 10 predicted proteins | sample Poulit2014_FD_76345 | JGI IMG/M metagenome (GOLD analysis project Ga0079226, IMG submission 76345) | Agricultural soil microbial communities from Georgia to study Nitrogen management - Poultry litter 2014 | ecosystem: Environmental > Terrestrial > Soil > Agricultural land | place: USA: Georgia... | reverse complement strand
GAAAAAATACAATTAATAAATATGTATACAAACAAGGACTATTTAGGGGGATTGGAGTTTAATTTTTATATAGTATTAAATTTAACAGATGAAGATGTTAAAGAAAGATTTAAGAATACAAAAGATAGATGGGAAAGTGCAGGGTTATATTTTGTTAAGAATTTAAAGGAGTTAAATGAAGAAAGGTTTAAAGAAGAAAAATTGTCTGTAAACTTGAGAAAGATCATGGAAGTAACCAACTTATAAGAATAAAGAGTAATAAATGGGCATAGATATAACTATGTCTTTTTATTTTGGAAAAGGGGGAAATACGAATGAGAAGTAGAAAGTGGACGAAAGAGAAAGTAATAGAAGAGGTCGAAAAGAGAGTAAAAGAAGGAAAGAGTATAAAGTATCAAGATATAGCAAAAGAAGATGTAGGGTTAAAGAATGCGATATATAATTATGTGGGAGGAATTAATAAGTTAAAACAGATATTAAAAGAGCGAGAAGAAGAAAGGGAAAAGGAAGATAATAAAGAAGAAGTAACTACATATGTAGAAACGAAAAAAGAAGTAAAGAAGATAGTTATAGAGATTAATATAATATAGGAAAAGAAAGTAACGTAGAACTAATTACGTTACTTTTTTTATGGAAATAGGTAAGGGGTGGAAATTATAAAGTATAAAGTATAACAAAGAAAGGGAAGTGTTTTAATGGAAGAGTTTGGATCAATAGGAGCATTTTTAGCGTTAGGGGCGGCATTTATAATGGTGTTCTTTATAGGAGCATTAATTTGGTACGTATTAAATGCGATAGGTTTATATAAGATAGCTAAAAAAGAAGGGAACGAAAATGCTTGGTTTGCTTGGGTACCTGTTTTAAATGTGTTGTTGTTACCAATGTTAGTAAATAATGATGTACATGAGTCAATAAGAGGTAATTTTGTCATAATCTATATTGTAAGTTTAGTAGCAAGTATGTTTTTAGGTGGAATTATCCCATTTGTAGCTTTAGTACCTTTTGCATTATTTGTATATGGATTTTATATATTACTTTCAAGATACTCAAAAAATGCGGTAGTACATACTGTAATTGCTGGAGTAACTTTAGGAGTATCGGCACCAATACAATTTTTATACATTATGAATAGAGAACCGTTAAGTGAATAAAGGGAGAGATAAATATGGTTAAGTGTGAAGTATGTAAAGCAGAAAACAAAAAAGAGTATGTAATGTGTATAGTATGTAGTAAACCGCTAAAGAAATAAAAAAGATTTAGAACGGATAATAAAACAACGAGAAAGTCACTTTGGGGATGTTATTATTAATATAAGATAAAAAAACAAATAAAAAGAGAGTCTAAACTACCATAGATTCATAAGGTGATTTGACACCTAAAAAACGAGGTAAGGCATGAAAGTAGTGCAAACCACTCGTAAGGTATAAATTGTTATCATAAAATCCGATAACATCTCCATAAGTGGCAGCGGTAGTAATACCACTTAAAGTAATTTAATACACTAACAACAAAATATTTGGGGTCTGACTAGTGTAAGGAATTACATAGGGGACAAACGATAGTTATATTCCTCTAAATTTTTAACTCGTCTGACTAGTGTAAGGAATTACACAGGGGACAAACTGTAATGTAGTTTCAATAATACCTTCACCCGTCTGACTAGTGAAAGGAATTACATAGGGGACAAATGAGTGAACTTTTCTGAAAAAGGCTTGAAAAGTCTGACTAGTGTAAGGAATTACACAGGGGACAAACAGGGGACAAAGGCATCTCTATCAGTCTGACTAGTGGGATGTAAAATACGGTAGGGATAAAGATGTGAAAATAGTAAGTAAAAATATAAAAACACGTAAATAAAACACTTTTTATAGTGTTTTTTTAATTTGGATAATAAAAACGTAAAAAAGCACAGAAAGAGAGTTAAGATATAGGTATAAAGGTAGGGGGAGATAAAGATGAAAAAAGAAGTAGTAAAGACTTATAAGATACCAATATTAAAGCCAGTAGGAACAGAATGGAAAGTATTTGGAAAAGTAGCGGGGGATATAACACATAATTTAATAAAGGTAATGAATGATGCAATGACAATGCATTATCTGCACATACAAGAAAAGTATAAGTATAAAGAAGATACGGGAGAGAAATTTAGTGTAGAGGAACATTATGGAGTAAAAACGTATCAGACGGTAATAAATAGGGAGTTGCGTGATAGGTATAAGGGGTTAAATATTCCGTCGGATATGTTAAGTAGTGCAGTAAGGGAGGCAATTAACACATTTAATACCAATAGTTTAGATGTGTTAAAGGGAAACGCATCGTTAATGACATTTAGACGAGATCAACCAATTCCAGTAGCAGGAAGGTCTTTACGACTTACTGAAGATTATACGGTAAGACTTTCATTCATGACAAAGGAAATAGCAGAGAAGTATGGGTTTAAAGGACGGAACAAACAAAATTTTGAGGTACAATTAAAAACATATAAAAACTCGAGATTAATATTAGATAGAATCTTAGAAGGAGAATATAAATTATGTGATTCACATGTACAAAGGGATTTAAAAGGGAAATGGTATTTAATATTAACGTATAAGCAACCAGTAAAGGAAATAAGTAAAAAAGAAGGACGTATAATGGGAATCGATTTAGGGTTAAGTAAAGCAGTATATGCTGCATTAAACGATTCAAAAGAAAACTTCTTTATAGATGGTGGGGAAGTAAGTTCCTTTAGAAGAAGGGTAAGAGCAAGACGAAAGAGTTATCAAAATCAGTTACGGGTATGTTCGGATAATCGGAGAGGGCATGGAAGAAAAACACTTTTAAAACCATTAGATAAATTAAGTAAAAAAGAAAGTAATTTTAGAGGGACGGTAAACCATAGATATTCTAAAAAGATAGTAGAGTGGGCTGTAAATAATAAAGTAAGTGTTATACAGATGGAAGATTTAAGTGGGATAAGTGCAAATAATACGTTTTTATCTAACTGGGATTACTTTGATTTACAGAGCAAAATAGAATATAAAGCAGAGCAGGAAGGTATTAAAGTAGTAAAAATAAAAGCGAATTACACATCACAAAGATGTAATGAGTGTGGGAATATAGATAAAGATAACCGAAAGAGTCAAGAAGTGTTTAGTTGTACGAGTTGCGGTCATAAGACAAATGCAGATTTGAATGCAGCTAGAAACATATCTACAGAAGGAATAGAAAAGATAATCGAGGATTATAAAGAAAAAGAAGATAAGAAAGCAAGTTAATAATGAAGAAGTAAAAGGAGAGTGGATAAAAATCTGCTCTTTTTTTGTTGTAGGATAATAAAACGGGGAGGAAAGGTAATTTAACGAGTTATACTATCATTGAGAAGAATAAAAGAAATAGATAAATAAAGAATAATAAAAGATAAATAATAAGAAGGGAAATAAGGAAATGAATAAAGAATATAATCGAATAGAAGAAAGAATAGATAAAAGTGATTTAGGAAAGTTGATTAGTATTATGTATTATACAGGAACAACATTATCAGAAGGTATAAACATACAATTAAGACGATATAAGAAATATGGAAGTGAACAAATGAAAGAAGAAGTCGCAACCTTTTTAGATAGAATTATAGAGGAATATGATATAGGGTCAACAAGAAAAGAAGTAGACGGTGAGTTATGGAGTATTAATTTAGAAGATAAAGAATTAAGAGATTATGTAAGAGGATTGATTTTATCGGAAGACAGTAAGTTATATGTCGATAAGGTATTAAATGTAGCGCAGGGGAACAAAGATTTTAGAGATGGTTTATATTATATGTTTAAGAAAGAGATAAATGAAGATATAATGTTTAATCCTAAGTTACAGGATACAGAAGAAATAAAGATGTATAAGTTAAGGATGGTATCATGATAAAAATAGAGAATGTAGATAAAAGGTATTTAACGTGTGATATATGTGATTCTAATGAAGGGGTAAAGTTTATAGTGTTAGATGATGGGACATCGTCATCAAAGAGATTTAAATTATGCAAAAAGCATTTAAAAGAATTAAAACAGAAATTATAAATGACGGGAAATAGAGTAATTTAGTATAACTAAAGGTACTCTATTTTTGTTTAAGTAGGTTTACAATTAAATTAAAATAGTGTATAATTAATATAAATAAAAGAGTAGAGAAGGGGAAATTAAAAATGGGTAAAGATATATTATATGGTATTGTAGTTGAAAATAGTGGTGGAGGACAGACGCTGGATACGTATGTGAAAAGGGAATCTGCTTTAGATAGGGCAGAGGAGATTATAAGGCATATAAAAAGCAATAATATAGAAGGAAGAAGAGTTTATTTATCTGAGTTAGAGTATGATCGTGCGAGGAATGTATTAACGGAAAGTAGTTTAATTAAAAAGGATTCAAAGTTATTATATGAACATTAAAAAGAAGGGGTAAAGAGGATGGAAAATTTAAGGGGTTATTTAGAGAGTAAGGGTGTTGAAACGGGTTGGAAGTTTGATAATTTGTTATTATTGGCTCCTACGGGAAGTAAAGCGTATGGGACGGATACGGAAGATTCTGATACGGATTATTTTGGAGTAACGGTTCCACCGATTGAATATTACATGGGTTTAAATAGTTTTGAAACATATAATAAAAAGAATGGAAAAAATGTATTAAATACAAAAGAAGATGTGGACGTAACATTATTTAGTTTAAATAAGTTTGTAAAGAATTGTGCGGAAGGGGAACCACAGGCATTAGAATTAATGTATTTAGAAGAAGGGCAGTATTTAGTTGTAACGGAACTAGGAAAAGAATTATTGAGAAATAGGGAAATGTTTTTAAGTAAAAAGGTAATTAAGAAGTATGGTATGTTTGCATTACATTGTAGAAAAAGGATGGAAAAAGGACGAAAAGATTATGTAGAGAAGTATGGGTATGATACGAAACAATTTCAACATAGTGTAAGATTGTACGAGATGTTGTTTGAAATTTTAAAGGAAGGTAAATTTACTACAAAAAGAAAAAATGCGGGTTATTTAAAGGAATTAAGGAAAGGTAAATATACTTTAGAACAGGCAGTAAAGTTATTAGAAGGTTACGAGGAAGAATTACAGGTATTAAAAGAGGAAAGTCCTTTACGGGAAAAATGTGATTATAGTAAAGTAGATAAATTTTTAGTAGATTTAAATAAGAGAGCTTTGGGAATGTAGATGGGTTTAAATAAGGAAAGGGGAAAACAGAAAGTGAATGAGGTACTTTTAAAACCATTTAATAAGGAAACGCATAAGAAAACATTTATAAATTATTTAGAGGTAATTATGGACGAGGATGGGAAGGTAATGTATGCTGTACCATCTCATCAAGAAAAGATGATAAGTATAGTATGTGAAAGAAAAGGTATTAGTAGGGATGAATTAAATGATTTATGTCCTAAAGAATACTATTTTAATTTTTTAGAGTGGTTACATTTACAATGTGGGTGTGTAGCGGTATGGAATGATTTTTATGTAGGTAAATTAAATGAACGACAAAAAGAAGTGTTACAAGAATTAAAAGATTATGGGATATATAAGGGGGAAGTTTAGTCTGTAAATGGGTAAGGGTTGAAATAAATATAGGATAGAAAGGGAGTAGATAATATATAGAACAGTAAAGGGGATAAAGATAAATGAGTGGTTATATTGTAGTAAATGGTAATGTTTCGGTAGGGTTAATGCAAGAATTTACACGAACGTTGGAAGGAACATTAGGGATAAACATTGGCAGGATTAGGAGCAGTAGCAAATCAAGTAGGGATGGATGTTGTAAAGGAAGTAGCAGCTATTTTAGGGGCAACTGCATGTGTAGGAGGAGTAGTTTTATTTAATGTAACGGAATTAAAAGAAGAATTTTTAAATAATAGGTAAGGAGAAGTTGTATATGTTTGATAAGATTAGTAAGTTATACGGAAAGCATATATTTACAAAAGATTTTGGAGATGGAGAGCTTGTAGATATAACTAAAAAAACACATAATATAGAAGATGGTTTATATGTATACTTTCATTCAAATCGAGATGGAGAAGTTAAGTTGGATGGAAAAGAGTTTTTAGATAATATTGTAGAAGTAAAATAGAATGAAAATGGATGAGAAGATGTTTAACACATCTTCTTTTTTAATGTGTAATATTAACATGTAACATAATTATGTAATAAACTTCAGTAATATTAACATGGAAATGGAAGGGTAAAACTATTCAGAGATAGAAATATTTAAGGGGGAAACATAATTAGATGTGATACAAATATTACGTGGAAATACATAAATATAATATGCTTAACAGTGCTTTATGATTTGGAATATTTAAGGGGTGATGAGGTGGGTAAACATTTTAGGAAAAAAGCACTTATAAAATAAAAAGGGGATAGCAAGATGATAAAGAGGCATGAAAAAACATTTTCAGTCTTTATGTTATTAATGTTATTAGTATCGACATTTACGACACCGTTAAATGTATTAGCAGCAGAAGAAATACATGATGGAGAAGATGTAGCTGAAGTAGAGTTACTTGATTTAGATAATGAAGATGTTGATGCATTAACAGAGGACAACAAAGATATAGACGAAAAAGAAGATGAAGAAACAATAAAAGAAGAAAATGAGGAAGAAACAAAGAAGGAAGACAAATCACCTGAGAAGAATAAAGGTGACCCTGAAGAAGTAGAAAAAGAAAGTAATGAAGAAGAGAAAGAAGAAAAGAAAGAAGAAGTAACAGAGGAAAAGAAAGAAGAAAAAGTTGAAGAAGAAAAGGAAGTTACTGAAAACAAGAAAGAAGATACAGTAACGGAGGAAAAAGAAGTTTCTAAAGATAAAAAAGAAGAAACGGTAAAAGAAGAGACAAAAGAAAAGAAAGAAAGTAAAGACGATAAAGAAGAAGATAAGGAAGAAAATAAAGAGGAAGAAAAAGAAAAAGAGTCTAAAAACAAAGAATATGCAGAGTCAGATGCGGTAGCGACATATGATATTGTTGAGGGTGTTAGTACACATAGTGCGTTACGAAGTGCATCTAAGGATGTTAGTAACGGAGTAAAAGTAAACAATTTAACTGCGAAACCGAATGAAGGATCTAGTAATTTATGGACGACACAGTTTGGAAAAATGTCGTTTGATTTAACTATTCCAGATAATGCGCAGGCAGGGGATACATTCTCTATTGATATTACGGGAATTAATAGTATCCAAGACTTCCAAAACATTAAAAAAATCGTGAATCAAGATGGTTTAGTTTTAGGGGAGTTTACTTTAAAGCGTGGAGATAAGAGTGCAACGCTTACGGGAACGTTTAATGAGGAAATTAACAATAAGATTAATGTAAAGATTCATATGGATATTGGATTTAAGATAGATGAGAGTTATAGAGGGGATGATACACCTTCTAACGTGACACAAGTTACGAATACAATCAAAGTAGCAGCAAAGAATGGTGGAAGTGATACGTTTAGTTTCAAGTCACAATTATTCAACATTTTACAAAAGGTTTCTATATTTAATAATATTTATGGAAATGAGAATGCTGCGGAGATAGAAACGATTGCAAGAATATCTTCAAACTATGGGAATGTAAATGCAGGAACATTAACATTAAAACCAGTAAAAGGATTTAGTATTCCAAAGGATCCTAAAATTAGTTTGCAGGGTTGGGTATATACAAAACAGTCGAACGGATCATATAAGGTAGAAACAAAGAAATTTGAAGTAGAAGTAATTAAAAGTGTTAAAGATGAGTTAGTCATTAAAACACCTAGATTAGTAAATAACGGAAATAAAATTGAGTTATTACGTGTTGCGGTAGATGGTATGGTAAACAATCCAAAGAGTATTGATTACAAACAAACATCTACAGATAAGATACAAGTCAATGGTAAATTTAATTCAACATCTTCTGGGTATAATAATTTAGAGTATACAGGAAATTCTAATTTATATTATTCTGATTCAATTGGAGCAGAAACAGAAGAGATTGAAGGAACAATTAAAGTAATTAAGAAGGATGCAGAGACAGAAGAGTTATTGTCTGGTGCGGAGTTTGAGGTACGAGATAGTGATAATAAATTAGTTAAGAAATTAACGACTAATAATAAAGGTGAAGCAAGTATTGGAAAGTTACCTAAAGGAGAATATACGGTAAAAGAAACAAAGGCTCCTAAAGGTTATGATTTAAAAGGTGAAACAAAGAAAATTAATATTGAAGAATCAAAAACGTATACGTATACGGTTAAAAATACATTTTTACCTCCTACACCAAAAGTAGAGAAGGATGTAGAAGGTAAAGAGCATTTAGATGTAGATCGATTAAAGAATTATGATTATAATGTAAAAACAAACATTCCGAAAGACTTAAATGGTTACAAGGATTTAACGATTACGGATACTTTAGATAATCGATTAACTATTAAGAATGTAGAAGTTTTAGCGGGTGGAAAAGCAACGGATTTTAAAGCAAATGTAGACGGTCAAAAAGTAACATTAAAATTAGATAGAAAACAGTTAGATACTATTGCAGGAAAAGTATTAAATGTTAAGATAACATCTCAAATTAAAGGAAATGTGGATGTAGTTACAATCGATAACAAAGCGGATATTCAGTTAAATGACAATCCAAAGGTAGACAGTAATGTTGTAACAGTAACTCCACCAGAGCCAGAGACACCTGATATAACGAAGGATGTTGAAGGTAAGGAACATTTAGATGTAGATCGATTAACAGATTATAATTATAATGTAAAAACAAATATTCCTAAGAATATTGGTGGATACAAAGATTTAACAATTACAGATACTTTAGATAATCGTTTAACGGTACAAGGAACTAAGGTATTGGTAGACGGAAAAGATTCTGATTTTGAGGCAACTGTAAAAGGACAAAAGGTTACTTTAGAATTAGATAGAAAACAGTTAAATACAATTAGAGGAAAAGAAGTTACATTACAGATTACATCACAAATTAAAGGTGACGTAGATGTAGAGGTTATTGATAACAAAGCGGATATACAGTTAAACGATAATCCGAAAGTAGACAGTAACGTAGTAACGGTAACACCTCCAGAGCCTGAAACACCTGATGTAACAAAGGATGTAGAGGGTAAAGAACATTTAGATGTAGATAGATTAACTGATTATGATTACAATGTAAAAACAGTTATTCCAGAGAATTTAGGTGGTTATAAATCTATTACAATTAAGGATACTTTAGACGATAGATTAACTATTGAAGGAGTAAAGGTAATTGTAGGGGATGAAGTAAAAGAATATAAAGTAATGGTAGAAGGACAAGAAGTTACTTTAGTTTTAGAAAGAGAAGAGTTAGATAAGATTGCAGGGGAAGAAGTTACTTTACAAATCACATCACAAATCAAAGGTGATGTAGATGTAGAGTTGATTGATAACAAAGCATCATTACAATTAAATGATAATCCCGAAGTAGATTCTAATGTGGTAACGGTAATTCCGCCAGAGCCAGTAGATCCTGAAATCACGAAAGATGTTGAAGGTAAGGAACATTTAGAAATTGAAAAAGGGAAAGATTATAATTATAACGTAAAAACAAATATCCCGGAACATTTAGGTGGATATGAGTCTATAACTATTACAGATATTTTAGATGATAGATTATCTGTACAAGGAACGAAAGTTTTAGTAGATGGAGAAGAAACAGATTTTGAAGTAACGGTAGAAGGACAAAAAGTTACTTTAGAATTAACACGAGAGCAGTTAGATACGATTGCAGGGCAAGAAGTTACTTTACAAATCACATCAAAAATTAATGAAGATGTGGGGTACGAATTAATTGAAAACGATGCAACAATTCAATTAAACGATAATCCAGAAGTAGAGTCGAATGTGGTTACTGTAATACCACCACCAACAAGTCCTGAAATTGAAAAAACAGTTGAAGGAAAAGACCATATTGATGTTGATTATGAAAAGCCATTTAAGTATTATGTAACATCAAAACTACCAAACAACATTTTCAATTATGAGCAGTATGTAATTGAGGATACGGTAGATAAAGGTTTAGATGTATTAGGAGCAACTGTTTTAGTAGATGGTAAAGAGTATAAGGGTGTTAAAGTAACAATTAAAGGAAACAAAGTAGTAGCGGAAGTTACTGATTTTGAAGGTTTAAAAGGAAAAGAACAAATCGAGTTAGTAATCGAAGCGAAAGTAAATGAAGGAACTGATATTAG
>Ga0079226_10004939_pt1 | contig 10207 bp, 6 predicted proteins | sample Poulit2014_FD_76345 | JGI IMG/M metagenome (GOLD analysis project Ga0079226, IMG submission 76345) | Agricultural soil microbial communities from Georgia to study Nitrogen management - Poultry litter 2014 | ecosystem: Environmental > Terrestrial > Soil > Agricultural land | place: USA: Georgia... | reverse complement strand
TACGCCGAGGGCCCGTACCGTTCGTCGGATCACGATCCCCTGATCATGGGCCTCGATCGCAGCGGGGAGGCCCCCGCACCGGACCCCACGAGCGACCCGACGAGCGATCCCACGGGTGACCCGACCGGCGATCCGACCGGCGATCCCTCACAGGATCCGTCGCACGAGCCCAGCGACGAGCCCACACAGGATCCCTCCGACGACCCGACGGACGACGGGCGCGACGACGGCGACCGCGGCGACGAGGGAGACGGTGACGGAGGAGACGGCGACAGCGGAGATCGTGGCGACGACCGCGATCGGGACGAACGCGACAACGGTGACCGCGGCGGCAGCGGCGACGGCGGCGATCTGCCGCGAACGGGAACCGGACTCACAGCACTCGCGGTGGGCGGCGTCCTCGTCGTGGCCGGTGCGATCGCGATGCTGATCGCGCGCCGCCGCACCGCCTGACACCACAGCCGGGCGCCACCGCCTGGCACCGCAGTCAGACGCCTCCGCCTCTGCCACCGCAGTCGGGTGCCACCGCGACTGTCACCACAGCCGGGCGCCACTGCCTGACGCTGCAGTAGGACGTCTCGACCTGATACCGGTCCCCGACCATGGGGCCCGATGACAGCCGAGAGGCCAGGCGCGACCCCGGAGGGGCCGATCCGCACACCTGCGGGTCGGCCCTTCCCACCCCCATGCCGCCCCATTCGAAAGCTCAACCTCCGGACCACACCCGGGCGCTCAGGGTCCGGAAGTCGCACTCTCGACACAGCAGGTTGAGCCGACTTCATCTGATCGACACAGGCTGAGCCGATCAGACGGTTTCGGCTCAGCCGCTGCCCGTCCCGCGCCGCAGACGGGCCCCCGTGTCCGTGATCGGCAGGCTGCCGGACTTCGGTGCCAGGTCGATGCCGATAGCGCGGGCGATCTCGTCGCACTGCGCGGCGGAGAGTCCCGTGCCCAGCACCGCGTTCCAGTAGTGGACGGTCTCGCCGTGATAGCTGTGTCCGTGACCGCCGGGCAGCTCGACCGACCGAGGCATGTCGGCCGTCAGCTGCCAGAACGTGGCGAACGGGCGGAAGCGCACACCGGACGCCACGCCCTCGCCGCGCGGTTCGCGCAGCCAGTCGGGCCTGCGCAGCAGCACCGTCGGATCCCACCAGACGACGGGATCCGACGGGTGCTGCGCGTAGACGATCCGCGGGTGCGCCCAGTGCGAGTACGCGAAGCCTTCCGGCGCCTGCTCCAGGTGCTCGGGGCGCGCGACGATGCGGATATGACGCCCGGTTCCATAGACGGGTCTGACCTCGGGGCTGCCGTGCCTGCGGTCGCGGAGGATCCGTCGCAGGATCCCGGTGGTCCGGGGCGTCCCCGTCCACACCGCCCCGTCCAGCCCGCGCAGCATCGCACCGGACGTCCGGAACGCACCGTGCCCGCCGAAGGCGCCCAGCGATTCGCCCGAGGCGCACAGCCACGGCCTGCGCTCGGGCGGCTGTTCCCGCAGGCGCCGGGCGATCGCACGGTGCACCTCCCGGGCGATCACGCGTGCCGGCCCGCGATGGATGAGGAACGCGAGCCACGAGCCGGCGAAGCTGTACTGCGCGGACACGACCGCGCAGTCGCCGCCCATGAGGTGTTCGAAGGCGGCCGTCGACCAGGGCGGCACCCAGCCCGAGCCGGTCCCCGTGGCCATGAGGATCGCCCGCCGTTCGAACGCACCCGCGCGCTCCAGCTCCGCGACCGCCGCCGCGGCCGCCTCCTTCGGATCAGGGTGGCCCAGACGGCCCACGAAGACGCGGATCGGCTCCCTCACGTCCGCCGAATCGGAATCGCGGCCGTCCCGGAGGACCGTCCGTCCTGCAGCCAGGTCCTCGTGGCCATCCGCCGCAGCGTCGACCGTGCCCGTCAGCGCCTCCCAGCCGACCATAGCGGCCTCCTCGTCGGCCGTCGGCGAGGAGGCGCGCCGGACGGCACGGCGGACCTCGGCGATCCGTGCCCCGCGCGGGCCGCCCGTCACGAACGCCCGCCCGTGGAGCCCCATCGTCGCGAACGGCTCCGCCGACCAGCGGGAGCCCGACCGCTCCGGTTCGGCGGGCCCGGGGCCCGTCCCCAGCGTCGCGTACGAGTGGATGACCGCTGACGTGTCGGCACGCGACAGGACCCGGGAGAGCACCCATCCGTAGATGCGCACGGTGATGAGCGCGAGGGAGACGGTCACCACGGCCGGCGGTACAGACGGGAGTCGTCGGCGCAGGCCCTGTGCGACGCGACCGCGCAGTCCGCGCGAGACCCGTCCGGTCAGGTCCAGCAGCGCCCATCCCGCTATGCCGGTCGCGTAGCCCGCCACGTGCTGCAGCCTGCCGTCCTGCCTGACTCCGGCCAGCCGGGCGACCTCGACTTGCTCCCGTGCGGAACTCTCCAGCGAGACGCCGATCCCGACCGCGGAGGCCACGACCGCCGGACCGGTCCGCAGCATGCCCGCGGCCGTCGGACCGTTCCGGGGCATAGGACCGTTCCGGGGCATGCCCGCGCCCATCGGACCGTTCCGGGGCACCTGTGCACCCGTCGCACCGCGTCCTCGCCTCGGCAGCGACGGCACCGCGCGGACCGCCGCACCGACCGCCTGTGCAGCGCCCGATGCCAGCGCCGAGGCGGCCGCCACCGACGCCGCCGTCATCCACCACCGTCGGGGGACCAGGCTGGGGGTGAGCGCCGCCCACGACGCGAGGAGGCCTGCGGTGAGCGGTGCGGGATCCATCAGCGATCAGTCCGCCGGTGCCACGACTTCGTATCCGCCGCTGGTGTGGACGGTCTCCCAGTCACCGCCGAACCGCTCCTCCGCCCACGGCTCGATCGCGGAGTCGACGTCGTCGGGCCTAAGGACGACGGCCTCCGGCACCGCGTCCTCCATGCTCCCGTACCAGTACGTGCGCGAGTGCGGGGCGAGGTACGCGAGCAGGCGGATGTCGGTGGCTACGGAGTCGTACTGGGCGGCCTCCTCGATCGCCGCGCCCGCGTCGACCGCATAGCCGTCCGCGGTCCAGAAGAGGTCCACCTTCGTCTGACTCAGCAGCGCGACGGCGGCGACCGCGGCGACGAGGGGCGCCAACGTCCGGTGCGCCCTCCCCGCACCGTCGATGAGGCTCACGGCGGCGATCGGCATGAGGACGGCCGAGTAGTGGAAGCTCGTGTCCCAGTAGCCCTCGACGTCGCCCGCGAACCGCCACGCGAGGGTGGGGAGCATGAGGAGCATGTACGGCGACCGCAGCCCGATCGCCCCCGCCGCGAGTGCGAGGAATCCCACCGTCCCGATCTTCACCGTGAGACCCTCGGTCAGCGTCTGCGCCAGGGAGACGTTGTCGGTGTAGTCGTACCCGCTCTCCGGATTGAACAGAGGGAGGAACAGCGCCACGGCGTAGACCGTCCACCCCACGCCCCACGCGGCGAGAGCCAGGGCGAGCCTGAGCTCCGATCGATCCCGCAGCCACACGACGAGCCCGAAGACGGCGACCGTGAGGCCCAGGTCCTCCTTGACGAAGACGAGCAGCCCGATCGCGACCACGGCGGACAGCCGCCTGCCGCGGATCCACCACACGAGGCCGAACGCCAGCAGCGGCACCCCGAAGGCGATCTCGTGGAACTGGGCGTGCACCGCGTTGAGGAGTCCCCACGACAGGACGTAGGAGAGGGTGAGCAGCCACGCTCCGCGCACGGTGAGGCGCTCGAACGCCAGCGAGACCACGGGCCACACCGACGCCGCGAACAGCGCCGCCTGCGCGAGCATGAGGGTCAGCCCCGACGGGAACACCCAGAACAGCGGCGTGAGCAGGATGAGGATCGGGTGGAAGTGGTCGCCCCACAGGTTGAACCCGGGGCCCTTGATGTCGACGATCGGCGCGCTGCCCTGCGCGTACTGCGACAGCATCTGCGTGAAGATGCCGAGATCCCACGACGGCGAGTAGTGGATGCGCCACATGAGGATCGCGAAGGACGCGTAGAGGACGAACGCGGCACCGGTCGCGATCGCCGGGGCATACGAGTGCAGGGATCGGGCGACGAACGACTTCACACGGGTACCCTATCGATGACGGACGCAACGAGGCCCCTCACCGCGTGTCCGCTGGTGAGGGGCCTCGTCCTGCTGTGCGCCACGAGGGATTCGAACCCCCAACCTTCTGATCCGTAGTCAGATGCTCTATCCGTTGAGCTAGTGGCGCGCCGTCGTTGCGACTCGCACTACTATACATAGGCGGATGAGGCTTCTCAAAACCTGTACGGTGAGCCCTGCGTCACGCCGCGCGGACGACCCGCAGTCCCGGCGCTTCGCACCGTTCCGCGGCGCGAGAACCCTCACATGGCACGAACAGTCACGCTCCTGGCAAAACACGTCACATCAATGGCATGAATCTGCCATTCTGGCGCCTCTTGTGAGTCACCGCACAGATCCGGGCCCCTCCGACCGGGGGCCTCGGCCTCCCACGGTCCGTAGCGTGTGAGTCAACCCGGAGGACCCGGGGGCGTCCGACTCAGGAGAGACCCCATCATGACCGTCATCGACCGTGGCTCAGTCGAAGACCTTCTTGCGAACGCACCGACGACGAACTCCAAGGTCCTGGACTTCGTCCGGAGGATCGCGGAACGCACGACGCCCGACGCGATCGAGTGGATCGACGGCTCGGAGGAGCAGCGCCAGTCGCTCCTCTCCCGTGCGATCGACACCGGCACCATCGTCAAGCTGACGACGCCGAAGGACTCCTACTACGCGGCCTCCGACCCGGAGGACGTCGCACGCGTCGAGGACCGCACGTTCATCTGCTCGGAGGACGAGAAGGATGCCGGCCCGCTGAACAACTGGATGGCGCCGGACAGGATGAAGGGCATCCTGGACGACCTGTTCGCGGGTTCGATGCGCGGCCGCACGATGTACGTGATCCCGTTCGTCATGGGCCACGCCGACGCTACGCAGCCGATGTTCGGCATCGAGATCACCGATTCCCCCTACGTCGTCCTCTCCATGGGCATCATGGCCCGCTCCGGCGAGGTCGCGCTCGAAGCGATCGACCGTCTCGACGCGGACTTCGTCGAGTGCGTCCACTCCGTCGGGGCACCGCTGGAGCCCGGCCAGGAGGACGTCGCCTGGCCGTGCAGCACGACGAAGTACATCACCCACTTCCCGGAGGAGCGCTCGATCTGGTCCTACGGGTCCGGATACGGCGGCAACGCGCTGCTGGGCAAGAAGTGCTACGCCCTGCGCATCGCATCCGCGATCGCCCACGACGAGGGCTGGCTCGCCGAGCACATGCTCATCCTCAAGCTGACGAACCCGGAAGGCGAGGTCAAGTACATCGCCGCCGCGTTCCCCAGCGCCTGCGGCAAGACGAACCTCGCCATGATCGAGCCCAACATCCCCGGCTGGAAGGCCGAGACCCTGGGCGACGACATCGCGTGGATGCGCTTCGGACCGGACGGGCAGCTGTACGCGGTCAACCCGGAGTTCGGTCTGTTCGGCGTGGCGCCGGGCACGGGCTACACCACCAACCCCACCGCGATGGACGCGATCGAGGCCGGCGGCAACGTCTTCACCAACGTCGCGCTCACCGATGACGGCGGTGTCTGGTGGGAGGGGATGACCGACGAGAAGCCCGAGCACCTCACCGACTGGCGCGGCAATGACTGGACACCCGCATCGGAGACCCCGGCCGCGCACCCGAACTCGCGCTTCTGCACGCCGATCGCGAACGTGCCGACGATCGCACCGGAATGGCAGAACCCGGACGGCGTGCCGATCTCCGCGATCCTGTTCGGCGGCCGCCGCAAGACGACGATGCCGCTCGTCACGCAGACCTCGGACTGGAACCACGGCGTCTTCATGGGGTCGGTCCTCTCCTCGGAGACGACCGCCGCAGCCGTCGGCAGGGTCGGGGTGGTGCGTCGCGATCCCATGGCGATGCGCCCGTTCATCGGCTACAACGTCGGTGACTACCTGCAGCACTGGATCGACATCGGCAGGACCGAGGGTGCGAGGCTGCCGCAGATCTTCTACGTGAACTGGTTCCGCCGCGCGGAGGACAACTCGTTCCTGTGGCCGGGCTTCACGGAGAACGCCCGCATCCTCAAGTGGGTGTTCGAGCGTGTGAACGGCACGGCCGACGCCGTCCAGACCCCGATCGGCTACGCACCGGTCGCCGGCGGCATCGACCTCGACGGTCTCGACATCTCCGAGGAGCAGGTCCAGGAGGCGCTCGCGGTCAAGCCCGAGGAGTGGGCCGAGGAGCTCGAGGCGATCGACGCCTGGTACGACGAGCTGGGAGACCACGTGCCCGCCGAACTGCGCGCCGAGGTCGAGGAGCTCCGCGACCGCCTGGGCGTCGCGTGACTCGCTGACTCCTCGCGTACCGGAGGGCCCCGCATCCATGAGCCGGATGCGGGGCCCTCTTCCGTTCCGCTCTGCGGATCCGCGATCAGCCGTGCGGGTCCACGAGGTCGAATCGCACGGAGGCGCCCGGCGGAAGCTGCGCGAGGAGGTCGAGGTCGTCCGTGACGACCGTGGCGATGACGGGGTACCCGCCGGTCACGGGCCGGTCGGGACCGAAGACGACGGGGGCGCCGTTCGGCGGTACCTGGACCGCGCCGGTGACCGTCCCCTCGCTCGGCAGCTCCCCCTCCCGACTGCGGGTCAGCGGGGCGGCGCCGTCTGCGGCCTCCAGCCGCGTGCCCACGCGGTTGGACTTCTCCCCCACCACCCAGCGGACCCGTGAGAGCCGGTCGCGCTCGCGATCCGGGAACCAGTCGTCCCGCGGCCCCGCGACCGCGCGGAGCACGACGGTCCCCTCCGTTCGCGGCGCGGCGGCCGCCTGCTCATCCCGCCGGATCCGCGCGGGGTTCTCCGTCGCGTGCCCCGCAGAGGCGGCGGGAGCGCGGACGGGGACCGAGACCTCGGCGCCGGCGAGGAGGGGGGCCGGACCCAGACCGGCCAGGACGTCCGCCGAGGCCGACCCCACCTCGTGCGGCGCGGTCGCACCCCCGCGCACGGCCAGGTACGACCGCGCGAGGTCCGGAGCGGGCTCGAGCGCCAGTGCGTCGCCCGCGCGCAGCAGCTGCGCTGCGACGATCGTGCCGCCGGCCGCCCCGGTCACGGCGACGGCCGCATCGGCGAGGCAGGTGAAGCGCGCCGCGCCCACGATCTCCAGGACAGGCGCGCCGGGGGCGTTCCCCACCGCCGCGTTCGCAGCCTCGGCCGACGCGGTGTCCGCGGCCCCTGACGGCGAGACCCCCAGGTCGCCGTGCCCGGGGCGCCCCGCGTCCTCGATGAGGGTGAGGAGGCCCGCATCGTCGACGCGGAGCACGGTGCGCGTAGCGGCAGGATCGGCTCGTGTGGGGCGCTCGTCGTCCTCGTGGGCCTCAGACGGCGCGCGAGCGGACGGGCCCTCCCCCTCCGCCGAGCGGTCGGACTCAGCCGCCGTCGAGCGGTCGGACTCAGCGGCCGCCGCGCGCGCAGGGGCGCGGACGGCGCGGTAGCGGACGAGGTCTCCGGGCGCCAGGAGGGCGGGGTGCTCCGAGTCCCCGTCCCACAGGAGCGCGTCAGTGCGTCCGATGAGTCGCCATCCGCCCGGACTGCGACGGGGGTACACCGCGGAGAAGGGGCCGGCGAGGCCGACGGCGCCGGCAGGCACGGCGGTGCGCGGCTCGGTGAGCCGGGGGACGTCCCACAGGGGGTGGGCGGCAGAGGAGCCCTCCGCCTCGGCGGCGGGACCGGAGACTGCGGCGCAGTAGGCGAAACCGGGCGCGAACCCGCCGAACGCGGCCCGCCAGACCGTCGCGGTGTGCGCCTCGACGAGCGCGTCGGAGCTCATCCCGAGCAGCCGGGCGGTCTCCGCGAGGTCGTCGCCGTCGTAGACGACGTCGAGCACGTGCTCGCGCGCGGCCGACGGCGCCGTGTGAGCGGGGGCGAGCCCGCGCAGGGAGGCGACTGCGGCCTCGGCGGCAGCGGCGGAGGCGAACCGCACGAGAACAGTCCGCGCTGCCCCGACGACCTCGAGCTGCCCGGCCAGCGGGTCGCTCTGCAGCTCTGCGTGCCACGCCATCGCGGACTCGAGCGAGCCGACGTCCACGAGGAGCGCCCGGTCGCCGGCTCGGCGGATGTCCGGCGCAGCCGCACTCATGCGAACGCCTCGATGCGGGCTCCTGCGCCCAGGAGGGCCTCGCGGATCGTCCGCGCCAGGGCCACGGCGCCGGGAGAATCGCCGTGCACGCAGATCGAATCCGCGTCGACCCGGACCTCCGAGCCGTCCACCGCGAGGAGCGTGCCGCAGTCCGCGAGGCGCACGACGCGCTCGGCGACCGCATCCGGGTCGGCGAGGATCGCGCCGGGCTCGGTTCGCGGGACGAGGGTCCCGTCCGGCGCGTACCCGCGGTCCGCGAACGCCTCGCGCACGGGGCGCAGGCCGACTGCCGCGGCGCGCCGCTCGACGGCCGAGCCGGGCAGCACCAGGAGCGGCAGGTCGCCGAACGCACGGACCCCGGCGACGACCGCACCCGCCTGCTCGTCGTCGTGGACGATCCGGTTGTAGAGGGCGCCGTGCGGCTTCACGTACGCGACCCGGGTGCCGGCGGCCCGGGCCAGGGCATCGAGGGCGCCGATCTGATAGAGCACCTCGTGAGCGAGGACCGTGGGGTCGTAGTCCATCGGGGTGCGGCCGAACCCCGGCCCGTCGTCGTAGGAGACGTGCGCGCCGACCGACACGCCGCGCGCCGTCGCGGCCGCGAGGGTCCGGGCGATGTGGGACGGGGTGCCCGCGTGGAAGCCGCACGCGACGTTCGCGCTGGACACGACTGTGAGGACGGCGGCGTCATCGCTCACCGGCGCCCCGTCGATCGTCTCTCCCAGGTCCGCGTTCACATCGATGTGCATCGTGGCCGCTCCTCCGACGTCCGATTCAGACGTCGTCTTCGTAGGTCAGACGTCGTCCTCGTAGGCTGGTCCGCCCTCACCCTCCCATGTGTCGATGCGGCGGGACTTCTCTGCACTGAACTTGAGGCGCACGCCCACCCCGGAGCCCGCGCCGGCATGCTCGTCGTCTGCGAGGAAGACGGCGCCCAGCTCCTCGAGCGCACGTTGGAGGGCCAGCCGCTGCTCGTCGGTGAGGTGGATGCGGCCCCGCTCGAAGTCGCGCACCTGTCCACGGGTCAGACCCGCCGACTGGCCGGTGGTCGTCGCGGACGTCTCCACGAGTGCGCGCCCCGCCCGCGCGAGGTACGAGGTGAGGGTGAAGGGCTGCTCCGTCATGGTCGACTCCGATCTCTGCGGTGGTGGGCTGCTGCGTTCCCTCAAGTATGCGCCACCGGAGAGGACACCGCGCGTCCGGCCCGCGTCGCCGCCCGGACGACAGCCGCAGCGCGCTCTCTCGATAGCCGCAGAGCACCCTGTCTCGAAGGCCGCAGCGCTGTCCGAGCGCCGACCGATCGAACGTTCACGACCCGGACCGCTCACGCCCTTCCACGACACGAATGGTGCGCAGTCGAATCCACGAAGCGTGAGGGGTCCAGACGACGAATGCCGAGACATCGCGTCGACGATGTCCCGGCATCTCAGAGAGCGGAGCCGGTGGGATTTGAACCCACGGTCCCCTTAGAGAGGACTCCACCTTAGCAGGGTGGTGCTTTAGGCCGCTCAGCCACGACTCCACTGCCATGCCTCTCGGCACAGCGTCTCAAGACTACACAACAGGCATCCCACACGCCACATGGCGGAGTGGTGTCACGAAAAGCTCAAGTTGAGTCCCTACGATGATCCGCGAGACATCTGACTGACACAGACACGTTCCATCCGGGCAGGCGACGAATTCGGCCGCGCTCCGTGATGCGTGCCGCCCCGAGGAGACCCACCAGTGGCCGAATCCGACGACCACCGCGGAGCCGAGCGCCCGGGAAGTGACCCTTCCGCTCATGCGCGCCCCCTGCGCGCGTCCGACCGTGCCCGACTCCGCGGTGAGGACGGTGTGCGCCGCACCGACTACTACGCCGCCCGCGAGACGGCACGCGACGGCGACGCGACTCCGGACGGCCCCGCAGCCGAGCAGGCCCCGCAGGCCCCGCGCACCGGCACCGCTCCCTCGCACACCCAGGCGGGTGCTCCCGCCCCGGCGAGCGATCACACCGCCGGCGACTCCGGCGCCACCGTCCACCCCAGCGCCCCCGCAGCGACCGGCGCCCCCGC
>Ga0079226_10004938_pt1 | contig 10209 bp, 6 predicted proteins | sample Poulit2014_FD_76345 | JGI IMG/M metagenome (GOLD analysis project Ga0079226, IMG submission 76345) | Agricultural soil microbial communities from Georgia to study Nitrogen management - Poultry litter 2014 | ecosystem: Environmental > Terrestrial > Soil > Agricultural land | place: USA: Georgia... | reverse complement strand
TAAAATTCTATATGTGAGTTAAGTATAATGGGAAAGTCCCCTCAAGTATGATTGTTCATGCTTGAGGGGATCATGTTTTTTCTTATGGTTTTTGCATTGATTCACGTACCGGTGTAGCGTGCGACGGCAAGGTTATCGCATGGACATGCCACAAGTTAATATTTCAATCCACGCACTCATTTAGAGTGCGACCCCGCATCGGGAAGATCTTGCATATGACCGCAACATTTCAATCCACGCACTCATGTAGAGTGCGACGTTCTCGTCTGCGTATTCGTCCATCGCCCACATAACATTTCAATCTACGCACTCATGTAGAGTGCGAGATGGATTATATCTTCAAATGTATCCTCTACATATATTTTTAAGATTCCACTTTTCCAGCTGACATTTCATGTTGATGAGTGTTCAAGATACCATGTAAGTTTTCTATTTGTGAAAATATATTTTCAAGAACTGGTACTACAATACTATTACCTGCTAATTTGATTAATTTAGAAAGTGATAATAAGTTACTACCATTCCGAAGTGGTATATTGTTTTCTACCAATGAATCAAATCCTTCTTCTGAAAATCCCATTAACAGAAAGCATTCTCGAGGCGTTAAATTTCTGTACTTACTATTTATGTCTGTCAGGACAGATGTTTTATACTCAATTATGCCTGAGTTCGGATGTCGATCTTGTTTTGTCGTGATAGTTCTCGCATAAGCATTTTTATGCACTTTTTGATCAGTAGCTAGAACAACATTATTTTTATAAATCTTCTCCCTCGAAGGCGTAAACGCTGGAGTGCTTTCAATTGCTTCTATACGATATTTTTCCACTGTATAGTCTAAACGTAAATAATCGTCTATTTTTTTCACTGGTATCGTTACTTGCTCTAAATTATTCATAAAGAAAAAGTCCTTAATAATATCAGCCTCGTTTAAATCATTGGCACGAACACTAATCATATATGTTCTAATTCTTGATTGAGGTGTACCAAAATTTCTTGCATCCAATGTATATACCTGATTAATATAGCCAAGCGACTCTAAGAAACTTTTAAATTCTAAGAAGTTGTCTATATGCTTATCCGATAAAATATTACTGACGTTTTCCATTAATAAAAATCTCGGTAGTTGACGTTTTGATCGATCAATCTCAATTAAAATTCTTTCTATTTCCCATAATAATGTGGATCTATTTTTAGCATTTCTGTCAATCCCACTTGAATTAGAATGCCAATAACCACTTACTGATAAGTCTTGGCAAGGAAAAGAATAGGTTAAAACATCTGCTTCCGGTAACAGCTCACCCCTTACCTTAGTTATATCTACAAAATTATTAGTCCTTTCAATTGCACATAAGAGTGATCTTAACAAACCTATATTCATAGAGGACAATGATCTTTCCGTAATCGGACTACTACCATCATTAGATAGGGAATATTCACTTAATATCTCAACAATACTTTCTTTAGTATGATGACGGTATTTAGTTAAATCTTGTCCCCCATTATGAAGTAAATCATAGGCAATTATCGCACCTATTTCCCATTCAATAATGCCTTTTATTTCATGTTCTACATCAATATTTTTTAAGGCTTGCACTTGGCTACCTATACCACTAAAAGCTTCTATAACGCGTAACATAATTGTAACTCCTCCTTTAAATCCCCCTTTCAATTTAACGATTTCCTTTAAATTCTAAAATATACTCTAGCTCTGAGATTCGTTTAAAAGTAAAATAAGACACACCATAATGCTCTAAATCAATTTTATGTATTGCTCTTCTTTCCTGTATACCCAATCTCTTTCTTACATACTCGTATAAATCTGTATTTTTAAATCGTAAACTCTTGTCAAATCGTCCTGTAAGTTCTGCCAAAAGCTTATATCCATCGTCTGTATAAATAATTATTTCTTTATTCTGTGGAAATAATTTATCTAAATACGTTAGTGGTGTCGAATCTAGAACTGGTTCTTTATTTTCTCTCCATGAATTAATTGTTCGAGAACTCCACAACTCACTTTCATATAATAAATTAACGAAAAATTCTCTTTCATATAAATAATTAGAATCCCTATGACTAGGTGGCTTTATATTTTGGGGCAATGGATTTGTATCTCGATCCATTATAGCATAACTAGACCCCCCCTCAATATCTGTAAAATTATCATCTACGTTTTCTTTATCTTTACCACTTTGATCTCTTTGATTTTCTGAGTCTTCTAATATGAAAAGTAAGCCTTTAAAATCGTCAGACATGCAACTTGTAGATAACAAGCTTTGATATTCAAATATTTCCTTAAAGCATTCTTGGTATTCTACCATAATTTCTTGATTGGACAAAAAACCATTCTGAGTAAAGTTAGCAGATCCTATATATGATTTGAAAATAGTATCATCTTGCGATTGGAATACCATAAGTTTCATGTGATTGTTTACTCCTGAAACTTGATAATATACGTTTATATTTGGATACTTTGATACAATATCTCTAAATCTTACATGTTCTAAGTATTGTACCCCTTGTTGAGCCATACCTATATAAATCTCAATTTTCAAATGGGGAAAATCATTAGCCACTCTTTCAAGAAAGGTTGCTGATGCATAACCACTTATGACTTTTAATATATCGTATATAGGAGCATTTTGCTTAATGATATGTTCATACAAATTAGAAATATATACACTCAATTTGGCACCTTTTCCTTAGCAACAGAAAATAAATCACTTACATATACAGAAACTCCACCTTCAATTAGTTCGGGAGTAATTGTAAGTAACCTTGCAGTGTTTAATTTTAATACACTCCTAAATAATTCCCTTGAAGAATCCTCATGCTCTGCGTATTGGCTCATTATCGTTCTGTATAAATTTACATGGTAACCAAGCCCTGGACGTTCTACTAGTTGCATAATCGTATCAGTTGTGTTGTCTTCTAATATTTTTAGTGTTTCTTGCTCATTTCCTTTCCACGATAAACAGATATACCACCATATCGTTTTCAACCAGTTTCTGCGCGACAGTCTATAGAAGCGATCTTCATTTAACCCCCATCTTGAATGCACAATGTCTGGCACAACCTTAACTGATAAATATCGCCAAATATCATCATTTGTCGCAATTCTATTAGTAAATGAGAATTGTTCATTTAAAATAGTATATAACTTTAATCCAAAGTGAAGATCAAACACATAATCTAATTTATTCTCTTTATCTAAGCTCAGGTTTTCAAACAAAAAATCTCTAGCTTCTAATAACTCCAATCGCAACGTATTAAAATCCTCCATGAAATCAATTGGTTTGATTTGATTAGAATGTATTTCTAATTCATTAAAATCTTTTTTCGCCGCTTCAATACTATAAGATATTGCTTCCCAATTAATCATACATATTACCTCCTTTTCTTAGCCATCTAGCTGACTCATATAATCACGCAGACTATTCGAAATTGCAAATAAACTAGAAGTATTTACGTTAAAAGTAGATACCCAATAATATACCGCAGAAAGTACACTGCCTGGTATAGCATTCTGCATATCTTCTTCAGTTCGTTCTTCCACAATACAAACTTGTTGTATAAGATGAATCATAGCTTGCACGATAACATCATCCATATAAGATCTACTAATTGGCGTTTTTCCATTTTTCAATTGTTCAAATAGTGGGTGTAAAGTATTTAAACTTAAATTAACTGTTGAAGTATCAAACATTTCTACTTCAGGTTCTACCCAGTTTTTTTCTATTTTCCAAAGTGGCCCACCTTTTTCACTGAATTCAGTGATAGGAAATGTTGATCCTTCCCCATCAATTACAATTACTGTATTATATAAATCACGCTCAGTTAATTTCATGCCAACTGTTGATGCATGCATAGCGTTATATTCTTTTAACTCTTGCAAATAGAGAAAGTAATCAATCTGCACATCTCCTCTTAAAAATGATTTGGGGAACGAATATGAAAATGTTACTTTTTTCTCTTCATCAGTGCTATTAAGCGTTGCAAAACTAACTGTCTTCTGAAATCCTGATTTAGATGAATAGATATGTGCAGCAACCCCAATTGTATTGCTAGCTAAGGTTACACCTTGGGAGCCAAAAAGTAAATTAATATTTTTTAAAGTAAAGTCTTGTTGGATTTCTAAGCTATGTTCATTAGGCGCCCAAATGGAATCATATTCATTAACATGAATGACACCGTCTATTTCATCAGGAAGAGAAATTCTTTTTCGCTCATTGTTGTCATAATAGCTAATAATCGGTGTCATAATCTCAAGACTAATCAATGTTCTTAAATCTTCATCTACCTTTTTATATAATGAAATTGAATTTTGCATGCTTATTTCACCTTCTCAATGTCTTCTATAGTCTTAATGGAGATGTTTGGAATGTAAAGATCGGAATAAATACCGATTATTAAGTTCACATCAATTTCTAAATCCTGATCTTCTGTAGAAATAACTGTTAAGCTACTGTGATTTTGTTCATCAGGCATAATTTTTACATTTATTTCTTCATTGTTTATTACTCCAAGTCCTTTTATTTCTATATTCTTAAAGTAAAATGGAAATTCAATATGATCTCCAACTGTTTTAATCCATTTCTCAGAATCCAAATGTGTATCTTGGGTCAAAACTTGTAAATACACGCGACTAGTTGTGTTCTCTTTTAAAAATAACTTGGCACTAACTTCTACCATATTTTCATTAATTGGTGTTGATTTAATCAATTTTATATCTGACCTTCTGTTTTTATTACTAGATTCCCTACTAGATTTCTCTTTATCTTTTTTGTGAGTAGAAGTTTTCCCAAACTTTTTAGGTGGCATAAACTTCTTACCATATTTTCTAGACAAACCTGTAGTAGCAGAGATTTTCCGATTTGAATCTTCATCTATATAATAATCTTTCAATGCTTGTGCAGAATAATTTCTCATTCTATTAATAATTCCAATACCTGCTGAATCTAACCATGTTGCATGATCTGAGTTCTCAGTTGACCTTAAATAAGATTCTAGATTTTTATACCCCTCTTCAGAATATTTTTTATTTAATATCCCAAAAGAGTTCGGAACGAAATAGGCTAACAACAACTGACCTTCTTCATTTATTGCTTCACTCGGTGTCCACTTGCCATCGATATCATACTCAATTACCATTCCTGGCATTCTAGAATAGGCCATAACTTTTGAGCTATTTCTTTCAATCCTAGATGTGTCCTTACTTCCTAAGTATAAAAGTCCAGGTAATTTGTTATTCGGTGGCGTCATGTTCAATTCTTCTTTAGTTACCTCTTTAAATGCTAAATATCCAACTTCTTCAGCTTTATTATTCATAACATTTTGCTTGAATTTAATTTCCTTTACTTGAATATCATCACTTAATGGTTTTTTTAATAGTGCGGAATTAAATATTTTTTGATAAATATTAAAAATAGGTTCAAAATTTATATTTGGAGCTAATAGTTCCTCATTTACTTTGCACATTAATAGCGAGTTGCCTATTACATTACTGTAATTTTCGTTTAATATTCTCGGAAAATACCATCTTTGTATCGATTGTATAATTAACTCTTTACGACTTTTAGTAATTGACGCTTCTTCTTCGGCATCACTGTGATCATTTAGATAAGGTATAATAATCGTAGTTCCTGTTTCATCATTAACATACCTATCTAATTGAAATATATCCAAGATTTTTTTTATCTTATCGCCTTCTGTTACTGGATAAATATTATTATTTTCATCATTCGCATACTCCCCCCACCAAGCGATGCCTCTTTCGGCTTTTGGAAGCACACGTTCTTTTTCTTTAGGGCTTTCTATTAAAGATGCTATTAATCGTTCTTCGTATTGATTGTTATCTTTTTTTATTCTAGTGTAGTAGATGACAATACCTATACCAATTCGAAAAAAACTTGTCTTCCCAAGCCCCCAACTTCCACCAGCACCTTCTTTATTTTGGTTTTTTCCAATTCCAAAAACTAGTTTATGAAAATTACTATCATCCAATACTTTAGGGTCACTCGATTTGTAATCTCCTGTGAGCCCACAAGTTTCTTTATCAATGATTGCTAAATACTCCTGTTTTCCTGGATATTTTTCCTTCAAATAACTATCAACTTGTGAAAGATGTATTGCTAGTTGCTCAGAATGAAATGTATCCGTTTGAAAATCAACAGATGTAGTTTTTTTACCTTCTTTAGTAGCATCTAGACTATTTTGAATTGCTTCTCTCACCAATAGATCGATTATTGGCAAATGTCTATTCTGTAATGAGCGCAAAATCGCACTACCATCTTGAGCCATACTTTGTAAATCATTAGGCGCTATTTTAAGTTGCATCATTGTTCTCTCCCTCATTTTCTTCATAAATACTTAAATCCTCATCATATTGATATGATAAGTTAGCAGAAATAAACTCTTTTGATAAATTGTTTTCATTAGACTGTGGTATTAAAATATTAATTCCAATAACATCGACCGGAAAATTCAATGGAACCCTTGCATTTTTATTCTGTTCATCTTCTTCCGTTATAATATTTGATTCGTTAGAGTCATTATTTTTATCTATTTTATAGATTACTAATTGTGGAGTTTTTCCTAATCCATGCCTTTCCCTTAATGAATAAATCTCATTCATTTTAGCAACTTTTTTATCGTCAGAAGAAAGCTCTTCTTCTATATCTACAATTAAGTCGAATGGAGTTCTTAATGCACCAATATTTGCAATATCTGGAGAGCTTCTATGTTTATATTTTGAACGTTTGATTGGATTTATAACATAGTTATGTATTTTCCAATCATCAGTTGAATCTACAGAGTGCTTTAATTCTCCTTTACTAGCCAATACTATATTCCAGTTGCTGAATTCTTCATAATTCTCCTGAATCCACTTTATTAACGCGCTTATACTATTCATTTTCATATCACTAATACAATATTTATAATTTGATAAAAATTCTTGTACGACAGAAACGTCTACATCTCTCCAAATCAAATGAGATTTATTGATATCCGGATGTTCAAGTGAATTTAAAAACTGTTTCGTATAAGACAAATTGTGCTTTAAGGTACTGATGTCATTATCAAAATATACTGTTTGTGTATTAAATCCTGAGAAGTCAAATTGTACAACTCGTGCTGCTTGCATTTTATTAGCAGAAGTAATTCTAATTAGTTGATAGTTAGGAGAATTCCTTACTCGTGGAGCATAATCCATCGGATATTGTCCATTCTTCGCCATACTTTCTATTTCCTCACGTACCTCTTCATTAATTTGTGCTAAAAAGTGAAATCTTTCCAGTGCTGCATGATCCATCCAAACTCTAGGATAAATTTCATAACCTTTTCTATAACCAAACCATCTTGCCATCTGCATTAATGTATCGGCTTGATTTGTAGTACGCAAGAATACAGTTGTTGTTAGCCCCTCAAGTGTCAACCCCCTTGACAGAGTATTCCCTCCTACGACTATGAATGCTGGTGCAACACTTGGTTGTTCATTTTTGCGTGGATACACAAGCCTTACAATTTCCCCCTCTGCTTTTGCTCTACTATTATCAATTACTAAATGGATTCCTTTGTGATACCTTGCTCTTCCTTCCTCATCCATTGGAATATGACTTAAATATTCATTACCTTCTAAGCTAACAACTCTCTGAAGGTAAGGTAATATATCTTCCCATTTGGGATAATCAGGCACATTTTCTTTTGCAGAATAATTCTTCATAGTTTTTAAGAAGAACGATTTTTTAAAATCTAAGGACTCGTTCTGATACATCTTCTTTAATTGTGGCAAGTACAGTTCGAATTTATCTTTAAATTCAACAAGGTACTCTTTAATTTTTTTGGCAATTATATTATGATGATCAACTTTAAAGCTCGTATGTACTAGCATTGATATTGGATTAGAATAGTCTTGATATCTTAAACTCGCGACAGTTAATAAGAACCAATTTATCGCATCAGTAAAGCCTTTTGGTAAAGGATTGTCTATTTCACCATTTTGAATATCGTTGATAATTTGCTTATCACTAGCAGATAAGTCTCTAACGATATCTAATGTGGCTGGTATTTCTGGCCACTGCGTACCAAATATCTGTGTAGGACCAATATAATCACCTGACGTTTCTAATACATAAATAAAATCTTTAGGGTATAGTGATTCTTTACTAGTTTCATTAAGAATGTTCGCGAATGGTGTTGCAGTATATGCAATGTAATTCATCGCTAAATTTTTTTCACTGTTCACAAAATCCCTAATCAAATTATTTATTTTGGATTGTTCTTCATCTATGTCTTTTGTATTAATACTCGCTTGGTCAGCCTCGTCGTCTATAATGAGCACCTTTAATCCTTTTGCTTTATTATCATCAGATTGTAGCCAATTAAATAAATCTTTTAGCCTTTTACTGTTTTTCAAACAAACAGTAAAGTACCTTTGTCTTGAATGATTTTTCAAGTCTATCTGACTAAAATTATGCTGTGGATCTCTGGATCTAACTGAAGGATTTTCAATAGAATTCCATTGTAGATTACCATTCCCTTTCAAATCTTCATATAGCCTAGATGCCGTTTGTCTTCTCAAGTTTTCAATAACACCCGATAAAACAACAAAATAATTAAATCCGTTATCAGCTGCCATCGCCATTAGACCAGCCATATTAGCTGTTTTACCTGACTGAACATTACCAATAACTAACCCTTTTACAGCACCGTCGATATTCGTATCCATTGATAAATGTTGTAAGATTTCGAATGCAGAAGTTTGAATACTTTCAATTGAGTCTTCTGAAAGGCCTTTTTTAATTAAATTCTTTTTATATAAAACCCAGGACGCCCCGCTATCGGTTGGAATTTTAGCATCACTTTTAATTGCAACACCCAGTTTGCTTATTGGTTGTTTTTCTGCTTTATCCTCTATAATTCTTTTAACAATCTTAATTAAATCTTCTCTTGTAAAATCATCTAATCCGCAAACCATTTTTAAACTCATAAATCCAATTTCATCTAATTTAGCCATTGTCTTATAATAATCATCGTTGAATTCTATTAATTGTTCTTCAATTATATCTCTTAATCTACTATATTTAATATCTAACCAATTAGTCACAAGTATCAAACCCTTTCTAAATAATTATTACTACATAAATTACAATCTTTCAAACTCTACTTTATCTAATCATACCATCAATGGTGATTTTTTCTACATTTCCTTTAAATTTCAGACACAAGATTACATTTTTTACAGGTTTTTATGATATCATTCTCGTATTTAATCTCCCTCTTGTAAGAATAATAACTTCATAATCATTATTTGAATCTCCTAACAATCATACTAATCTAGCATCAAGTACTCTTCCAATACAAATTCTTCAAGTAGAAGTTGTCATTTTCGAGTTCTTTGCCTCGCTCATAGTCTTCTTTTCTGATTTGATAAAGTGATTGAATATAATTGTTTTTTGTACTAGGCATTTGATTGATATCGGCTATGATATCCTCGATTTTTGTGCCTACTGGAAAAAATAAGTGTCTTGCAACAGACACTTATTTTTTTAACCCTACATGTCCATGTTTAATAATCGCTTTCAAATAAACAGCTTTCATTTGAATCACTTCCCATATCGTTCACTTTACTGCATGACCCCTTTTGCTCTTATTACTATTGTAATAAATATCCAATCCCAACCTCTCCTAATATTAGGAATGGGTGATAAATCATTTCATAAAGTCGGAAATCTCCATCGCCTCATAGAGTGAGCTAGTTTGATCACGTTTAAATTGTTCAAGCTCTTTTAAACACGCTTCATATTCCGCTTCCATTTCAGCAAATTTCGTAGCAATCTTCTTTTAAATGTTCATAAGCATCTACAATGACTTCAATATCATTTTAACCGATAATTACTTGCTTGCAATCCATTTGATATAGATTTTCCACGTTCATAAAGTAAATATGATTTTTCAGTTCAGGTCTTTTATTTTTGTATAAAATTAATATCTTTCATCATTTGTCCCTTTTTTCATTTTATAAACTATTTTACTATTGATTAGTTAACGTCTTGACAATAAATATGAATATATTCAAACGTGTAGTCACTCCTTTTATTAGGCGTGTTTTATATCATTTTTTCAAACATTCCTACAAAATTAACCTTGCTTTTCTGAAAAACATGCTCTACAATGATTTCAACGGTCAATCCCTACAATTTCAATAGGGAT
>Ga0079226_10004937_pt1 | contig 10210 bp, 4 predicted proteins | sample Poulit2014_FD_76345 | JGI IMG/M metagenome (GOLD analysis project Ga0079226, IMG submission 76345) | Agricultural soil microbial communities from Georgia to study Nitrogen management - Poultry litter 2014 | ecosystem: Environmental > Terrestrial > Soil > Agricultural land | place: USA: Georgia... | reverse complement strand
GCTCAATCCCAGTAAAAAGCGTGTCGTTTTGCGGGCAGCGAACCCGAATGATCGTGCGTCGTCGGTTGCTGCTGCAGACGACTTCACCGGTCGCAGACTCGCTTCTCGCACACGCAAAATCGCTGACGAGCGCTATGAGGAACGTCAACGAATGCGTCAGAAAGTGAGCACACCTTCCTTCCACCAGAATCCGGACCAATGAAGATCGCAATCTTCGGTTCATGCGTAAGTCGTGACACATGCGAGTTCATCCCCAATTCGCACGTTATTGTATACGTAGCACGCCAGTCAGTCACAGCGTTGGAGCGCCCCCATCGTAAGCGTGAAGTTGACCTGAGCGTTTTGAGTTCAGAGTTCCAAAAGCGGATGGTCGCAAGTGATTTGGCAGGTTCGGGAGCTAAGCGAATAGTGGAGAAGGCCGAGGAACTTGATCTTGTTCTCGTCGACCTGGTGGATGAGCGTAGAGGCTACTGGCTGTTTCCTGATGGAACAACCGTGACGAATTCGATAGAGGCCGAAGTCTGTGGAATCCGCGAGCTGGCGACAAGAACCGGCGCTCGCTTGGTTGAGTTCGGTACTGACGAGCACTATATACAATGGGTTCGGGGAGTCAATTCGCTCTTTGCTGCGCTTGAAACTGCAGGTCTAACTGACAGAACAGTGTTCCTCGACATCGAGTGGGCTGGAGCGCTGGAAGGGACCGAACACGCGCATGGTGACATTGCTAGCCGTTGGGGGCGTCGTCTTCGTCGCACTAAACGTGGTGCGCGCGATGCCACCCGGAGTCTGATCAATGGAGCCAGCGCAAGCGACAGTTGGGCTCGGCTATGGAACGTCAAGGCCACCGAGGCAGAACAGTTTGCAGAGCGTGCAGAGCAAGCGAACAAGCTTTATGTTCGTTATCGTAAAGTGGTGCACTCGCTTGCTCCACGAGCGGTCTGTCGGTCGAGCCATGAATTGCGAATCGGCAGGGATCACCGATGGGGGCCGGAACCGTTTCACTTCCGAGATCAGGACTACATTTCGGTTGTCGACGAATTGATTGTGCAAGTGGGGAAGTTAGAGCGATGAAGGGCTCCTACTTGATCGGCCTACGTCGTGCGATCTGGCGGCTACGGTACCGAAGCGCTACAGCTCTTTCACCAGTAGCGCGTCGCGGACCGAAACGAGAAGTCGGGCCCAGCAATCGTCCAGACCTATCCACGTTGAGCCCAGAAACGTTGAGCAGAACAAAGTCCGAGAGATCATCACCGACTAGCTCTGCATCAAAGTTGCGTGGCGAAGCGACAAGGACATGGTCAGAAGGCGACAGAACCAGGGCGCTCCGACTGCTAGGTCGGGCGTTGCGAAAATACCCGTTGGACAGTCTTCTATGGATGTCCCTGGGGCAGCGGCTCCAGGAGCTTGGCAATGCCGAGTCGGCCTACTTCGCGTATACCAACGCGGTTGAAATTGATCCCGGCAACTTCGCCGCCCTTGAGCAGTTCATTGCCATAGCTGACTCTCTAAATGACACCGCCATTGTGAACGAGGTTCTGTCCGGATTGTCGTCGGCGCTTAAGGACCGACCGCATCGTTACTTGGATTCGCTGGATTTTTCGATCCCCTATGGTGTTGACGAGGCGGTCGCGGTTGTCGAAAAGGACGCGGAAGGTATCGCTGCCGATGTTGCTAAGTGCTACCGCGATCAAGAAGAATATGTGGACCATCACGGCGCTGGTCAGCGTACGGTTGAGGTCGAGCTCAGGACTGCGATAGTTCGCGATGACGTGACCACAGCGCTCAGACTTCTGCCTACAATGTCAGCAAACGAAATTCCAGGGGACAGCCTCAGGCGGTCTATACGACGGTTGCGAGCGCGGCCATCAGGCAGTCGGACTGGTCTTACAGCGTTGATTGAACATTATCTGCGAGCTCGACCGGACGACCGTTGGATCGCTCAGTGGGGGTCTATGGAAAGTGGCGAAACACACGAAGAAATAATGCTCGGTGCGTACGATTTTTCGCCTCAGATGCCGAATGTCGACATAGTTCCTGCTCGAGACACGGTAGCCTATCTCGCATACAATTCGTTGCCCTACCATTCTGCAGGGTACTCCACGCGCACGCACAGTCTCCTCAAAGAGCTACGGCGCCAGAGCTGGAAGGCCTTCGGGGTCACACGACTAGGGTATCCGCATGACATGCCAGGCTGGACCGACGTCGGAACGTTAGACCCGACCGAGATCATCGACGGGATCCCCTATCTTCGACTTAGTCCTGATCCGGAAGTAGTGCGGAAACGACTGGTGAAGTCGTACGTGGACTCCTATGTAAAACGGCTGGTAGAGCGTCTGATAGACGAGCGACCTGCGATTGTGCACGCCGCATCCAATCATCTGAACGGATTGGCTGCAGTCACCGCAGCGCGCATTCTTGATATACCATCCATCTACGAAGTCAGGGGACTGTGGGAAGTAACTCGTGGGTCACGAGATCCGATTTGGGCAACTGGACCCGAATATAGGTCGATAGTCCGGTTGGAAACCGATGCTGCCAAGAATGCAACTTGGATAGTGACCATCACGGACGCGCTCAAAGCGGAATTGGTGCGGCGGGGAGTGGCCGAGTCGAAAATCACCGTTATTCCGAATGGCGTTGACACATCGAGGTTCCTGCCCGCGCCTCGGGATCAAACTCTTGCCGACGATTTGAGCATCGGCTATCGAACAGTGATCGGGTATATAGGTTCGATAGTTGATTACGAGGGCCTTGGGCTCCTAGTCGAAGCGGCAGCGGCACTCGCCAAGGAACGAGACGATTTTGTCGTGTTAGTCGTTGGAGATGGTGCGGAAGCCGCAACCTTGATTAACTTGGTTGACGCGGCAGGTGCCGGACAATATTTCAGATTTGTCGGTCGTGTTTCACATGACGAGGTCGAAAAATACTATTCCCTCATTGATATTGCACCATTTCCTCGCTTGCCTCTTCCCGTTTGCGAAATGGTTTCGCCACTGAAACCGTTCGAAGCGATGGCCATGCAAAAAGCTGTAGTCGCGTCGAACGTTGCCGCGCTGGCTGAAATCATTACCGATGGAGTCAATGGCGTACTCTTTGAGAAGGGAGACGTCGAATCGCTGACCGGGAGTCTTCGACTACTACTCGACCGCCCAGAATTGCGCCGACGACTTGCTGATTCCGGTCGCGCTTGGGTGGAAGAGAGACGCCAGTGGAGTTCGTTGGCGTCGAGACTGAGCAGTATCTACGAATCGCTGGGAGCCCGGCGAGAACCGGACCTGAACGAACTGAGGGAGACTTCAAATGACCCGCCGCAATAACGGTGTTTCCGAAAATGGGAAAAGACTTCGGCAGAACCGTAGGCTTTGGGCAATTATTCCCATCATTGTTGTAGCGGCCGCGGCATTCGTTGTGGGAGTACTGAGCGGCGTGCAGGGTTCCCCTGTCCTCGGTGCTGTATCTATCGGCCTGGGGGTAGTGGTGTTGGCTGGGTTGGGCGTCTTAACTTGGAAGTTGGGTTGGGCGTTCAGCCGTCGCCATGATCAGCTGAATACTGAGTTGCGGAATCTGCAGAACAGATTGGCAGAATCTCAAGCGCGCGCCGACTCGCTGGAGCAGCAGCAGTCCACTCGCGATTCTGAAAATATAAGGCTGCGCGCGGTGAAGCGGGATCTGCAAGTTCTGCGCCGACGGGTTCCTGCAGGATTTCTTGACGAGATCGATTCCAAGGTGACTAGTCTCGACGGTGTGCTGAGGGCAACATTGCGTATTGCCTTTGAGTCGGCGGTGCGGCTTGGTCGACATCCGCGAGACATGCTGTCAAACGAGCAAGCAGCTCAACTCTTCGATGACTATGTCATTCGTGGAGAACTGTTGAAACTTCGTCCCCTGATCGATCAATTTGAGCTGTTGGAAGTTCAGAATCTTACGAATCTACGGATGCTCTATCGCTACTATCGGAAAATTGGCCATTGGGATCTGGCGATTCGCGCCATTGAACGAGTCTTTGAGCAGACGCAGAGCGAATCGGACAAGTGGGCCGGCGACAAGCTTCGCCACGAGGCAGAAGTATTCGCGCGGCCTACTATGGTTCATCCGCAATTGCGCTCCGGTAAACCTTACGATTCTTCGGGCCCAATTCTCCACATGGTCGGTAGAGTCCTGCCGGAGACCCAGACGGGCTACACACTCCGTACTCACTACACAGCGATGGCGCAGAAGCGAAAAGGGCTTCCGGTTGCGATTGTAGGACAGACTGGCATCACCACTGAACGGACCGACTCGCTTGCCCACTACAAACTTTCCGACGTCGACTACTATCTATTGCCGGGAAGTGCTAGATCTGAGGTACTCCTCGACGAGTGGTTACGGGAAAATATCGAACGTCTGGCCGACCTAGTTCTTCAGTTGCGTCCGAGCATATTGCATGCCCATTCGGACTTCTTCAATGTGCTGATAGTAACCGCTGTAGGCAAAGCCTACGGTATCCCGACTGTATACGAATCTCGCGGATTCTGGGAAGAATCATGGCTGTCGAGAACTGTCACTGCTCAAGGATGGGGCAGAGACCAAGACAATTTGTTCGCAGCGTACGGGCTTCCCTCCGCCTACGTACTCCGGCGTGAAGCTGAGACTCTAGCTAGAGAGCTGACCGATCACGTATTCACACTTGCTGACGTGATGCGGGATCATATTCTAGAGTCAGGACAAATTGAGTCGGCTTCAGTATCTATTGTCCCAAATGCCGTAGAGGCAAACGAGTTCCCGGTCCAGACGCGCGATGAAGAAGCTGCGAGTGAACTCGGGCTCGATCCGAACATAGTCACAATCGGTTACATCTCATCGATGGTTGAGTACGAAGGAATAGATACGCTCATAGATGCATTTAAAATACTGACAAATGACATGGGGCGCGAAGCAAATCTTCTCCTCGTAGGTGATGGAGACTATCTAGATACGCTTAAACAACTAGTCGGATCCAAAGGTATCCACAACGTGGTATTTACCGGAAGGGTGCCTCATGAACAAATTCTTCAGTATTACGGATTAATTGATATATTTGTAATTCCGCGGAAGAAGACGAAAGTTACAGACCTTGTCACGCCGTTGAAGCCATTCGAAGCCTTCAGCACAGGGAGGACAGTTGTACTCTCGGACGTAACGGCTCTAAGGGAAATTGCGGATCAGTCAGGTTCAACCGAGCTGTTCAATGCTGGGTCAGCGACAGATTTATCACGTAAACTAGTGAAATTGATGGATTCTCCGGATCTGTGCCGGGAGCTTAGTGAACGGGGTATGAGATGGGTGCGCAACCACCGGTCATGGGGGAGAAACGTCAACGAATATTATCGTGTCTATAAAGCATTAGGGTACGCAGGCCCGGTTGAAGATCACGTGGAGGCCGAGACTCGGCTAGAGGCGATGGGGAAAAATGCCGGTGAACTTCTAGAACAGATGTCAGGTAGTCAGCAGCCAGCGCTACGCGGCTGGTTTAGTATGGGAGCACCGAAACAGACGGCATCCGAAATTTTGAATAACGGATGGACCTTCGAAGACTTTCCACCCATCAAATTGACGGAGGTCGACGACTGGGAGCGGTATGGGAACGAGAACCGTTCTTGGGGATTCAGGCTCCACGCGTGGGACTTTATGGACAGTTTGCTCGAAGAGTTTGACCGCACCGGTGAACTGGAATGGCTGCATGCTGGAATTGATATCGCAAAAAGGTGGATCGCTTTTTATCGTGAATACGATTTCCCTGGCCCGATGGCATGGTACGACATGGCAATCGCGCTACGGGCACCTCGACTTTTGGCACTGGCCCTACGTTGCGCAAGTGAAGTACCGTTGCAGGGACACGCGCTAATATTCGCAGAGGCGCTAGCGCACCACTTTAACGCGTTGCACACCGAAAAGGCATTCAATCCCAATAATAATCACGGAGTCTTTACCGCCGCCGCACAGGTTCACCTTGCGAAGTACGCGTGGATGATACCGGGAGCTGCAACGGCTTCGATAGAGGGTGAAATCCGTCTTCGGAAGATGGCAGACGCGCAGTTTTCGTCCGACGGTATTCACCTCGAGCACTCGCCAGAATATCATCGAATGCTCTTAGCTTCTTTTGAAGCAATCTTTGACGACGGGTTGATCGAGGACCGTGAGATACGAGCTCGTCTGCTGCGGGCGGCGAATGCGCTAGGTTGGATGGTCCAGCCCGACGGGCATCTAGTGCAGATGGGGGATACCCCCGAGGTCGATATGATTACTCACGGCGCTGATTCCATAGACCCAGAAACGCAATTTATCGTTAGTGACACGCGTGAGGGAATACGGCCGACTAAAGATTTGGCAGTATTTCCCGAAGGTGGCTATGCGTTTGTGCGGTCTCCGCAACCATCCAAAGCGGGCGACCTAAGCCGAGGGAGTTATCTGGCATTCTCTGCAGCCTTCCATTCGCGCGCGCATAAGCACGCTGATGACCTTAACGTGGTCTGGTTTGACAGGGGGCAGCAGATACTGACTGATGCAGGACGATACGGATACGGTAAACTCCTAGATGCTAACGCACCCCGCCGTAGGGACGGATTTTATTATGCGGATCCGGAAAGGCAATTCGTTGAAAGTACAATGGCTCACAACACATTGATGATGGATGGCATTGATCAAGATAGAAAGAAACGCAAGCCTTACGGAAGTGCATTAGGTAAATGTTCAAACGACAACGGGGTATTTGATTTATCTGCTCGTGCCCATCATACGGACTATATCCATCGCCGCCGGGTAATTTTCCGCCCAGGAAACGAGCTAATTTTTAAGGACTCAGTGTTCTCGCAGTTTCCAGATAATCGTGAGGGAATATTGTGGTTCAACATATCAGGTGATTTTACGCTAGACACCAAAGGTGGTTGCGTCCAGTTTTCAACTCGGACCGCTGAGGGAGTCCTACGACTGACGATAAGTAGTGAAGGGCGCTTGGTGGATCCGGTTTACGGAGGCACTGAACCGATGCGGGGTTGGCAATCTAAACGGGATCGGGAATTAATTCCCGTTTGGTCCTTAGGCTACAAGATATCGGTGGATACTAGAGCTTCAGTTGAGACGCGATTTAATCTCGAATTTGACTGAGCTGGGTTAGTTTCGAGTGGCCTCCTTGGTGCGTATATCCGTTCTACGTGTTCCGTCTTTTGGGTGACGTGGTTCCAAGGGAGTGTGGGGTGGTGGCTGTCCAAGCAAGCTACTGCAGGGAGCACGGAGCCCACTCGAGATGATCAATTACGCTGCTGCGTCCGTTGCGGTCACGCGTGTGTAGAGAGTCTCAAGTCAATAGGTATTGATGCGTGAATTTCATGTAACGGCAGCGCCGAGTGGAACACGATCCGTGTTTGGGCCGGTTGGTGCTTGGTGATAGCATTAGTGCGGCACCTGAGGGCTGTTCCATCTGAATGCTTGTAATCTACGTCCGAAGGTTCGCTAAGACACGTGAGAATCAGCATTGGTTGGCAAACATGGTGCTGAACTATTATTGGAGTCCGCTGCTAATGCCTGATGTGCACCGTCTCCGCGATCATTGGGATTTTAGTGTTCGCGCGTGGTTGGTCGGCTCCTGCCTGAGTGCTGATGTTGAGTTGTCTGGAGTAGATGCTGACCGATTTTCGTCGGTGAAGTTTGCGTTTTATCTTGTCCGGGATGGTGAAACGACATGGAGGGGCCGTTATTCCGAGAACTCGAACGCGTCGTTTAGGCTTGAAGCGGCTGGCAGGTACTCGGTAAGGGCCTTCGTAAAAGTAGAGGGTGCTAAGAGCAGCCGTTCTAGTAACGAAGTCGTATTTGAGCGCCAGCGTGGTCGAGAGGCGGACGAAGGCCGTTGGCCAGATCAGCTACCGTACACGCAACTTGACTACCCCCATCAGGACTTCGCAGTTGTGAGTTCTTCTGAAAGCCATATAGCCGAAGTTGAAGGTCTTAAACAGATGTCCGTGAGTCTCGGCTTGACGCTTGAGACGTGGACGACTCAAAGTGAGCGACTGGCGGTGATCCGGGGACACAGGCGTTCAGAGAGCCACGAGAACTTTATTTTCTCCGGTATGGCCAAAGGTCGCGACAGGCTCGTGTTTGGTCAGGACGAAATAGAACTTTACGAGAAGCCCGAGATTACCGAGAGCGTTGGAGATTTCGTCTCCGTTACTAATGACAATCATGCGATCTCTATAGAGACCGACTATTTCGGGATTGGGAAAGTCTTCTACTATAGCGACGGAAAATTTGCGTGTGCGTCGAAGCGCTACCATTTACTGTTGCTAACACTGAAATCTTTAGACATAGAACTTTCGTTCGATCGAGTGAAGGCTCGGTCAAATTTGCAAGCAGTAAATCAGCCTTTCACTCAAAATTTCAGCAGTCGCATGGATGTCAGAAATTGTTACGTTCTTCCTGTCGACCAGAATCTGACTATCGCGCGAGGGTCTCTTAATTTCGTTGATAGTGAAATTAGAGCTGTCCTAGATGGACCTTCGGATGCCGTTCCTAGCCCACTGGAATACAAGGAGTCAGTGGAGCGGGCGTCAGAGGAGATTGTATCTAATCTTCGAGTCGCTTTGACTCACCCCCGCTTTGAATCCGTTAGAGTGGATCTGACTGGTGGCATGGACGCTAGGCTGATTTTTGCTGCATTAACTCATCTAACCGAATTCAACGCGAAGGTCGGTGTTCATACTGCAGACGTTCCGAGTTCCCCTAATGACTTGAAAATTAGCCTCGCTCTGACTCGGAATTATCCATTCGGATATGATGAGATTCCGAGGGTGGTGCGTGATCAGTCAATGCAGGAGTCGGTGTTACAGGCTCAAAGCATGAATTTGGGAGCCTACTATGGTATTCGGCCAGAGCGCGTTCGCTCCAAGCTCCAAAATACATTACGGATAAATGGATTCTACGGTGAGGTGACTGCCAGGCCGTATTTTGCGCGTCTGGTTTTTGGTCGCTCTCTTGAGGATATTCATCCTGGTGATTTTCCTGCCCGTTACATTAATTCATTCGGAGATTTGTATAGGCCGCTATCGGAGACCTCCGAGCTTGTTTCGTTGTTTCGTGAGGAATTTGAAGTACTGCCTGGAAGCGCTGTAGCTTCTAAAATGGATTCCTTCTATTTGTTTTACCGTAACGGGCTTCATTGTTCTGATCGTTGGTTAAATCATTCATTGGCTCCGGGGTGGGGTCCGCTTCAGTCTAAGCAGTTGTTCGCGTTGAAATGGTCGACATTCATGCAATCGAAGAACGTGAAATTGCAAATGGATGTCACTTCCGAGCTGAATCATGACGTTGCGTTATTGCCAATTGGCAGAGACAGCGATAACAGTGATCGAAATAGGATCGATTCGACTTACCCGTCGTCTGAGGTCGATTTGGACCATGAGCTAGGGATTGGTGAATGTGATCTTGAACGATATCGTAATGCCTCTCGGGCTCGTGCGTCGCGTTCACTTAGAAAGGATGCTTCGGATAGGCACGAAGTGCTCACGGCCAACGCAGATTTCGCTACACAGCAAATGCAGGTTGTGTCTCGGGCTCTAAGTGTGCTTGAGCAACGTGACGGTGTAGTGTCTCGTCTTGAGGCGGATAAGATCAGGGCCTATTTGCAGGAGGATCGAGCGGCGGATCGATCCGGTTGGTCTCAGCGTTCGGTAGTCTTATTTAACAAAGTTCTTTCGTTATTTTACCAAGCGCAGTTGATTTCTGGTGATGGTGATTTTGAAGCGACTGAGTAAAGATCCGGTCTGTTTAGTTAAGACCGTTGTGCGGGTGAGCTTACGTTCAACTTCCGGTCGTGGGTGGCGATGGAGAATAATGCGTACGTTGCGTTCTTATTGTTGAGTTTTATCGACATTTACTGATGGACGCAATTTGTGCTTGTTTCAGAAAATGGATGTCGTATGGAAGTCCCTTTCGGCAGCACCTGCGTAACGAAACTCTGAGGCTGGCTGTCCCTGATGTGGTGAGGTTCAGTGTCCACGATGTACCGAGGTTACACACCGGTTCAGTCCACAGGTGCTACCAAATGCCGCTTCCCTACACAAAAGGTTTGTTGGGTCGGTTGGAATATTCCTAATAGTGACGCTAGAAGAATAGGTGTGTTAGAGGTTCAGTACCCTAACGACACGAGGTAGCGGAAGAAGTCCGGGAGGTCACTGCCGGTCAAAGCGTTCTTGAGAGCCGG
>Ga0079226_10004936_pt1 | contig 10211 bp, 9 predicted proteins | sample Poulit2014_FD_76345 | JGI IMG/M metagenome (GOLD analysis project Ga0079226, IMG submission 76345) | Agricultural soil microbial communities from Georgia to study Nitrogen management - Poultry litter 2014 | ecosystem: Environmental > Terrestrial > Soil > Agricultural land | place: USA: Georgia... | reverse complement strand
GCTCTACTCAATATGTATATAGCTATGCTAAATAGCCATAAACATCTTTCATTATCAAATAGATAAGAGCTCACCCTGAAAAGACAAAATAACTCCCAATAAATGAGAGGAAAACATGGATCGCCAAAGACAAAACCAACCCACCAGCGTCGGAGCACAAACAGTCGCTAAAGCTGTGCATCTACTTAAACTAATCGCCTCCACCCAAGGCCAAAAGCAGCGCCTCATGAAAATCGCCCAAATGGCAGAGCTCGACAAATCCACTGCACATCGACTCCTGCAGCGACTTGTGCATGAAAGATTACTCACACGCAACCCTCGAACCCGCACCTACCAACTCGGCCCCCTACTTTACGAGCTTGGACTTGGCGCTCTCCCCGAATCCAATATCAAAGAAATCACAGAACCTTACCTACGCAGCCTTGCTAGGCACACCGGCGATACTGTCTGCCTCGTCGTCAAAAGCGGCTTTGAAACAGTCTGCCTGGAACGAATCGTGGGCAACCATGAAATACAAACCATGACCCGCAGTATCGGCGACCGCCATCCAGCTGGCATAGGCGCAGGTGGCTTGGCCATCTTGGCTCAACATACCGAACAGGAAATCACCACAACCATCAACACCATAGAAAAAAGCCTCACCCACTACCAACTCAGCAAAGATACCCTCATACGCCAAATTCGCTTGACCCAAGAACGCGGTTTTGCCCTTGATGAAGGCTTAGCTGCCTCACACATTACAGCGATTGGCAAAGCCATCAAAGATAACAATGGACAGCCAACAGCCGCGATCTTTGTCGCATCACTCACAGAAAGAATGACTGCAAGCCGAAGAATAAAAGTCATTAACCGCCTAGAAACATGCGTTAAAGAAATAGAACGGCTACAGAAAATGGTGTGAAGATGGCTAGATGTCGATAGACACCGACTCAGGAAGAGCGAAGCCATGATTTGAATGTACCTATTACCAACAACACAAAAAAGCCCGCTTTCGCGGGCTTAAAAATGCATAACCATCCAAATTCGTAAGATTTTCTTAATGGAAATTTGAACAGTAAAAGTTAGTTCTCATACATAACTATAGATTCATCCTCAATAATCTCAGATGCAATAGTCTCCTCAATCCATTCATAAGAATCATCTCCAGCAGGCGGTGTCACTAACTCCGCAGGTATAATAGTAATGTCTTTTAAAACCCTGAAAGGATGCTCATCACTGGTTGTTGTGACTCCAAACAACTGGGCCTCTAATCCTTGACCGTCAACACGATCTATCTTGATATCACGCCCAAAAGCGGAAAACTCAATATCATGCAAAGCCTTAGCAACTTGTTCTGTAGTTGGCCATTCGCCATTATTTTCTTCTATAGCTTTTTCATAGCCTGCCTTCAAGCCTAGAATGGCTTGAGCCATGTGGTACGAAGGATAAATCGGGTAAGAACCTGTTTTCTCTTTAAATGTTTCAACAAATTCCAGATGTCTTGGCTCATCTTTAGTTTCTGGATGTAAGAAGTAGTGATCTCCCCGCGCCCCAACAAGAACCCCTTCAGGCAAAGTATCTCCTAAGCGTTCTAGAGAGCTCTCAGCAAGAGCCAATACAAATGTTGAGTTATTAAATAAGTTTCTTTGTGCTGCTTGGCGGACAAAGTTATCTAAATCGCCTCCCCAGGAAGTAGAAACAATCACATCAGGCCTTAAGGCTTGCAAGCGGCTAATTTCTGTAGAAAAGTCAGAAGCACCAAACTTAGGAAACATCTCTGCTACGACTTTTACATCGGGCCTAAGCTTTTTTAAGGCTGCTAAAAACATGTCTCTAGAATCATAACCCCAAGCATAATCTTGGTTTACAATCGCTACAGTCTCAAACTCAGGAATTGTTCTCGCCACATAAATTGCAAGTGCAACCATTTCTGTTGTGGCGTTAGCTTGCGTACGGACCACATATTCATACTCTTCTTGCTCCAAAACCTTCTCTGTACCACAATCCCAAAGAATATTTAACACTTGGAGGTCTTCTGCTAATGGAGCCACAACATTACAATGCCCACTTGAAATAGATGCAAGCATGACATCTACACCACTATCAGCAAGTCGTCGGTAATCAGATAGTGTCTTCTCAGCACCTCCTCCTTCATCTATATAACTTTGAGAGATCTTTACACCATCAATGCCCCCCTCTTCATTAATTTTTTCGATGAGGATATCGGCTGCGTCTCGACCTGGAATACCAAATACAGAGGCAGAGCCAGACAAATAAGTTGTAATCCCTACCTTTAACTCATCCGGTTTTGATTCAGCCACTGCTGGTGTTGCTGCAACAGCCCCCACAAACAAAGATACCAAAAGCTTCTTTATCATCATTCTACTCCTTTTAATAATCTTTCTAATCGAAAACAATAGCATCTCTTAGATTTGCACCCGTCAGCATATGGTCAAAGCCTTCATTTACCTCCTCCAGAGTAAATAACTCCCCCTGCAGTTTATCTACTGGCATCATCCCCCTTTCGTAAAGTTTTATATATCGCTGGATATCTAAAGAAGGCACGCCAGAGCCCAAATAACTTCCTAATATATTTTTTTCAGTAGCCACTAAGTCAGCAAGGGGTAACTCAAACCGTGCATTCGGATTTGGTAACCCCGAAGTTACAGCTGTGCCACCTTTTTTTGTAATGTAATACGCCATTGCAAATGCCTCTGCAGAGCCTGCCATTTCATAGCAATAATCAACTGCGCTCCCAATAGCATCTAACACCTCTTGAGAGGTCAATCCTCTTGGATTAATTACATGTGTAGCCCCCAACTCCTTAGCTAATTCCAATTTATTTTGATCAAAATCTAGCACAATCAATTTTTCTGCTCCGGCAGCATGCGCTGCTAACAAAGAGCTAAACCCCACCCCTCCTAAACCAATTACAGCCGCCGAATCTCCTGCACGAATATCCGTTCTATTTAATACAGCTCCGGCACCCGTTAAAATCGCACAACCAAATAACGCCGCAATTCTAGGAGATAAAGATTTGGGCACTTTCACACACGAAGCTACTGATACAACGGCATACTCAGCAAAACAAGATACGCCAGTATGGTGGTTTAAGAACTCCTTGTTTTTGGACAAGCGTTTCTCACCGCTCAATAAAGTGCCTTTAGCATTTGCTTTTCCACCAGGCTCACACAGAGCGTGTTTGCTTGCCATGCACGAGGGGCAACTTCCGCAAGATGGGACAAAAACTAAGACAACCTGATCACCAACCTTGAAATCCTTGACCCCTGGGCCTAATTCCATCACCTCGGCGCATGCTTCATGGCCTAAAACAATAGGAACATCTCTAGGTCTATCCCCATTAATAACAGAAAGATCAGAATGACAAAGTCCTGCAGCTTTTATCTTTACTAGCACCTCATCCTGCGATGGCGGAGCAAGATCTATTTCCTCTATCCTTAAAGGCCTAGAAATAGAATAAGGAGGCTCCGCCCCTACCTCTCTAAGCACTGCTGCTTTTATTTTCATATGTATTGCCCCCACAAATCATCGAATGAATCTTTATACGATACGGCCACCATCAACTGGGAATTCGACCCCATTAATAAAGTTTGCACTGTCTGAAGCCAAATAAAGAGCTGCTGAAGCCACATCTTCTGGTTTACTCAATCGCCCTAATGGAATAGTAGATACAAATTTAGCTCTATTCTCTGGCGTATCAGGCACTCCCATAAAAAGCTCAAGCATGCCAGTTTCACCCATAACTGGACAAATTGCATTGACACGAATATTATCCGGACCTAACTCAACAGCTAGTGATTTAGTCAACAAATTAACGGCACCCTTAGATGCGTTATACCAGGTCAAACCAGGTCTTGGACGAATTCCTGCAGTAGAACCAACATTTAATATCACACCCCCACCTTTTTCCCGAAATAAAGGAACGAGAGCATGCACAGAATAAAATATTGATTTCACATTAATATCAAAAAGGCGATCAAATGTTTTTTCATCTACATCTAAAAGTGGCTGATTTGGATGAGTAATTGCTGCATTATTAACAATAATATCAACGGTACCAAAGCTTTTAATAGCTTCTGAAACCATGTTCTCGACATCGTCTTTATTAGATACATCAACATGGCATGCCAAAGTGTCAGGTCCCAAGCTGTCAGCAACTGCAAGCACGGACTCCAAATTTATATCCGCTAAAACAACTTTTGCACCTTCACGCACATAAAGCTCTGCAATTGCTTTTCCAAAACCACTGCCAGCACCTGTTACAATGGCCACTTTCCCATTTAATTGTTTCATGCTATACCTCTTGATAATTAGTTATTACCACAGTACATAACTACTGTTTTTACAGTACTCATTTCCTCCAGTGCCATAAACCCTTTCTCACGCCCATGGCCACTTTTGCCTACGCCGCCGAAGGGAAGCTCAACCCCCCCACCAGCACCAAACCCATTGATATAAACTTGGCCACACTTTAATTGGCGTGCCAATCGTTGTTGACGGCTCCCTACTTCTGTCCAAATAGCATTGAGTAATCCATATCCAGTCTCATTAGCCAGCTTGACGGCTTCTTGGTCGTCCCCAAACGGCGCTGCAACAAATACAGGACCAAAAATCTCTTCAAAAAACAATGGTGATTTTTGCTCATCAGCTACAAAAAACGAAGGTTTAATAAAAAACCCATTAGGATTAGAACTTGGGTGTATTTTTCCTTGAGCTACAAGCTTCAAATCACCCTCATTTACACCTTGCTCAAGGTATCGATTAATTTTATTGTATTGCGATTCATTTATCACTGGACCACAAGCAAGGTCTAATTCAGAATTACCTACACTTGCAGCACGGAATTCCTCAGCAATACGCTCAGTAAACTCCTCGAAAATACTCTCATGAATTAATACCCTGCTACCAGCTGAACATGTTTGCCCGGCGTTATAAATAATCCCTTTAGCAATAGTGGGCACAGCACGCTCAAAATCAGCATCTTCAAAAACTATATGAGCTGATTTGCCCCCTAATTCAAGCACGCATTTCACAGCATTCTCGGCTGCTGCTTTTTGAATAAGTTTGCCAACCTCATTTGAGCCAGTAAATGAAATGAAATCAATCCCAGGATGAAGAGATAAAGCAGCACCTGCTTCCGCTCCCAAGCCTGTAACAACGTTCAATGCCCCTGCAGGAAAACCGACGTCAAGAGCAAGCTCTGCTACCCTCAAAATTGATAAGCAAGCATCTTCTGCTGGTTTAACCACAACAGCATTACCCATTGCTAATGCTGGTGCCACACTACGACCAAACATTTGAGCAGGATAATTCCATGGAAGTATATGAGCTGTTACACCAAGGGGCTCCCTAACTACCTGCACGTTATATTCATTAAGATAAGGGATTACCTGCCCCATAATTTTGTCAGCGCCGCCTCCGTAAAACTCAAAATACCGAGCCAATACTTTAATGTCGGCCATAGCAGTACTTTTTGTTTTCCCTGTATCCGCTGATTCAATCTCTGCTAACTCTTCCTTATGTTTGAGTACGCATTGTGACAACTCAAGTAGCAGCTTACCTCGCTCTATAGCGTTAACTCGCCCCCACTCACCATCAAGTGTGTTACGAGCTGAATTAACTGCTTTATCCACGTCAGTCTCATCCGCCCTTTCAAGATGAGCAATAACTTTTCTAGTAACTGGAGAAATAACATCAATTTTTCTTCCTGTACCAGAAGATACTTTTTTTCCACCTATAATCATTTTCCTGCCCCTTAATAACTAACTTAGCAACTGAAGAGAACCTCTTTCTATATTGCAAACATGATCTGGAATATCGCCGAGCAATTTTGCGTTTGATTCGGTAATAACAACACATACATCTGGCTGGCTTTGCCTTAAACGTGCTAAAGCCTCCGTGTAAAGCCTAGCTAGTCGCGGTGCTAATCCTTGAAAAGGTTCGTCAAGCAATAATAAATTCCTCCCTATCATCAAGGCGCGCCCTAAAGCAGCCATTTTTCCCTGCCCACCAGAAAGAGCAGAGCCGGATCGAGGAAGTAGTTCAATAATTTCTGGCACAATCTCTTTCACCTGTTCTAGGCGTTGCCTAATCTCTTGGCTCCCCATACCTAAAACCTCACAAGGTAAACGCAGATTCTCTTCCACTGTTAATGTAGGAAAAATCACTCGATCTTCAGGTGAATACCCGATACCATCGCCTGCTCGCGTATAAGCTGGTTTTTTCAGCAAATCAATAGTATTTTTAAAAAGCACTTCACCCGAGAGAGGAGCAATTAAACCCATAATCGTGCGTAAGGTTGTAGTTTTCCCAGCACCGTTATGGCCAACAATACCCACAACCTTACCCGCCGGAAGGTGCAAATTAATGTCTCGTAAAACTTGATTCCCGGCAATTTCTACATTGATATTTTGTAGCCTTATCATGTATCCCCCCCCAAAACCTCATTAATAATTTGAGGGTTACTCAAAACCTCATCAGGGGGACCGTCAGCAGCAATTGCGCCCGAAATCCAAGCGGCTACACGTGTAGCATATGTACTGACAATGTCTACATCATGCTCTACAAACCAACTAGTAACTTGGCGCTCTTCTAATGCTTCCATTATGGTTCTCATCAAAGGATGTTTATCTTCTGAAGCAACCCCACTAGTAGGTTCATCCATAATCAATAGTTTTGGCTCTAAAGCTAAAGCCATAGCCACATCTAAAAGCTTGCGTTTCCCCTCCGGTAAATCAGCTGAAACTATATGCTGCTCAGCATCTAATCCCACTAATTCTATAATTTCATCTACTTTGGTGGTGTTTACTGTATCTTTTAAAGAGCGAAACCAACTTAAATCATCATTAAGTCTTGCTGTTGCTATTTCTACGCAACTCCTAACGGTATGTTCAGTGAAAAGTTGAGGTAACTGAAAGGAACGTCCCAATCCGAGCCTAACTATACGCCTGGGGGGTAACTTAGTAATGTCTTTTTGTTCGAAATAAACCCTTCCTGATATAGGTTTTAAATAACCTGTACAGATATTTACAAAGGTTGTTTTACCCGCGCCGTTTTGCCCGATAACCGCTAACCTTTCCCCTTCAAAAAGCTCAAAATCAATATGATCAGCTGCGACAACTCCACCGAATGCTAAATACAAACTTTCAGTTTTCAATAAGGCGCTCACTTCTCACTCCCTAAATTTTTTTGTCTTTTTACCAGCCCGTAAACTCCATTAGGTAGCACAAGTATCGCTAAAATTAAAGTTATACCTAATGCAAATTGCCACCATTGTGGGAAATAGATAGCGGAAATCAACTTAACAATTTCAAAACCCGCAGCACCTAAAAAAGCCCCTGCTGCATGCGCTGCGCCGCCTAAAATTGCTATGAAAATATACTCACCTGAGCGTAACCAAACGCCTATCTCAGGAGTGGCTAACCCTTGAATGAGGCCCAGTAACGCACCTGCAAAACCGACTAAAACACCAGAAAACACGTATCCTCGCCACATAATTGCATATGTTGAAAACCCGAGATACTCCAAACGCGTTTCATTAGTTTTGATAGCAGACAACGCTTCCCCGCTACCTGAGCGAAAATAGCGCTGCACCCACAAGGCAAGCAACCCAGAAATGAGTAACGCAACTATTAAAAGAACAAGTTCATAATCTTTACGGGCAAACTCTAGCCAAAAAAAGCTAGGACGATCAAAACGCAAACCATCAGTACCGCCAGTAATCGTATACATTTTCCCAAGCATGGCAAAAAGCACCATACTAATTGCCAAATTGAGCATACCGAAAAAAATACTTCTATAGCGAACAATAAAAGCACCTAGTACAGCACTTACTATGAAAGATGAAAGTACCCCGGCCACGATTAAAACTGTGGCATCGGCTTGAGGATAAGCTCGTGCAACAAATGCCACTGTATACGCCGAAATGCATGCATACATAGCGTGGCCAAAGGAAACCTGGCCCGCCCGCATCATAACCGAGACACCGAGCGCTGCTATTGCATAAGTTAAACCAACAACCATCGGTGTAATTAACCAAGAATTGGTGTACCCCAGAACAATAGCCAAAACGATAAAAAAGATACTTACAATTACCGCTCTCATTATATTGTCCTTGTTTTTGCAACGGTAAATAAACCACTGGGCCTAAATAACAAAACTATCACCATAATGATGTAAGGCACAGCAACCTCAATTTCTGGCGCCATATAAACTGCTATTGACCGAGCTATTCCGATAAGCAAGGCAGCTATTAATGCTCCTGTAATCTGTCCTAAACCTGCAGTGGCAACAACAGCAAAAGACAAAACAATCATGTCCGCACCTGCTCCGGGTACTAGCGATGTAGTGGGCACCGCTAAAGCCCCACCAAGTGCGCCCAAAAAAGCACCAATGGTAAAAGTTGACATGCTAATTTTTTTAGCATTGATACCCATAGCAATAGCCACTTCTTTATTATGCGTTATGGCAACTGTCTGTTTACCGGTTTTAGTTTTTCTTAAGAAGAACTCTAATGCCACATAACAAATAATAGCGATCAAAGGTACAACCAGTAATTGATAGGAGGTATATGTGATGCCACCTAGTTCCAAATTACCTAGACTACTTACTACTGTACTTGCGCTATAGGGTTGAGCCCCCCATATAAAACGCTGGACATCTTCCAACATCAGTAAAACGCCAAAAGTTAATAGCAACTTAATAATGGGGTCATACCCATCTACCTTACGAATAAGTAGAAAGTCCATTAACCACCCTATAAAACAGCCTATTATCAAAGCAGATAAAATCAAAGCTATTAACAATATAGGCCCAGAGTTGGTCATAGGTGCCAACTTTTGTATTACCGTTGCCGCTGTATACCCTCCAAAAGCATAAAAAGCCCCATGTGCGACATTCAAGATACCCATCACACCAAAGATGAGCGTCAAGCCCATAGAGACTAAAAAAATCAAACTGGCATAAGCTACACCATCAACTAATGCCAATGGCAGGATATTTAGGAACATGCAAATGTCTCCTCACTTCATTTCCAATCAGCAAACAAGAAATAGCTAATCGAAAGGTTTTTTAATACTTCTTAGCCTACTTAATAAAACCAAAGCCCTCTAAACTTGTAAATAACATTTTCCTAAAGAGTGAGTTAAAAATAGCTTAAGCCCGCGAGCCCTATAACTTTTAAGCAATAATACTTTAATGCCGTCAGGGTAATTCCCTAGCGGTGTTTTTAAGGAGAAGCTGCTAACAAAGCAGCAGTGTTCTAGAGTGAATGCTTTTATAAATAAATTTTGCACATAAGCTTAGAGGTGCCAGTAGCTGAACCCTAGCTTTAAAAGCTCAATCTATCTGATTATGACTTCATTCCATAATCAAAAATTGAATAGCCCTTATCTATTTAAATTTACCAACTCAATTGCCACTAATAAAAAACACTACACATTAGGCTCAAAGGGGCACAAGCACAAAAAATGACAACCTGCCTCCCGCAGGTTGTCATTTTTCTTCCTAATTTCTCTTTTATGCATATTGATTCTTATCACTATAGCGATATCACCAGCAAAGTTCCCATCATGACGGCGCCTGAACCAATCAGGGTCAGGGTAGTGTAGCCCAGGATGTCGCGCATTCTTAGTCCGGCAATAGCCAATACGGGTAGAGCCCAAAAGGGTTGCCACATGTTGGTCCATTGGTCACCATAGGCCACAGCCATGACGGCGATGGAGGGGTCAACGCCCAGTTTTTCTGCGGCATCAAGCATGATGGGACCTTGTACGGCAAATTGACCGCCGCCTGAGGGGACGAAAAAGTTCACGATCCCTGCGGATAAAAAGGCCAGTACCCCAAAGGTTTTGGCGCTAGCGATCGATACAAGAGCATCTGAAAAGATAGCGATCAGGCCTGTGTCTTTCATGATACCCAGGATCCCTGCGTACAAGGGGAATTGCAGCAATATTTCGCCTACATTAGAGGCTGCGTTTTTGGTTAGATGAATGATTTCATTGACGTTTCTGGAAAACAGCAGCACCAAGGTGAGCAGTGACCAGTTAACAGTGTCCAAGGTGATGCTGCCCCCACGGGCAAAGTAAATAATCAAATACGCGGCCAGAGCGATCCCAAACACTAAGACCAGAGCACGCGAGGCGTCCATTCTGTCCCCAGGTGTGACAATTTCATCCACCCTTTCTTCTTGCTCTTCTGAGCCCACATCTTTG
>Ga0079226_10004934_pt1 | contig 10211 bp, 6 predicted proteins | sample Poulit2014_FD_76345 | JGI IMG/M metagenome (GOLD analysis project Ga0079226, IMG submission 76345) | Agricultural soil microbial communities from Georgia to study Nitrogen management - Poultry litter 2014 | ecosystem: Environmental > Terrestrial > Soil > Agricultural land | place: USA: Georgia... | reverse complement strand
TTTTCAGTCGAAATCTGTGCCTTTTTAATGTAGTGGTAAACACCTCTGCACTTACTGGTACATTTCGATGCAAAGAGTGGTAAAAAGAACTGCAAGCCTGGTAAAAAACATCGGCAATACTCAAACAATATTCACTCTAATCTATTGGACTATTTTTTCAAAATCCACCTGCATTTGTCCCCCTTCGCCAACACCTATTTATTTTTGGGTGATCTATTATTAATTTATAAATCATTTAAACAATGGCTCATCCTTTTGTCATAAGTGGCTCAAATTTGTGTCATTGCTGGCTCAAAAAAATGGCATAACTGGCTCCAACCAATGGCAATATTCATAGGGAAAGGATTAAAGGAAAACTTAAAAGCATATTGGCGATATCGGGTTAACTTTAGCTGACATTGACGATGACGAAATTAAAATCATTATTTTCAATATAGGACGCAGAAAAGACATTTACTCATGAGTAAATGTCTTATTACGTCTATCATTGCTGTAGCCAATAACAACATTTTATGGAACTATCCTACAATTAACTTTTACAGTATCATCCCTGCAACAACTCCAAAGATAAATAAAGGTATATTATAGTGTATAAAAGTCGGTACACAAGTATCCCAGATATGGTGATGCTGCCCGTCAACATTTAGTCCAGATGTAGGTCCTAGCGTACTATCTGAAGCAGGTGAACCTGCATCTCCAATTGCTCCAGCAGTTCCTATCATAGCTGCTGTAGCAAGCGGACTAAAGCCCATAGCAATACATATTGGAACAAATATAGCGGCTAAAACTGGTATTGTACCGAAAGACGTTCCAATTCCCATTGTAACAAGCAAACCAACAAGCATTAAGACAATAACTGTTAGAAGTTTACTGTCTTCTAGCCAAACAGTAACAGACTCTACTAAATTTTCTACGGATCCTGTTTCTGTAAGTACAGAAGCATATCCTGAAGCTATGAGCATTACAAAAGCAATGACACCCATCATTTTTACACCGTCTTCTACGATTATCTCTCCATTCTTCCATTTCTCAGATTGAAAAACAAAAATAATAACTATACCTCCTAAGGCAGCAAGAACTAAAGAATCATAGAATATTTGTAAAACGACAGTTACTAGAATACCTAGTAATGTTACTGTGTGCTTCCATTCCCATTGGAGATCTTCTTTATCTTCTTCAGATGTAAATTCTGTAACAACTTCTTCATATTCGCGAGGTTTTCTGTACGTAAAGAGGATAGCAATTATTAAGCCTACCACCATTCCAAATACCGGTATAACCATAGCAAATGGAATTTTTGATAATGCTATATTCATCCCGTTTGCTTTCATTTCATCAACGATAATTCCTTGGAATATTAAGCCAAATCCCATGGGTATAATCATGTAAGGAGCCTTTAACCCAAAGGTTAAAGCAGTAGCAATACCACGTCTATCTATTTTCATTTTATTAAAAACAACTAATAAAGGTGGAATTAAGATAGGTATAAAAGCAATATGTACTGGAACAATGTTTTGTGAAAAACTGGAGATAATAGCCAATACAAATAGTACAATAGCTCTTTTTCCTTGAATCAGAGGTCGAGCCATTTTAATCAAATAACTTGTAATACCAGACCGAGCAATCATAACTGCTAAAATCCCAAGCAACAAATAACTCAAAGCTGTTTCGCCTTGTCCGCCAAGTCCTTCAACTAAAATATTAATAGTGTCATCTAATGACAAGCCAGCAGTCAAACCGCCGACTACAGCTGCAATAATTAATGCGATAATTACATTAACACGAGCCAAGCTTAATATGACAAGCACTAAAACGGATAAAACTACTGGGTTCAATAATAACATAAGACTAACCCCCCTTCTATGTTTTTCAACATTATTGTTTCTTCTATAGTTTATTAAAAATAAGTTCTTAATATGTATTTAGTAAATTACTATAGAATTATATAATGTAGATAGATTTACAATCTATAGTTGTTTCAAATCAATTAATTGTCACACTTAAGATAAAAGAGCTAAATTGTTTAGACTTCTTATTACTCAATTTAGCTCTTTTTATAACCTTTTTACTTCTCAGAATCAATATTTATATTTAGTTTACCATCAGTTTCTTTACGTATCTCATTACCATCTTCATCCTTTACCGTAACTTGAGGTTCGGCTCCCTTAGATTTTAAATCTGATGGCACTGTCCAGTACCCCACATAGTGCCCTTCTGACGTTTCCATCATTGGAAGTTCAGTAGGACTTGAGGAGGGTTGAACTCCTGCTAGCGGCATGCGAATTGCAAAAGTAGGATTCAATCCTGTTTCACTGTCCATTTCAATTTTCACAGAATCTCCTGTTTTTAAATCAACATCTTCTGCTGGCTCTAAGTTCTCGATTTTAGGTCCATCACTATCGTCTCCGTTGTCGTCATCCCCATTACCATCTTCATCACCTAAAATAGGATCTGTTACACCATCCATTCCGCTAAGCCCTAAAAGAACCATGAAAACATTCTGAGGTCCGAAGTGAGCATCTGTTGGGTCATACCACTCATCTAAGGAATGAGCTTTTCCTGATTCACCACCACTTCCCAAATTAATTCCTGGTACATCTACACCGTAAGAATAGTTAGCATCGTTCATACCTGAAGTATTGTATTCAGTATCCAACCCGATTGTTTCGGTAGATGCTGCCGCAGCTTGTACAATAGGCTCATCTTTAGACAACTCACCACCTGGGATATCAACTTTGGTTTCGTGTTCTACTGTAACACCATCTTCACTATCTTTATCCCATCGTTCGTTCTCTTTTTTTGCTCCATCTTCGGCTGCATCTATCAACTTTTGTTTCATTTCATCTGCTTCGTCTCCATCAGTTCGAAATTCTGTTAACATACTTGCTTCTTCTGCTTTAGCGTTTTCTACTGTTCCACCGGCTACAGTTCCTACATTAAAAGTAGTTTTAGGATCTTCTTCTCCAAAATCAGCAATTTCGGATGTAGCTCTTCCTAAAGCATGAGTAGCACTTGGCGTTTGATAATCCCCAGAAGCATGACCACCTGGCGCATTATAGCTAAATTCAATAGTTGCTCCTGCAGTACCTCCATGAGTCACTGTGCTAGGATCTGCGCCGTCGACTGCGATAAATCCATCCAATTCATCAGCATGTTCATCTAAAAAGGCATCAACTCCTCGGAAGTCATCTTCTTCACCTACTGTCCCAACAAACATAATATCTCCTGTTGTCTCTATATCTTCTTCATTAAAACCTCGAACAACTGAAAGAAGAGTGGCTAGTCCGCCATTATCATCTTGAATTCCAGGTGCATAATATATACCATCTTCTTCTGTTACAGTGGTGTCTACCCCTTCTTCAAAAGCTATATCTAAATGAGCAGCAACAGCTATTGTAGGTCCGTCTCCACTTCCAGGCATTGTACTAATAACATTACCTGTTTCATCTATGTGAACATCTTCTAAACCTAAATCTTCTAATTCCTCTTTATAATACTCTGCTTTCTCTTCTTCCATATAAGGTGGAGCCGGAATTTCGGTTAATTCAATTTGTTGTTCAAGAGTATTATCAGCATCTGATTCAATAAAATCCATCACTTTTTGAACATCAGAATTAGAATTCAGCTCTTCATATACTTCCTTGGCACCAGAAGAAATAGCTGTATCATTATCTTTTGTCGCGTCAGCATAAAGGCTTCCAGGCAATACTAAACTAGTTGCTAAGAACATTGATGCTATAAGAGATAATCGTCCTTGTTTCAAACTTAAAACCTCCTAGTAATTTTAATGTAATCCAAGTGGCAATAAAAGTAAGTTTTTTAGTTTGGCTCTTAAGTATTCTATTTCTTATTTGAAAAAAACACATCCCTTCTATCAAGTAAAAAATATAACTATTATATAAGTATATATATTTATGTAAATATTCACACTTATTGGAAAATAGTTTGAAAAAGATATTCACAATAAACCAGAAACTTAGAAAACGTTTCCATTATTGATTAATAGATTTAACAGTTTTTAATCAAAATACTTAATCAACTTTATTTTATTGTATTTCATAAAGCTTTATAACACAAATACATTTTTTGAATATTCTTATAAATTTAGACTATAACCTTACTTATAAGGTATTCTCTTAATTACATAAAACACTAAAAATAATTAAGTAACAAATTAATCAACCATGAAAAGAATTATTGAATTATATTTCTTTGTTAGTTTCATCAGCGAAAGAGCTTTTCGTTAAGTTAAGAAATGTTTCTACAATAGGAGGGAGGTATCGGCTTTTTATGTAGGCAATATAAACAGTTCTAAATAGGTGTTGACTATTAATTGGCTTTATTACAAAGGAGTTGGAGGCAAAATTAAATCTCATATAACTCTCTGGTATAACTGTGATTCCAAGTCCTTCTCCTACTAAAGAACATGCAGTTTCAAATCTTTCAATTTCAAAAATAATATTCGGTACTATCCCTAACTTACGAAACTCATTGAAAATATCTTGACGTGTTTGAAAGCCTTCTCTACTAACAATTAATTTTTCATTTTCGAGGTTATAAAGAGATAGGTCTTTGACATGTTGCAGATGATGTCCAATAGGAATAACTGCAACCAACTGTTCATTATAAATGGGAGTCGTAATAATATCTTTATTATCAATATGTTGGTTAGTTATGGCTAGGTGGATTTTGTAATTTTGTAAGGCAGACTCAACTTGCTTTAAACCTAGTACTTCTAAAAGTTTTATATGAATATCAGGATTTGATTTGCTAAATGAAGCAAGTACTTTTGGCAACCAAGAATTGACAGACTCAATCAATCCAATTTGCAATTCAAGAGGGCCCTCATCTTTAAGTCTGTTCATTTCATTTTCTACATATTGAAAATGATTCAATAATTTTTGAGCTTCAATATACAGTATTTCTCCTTCTTTAGTTAGTGAAATATTCCTTGTGTTTCTTTCAATTAATTTCAGTTTCATACTGTTTTCCAACTTTTTTATAGCAGAACTAAGAGATGGTTGAGAAATGTGTAGGTTACGAGCTGCCTTTGTAAAGGAACCTTGATTAATTAAAGTAGAAAAGTATAAAAGCAATCGATAATCCATATATATCATCTCCTAAAATTGTTGATGTTGTTAAAAATATCGTATCATAATTAAGTCTATTTATAAATTATACCTATATATTTATTACAAAAGTGTATTTGTGATAATAAATTTTATGAAATATAATGGAATAAAGTCAAATAAATACTGGAGTGAAGTTTGTGTTCTATACATGGACTGGAAGAACAGATAATCAAAAAGGAAACCGCTTTCATGAAGTGGTTCGTAATGTGGACAGTGAAAAATTAGAAATGGTAAATAGAAGGCATTTCAGTTTAGTTGGATTTGAGAGTGATGAAGGAGTTAGAAGAAACCAAGGACGTGTAGGTGCCTCGAAAGCGCCAAATAAAATAAGAAGTTTTCTGTCTAATATCTCTTACAGTTCAAATCATAAAAATGTGATTGATATTGGAAATGTTACATGTGTAGATAATAATATGGAAGAGGCCCAAGTAAACCTTAGTGAAAAAGTTGAAAAATTACTAAACAACAACTACACACCAATTATTTTAGGGGGGGGACATGAGACATTTTATGGTCATTACCTCGGTGCAAGAAAATCAGTAGGAGAAAACAAAAAAATTGGTATGATCAATTTAGACGCTCATTTTGATTTACGAAAAGATAATGTTCCTTCTTCTGGAACAATGTTTAATCAAATATTAGCGAAGGGAAACAAGGATGACTATCTGTGTATAGGTTTACAGGAACTAAGCAATACAAGCGAATTGTTTTTAAATGCTAAAGAGTTAGATGTCAAATATATTTTAGAGACAGATTTATTTCCTCTCGAAAAAACTTTTAAAAAAATAGATACCTTTGCTAGAGAACAAGATTTTTTTATCTATACTATCTGTTCCGATGTAATTAACCAATCATCAGCACCAGGCGTGAGCGCTCCAGCACCATTTGGTTTAGAACCGAGTGTAGTAAGAAAAATAACACACCACGTCATTAAACAACCTAATTTTTTAAGTATGGATGTTTCAGAAGTTAATCCTATTTATGATGTTGCAGATCAAACATCTAGGCTTATTAGTTATATTATTGGAGAAACATTGATGAGATTGAATAAAAGTAACGGGGGAGAAGTAAATGATTGAACTAAATGGAAATACATTGACGATAAATCAGATGAAAGAAATTTTATATAAGAGTAAAACCATTAATATTGCAGAAAGTAGCATGAAAAAAATAAAGAAAAGCAAAAGTGTCGTTGAAAGCATAGTAGCTGGAGAAAAAACAGTTTATGGTATAAATACTGGTTTTGGTAAGTTCAGTAATATGAAAATAGCAGAGAATAATGTTGAAGAATTACAATTGAATCTTATTCGCTCTCACTCCTGTGGAGTGGGTGACCCCTTCCCTAGATTAGTGTCAAAAGCGATGATGGTATTACGTCTGAATGCATTAGTAAAAGGATATTCTGGTGTTGGAATGGAAGTAGTAGAGATGTCAACAGAATTAATCAACAATGATATTATTCCTGTAATACCTCAACAAGGGTCATTAGGGGCGTCTGGCGATCTAGCTCCACTGGCACATTTAGCACTTGTATTAATTGGAGAAGGAAAAGTAATGAATGAATCAGGAGACCTTATTGATTCATTGGCTGCTCTTAAAAAACATAATCTTAAGCCTATTACCTTACAAGCAAAAGATGGACTAGCTCTTATAAATGGAACGCAGACCATGACGGCAATGGGGATTATTAACTTTATAGAAGCAGAGAAAATAGCACTCGACAGCGAATGGATTGCAGGAATGACAATTGAGGCACTTCAAGGAATTGTTGATGTATTCATACCAGAGACACATGAAGTTCGCGGTTATCCGCAACAAACTGCGGTAGCGAAAAGAATGAAGGATTGGTTGGACGGAAGTAGGCTAACAACAAGACAAGGGGAAAAAAGAGTACAAGACGCATATTCACTACGATGTATTCCACAGGTACATGGAGCTTCTTGGCAAGTTCTTGATTATGTGAAGGAAAAACTTGAGATTGAAATTAATGCTGCTACCGACAATCCACTTATTTTTGATAATGGTAATACTGTTATCTCAGGAGGTAACTTTCATGGTCAACCAATTGCTTTTGCAATGGACTTTTTGAAGATAGCAGTTGCAGAACTTGCCAATATATCGGAACGTCGTATTGAGCGACTAGTTAATAATCAACTGAATGAAGACCTGCCAGCCTTTTTAAGTCCTGAACCCGGACTTCAATCAGGTGCCATGATTATGCAATACGTTGCTGCTTCTCTTGTATCTGAAAACAAAACATTGGCTCACCCCGCAAGTGTTGATTCTATTCCCTCATCAGCTAATCAAGAAGATCATGTCAGTATGGGTACAATCGCTTCAAGACACGCATCAGAAATTATTACAAACAGTCGCAGAGTAATAGCAATTGAGGCAATTTGTGCTATGCAAGCACTTGAATATAAAGGAGTTAGTCAAGCTTCAAAAAATATCCAACAACAATGGTCAATTATTAATGGAATGGTCCCCAGTCTAGAAAAAGATAGAAAGATGCATGTAGACATTGATAAGATAACACATTATTTGAAGAAAATTAAGGTTTAATATAGAGGGAGGATACAGGTATATGTCGAATTATATATATATTAAAAATGCATCAGAGTTAATTACAGTAAAAGGACATTCAGCGAAGCCAGCAAAGAAAGAAAGTATGAATGATATAGGTATAATAGAAAATGGAAGTGTCCTTGCAGAAGGTAGCAAGATTATCGCTGTAGGAACAGATGAAGAAATCAGTAAGAAATATTCTTCTAAGTTAAAGAGGGCAGAAATCATCGATGCAACTGGGAAGACTGTGACACCTGGATTGATTGATCCTCATACACATATTGTTTACGCAGGGACACGAGAGAATGAGTATGCAATGAGGTTACAGGGAAGGACCTATATGGAAATTATGAATTCTGGTGGCGGAATTCACGCAACAACAAGGGCAACACAACAAGCGAACAAGTTTTCATTATATAAACAAACAATTCAACGTTTAGATAAGATGTTGCTTAATGGTATGACTACAATTGAAGCAAAAAGTGGATACGGTCTGACAATAGAAGATGAGTTAAAACAATTGAGAGTAGCACAACAATTGGATGAAGAGCACCAGATTGACTTAATCCCCACATTTATGGGAGCACATGCCGTTCCAATGAATTATAAAGAGAATCCAGAAGCATTTGTATCTCTTGTTATTGAGGAGATGCTCCCTATTGTTGCAGAAAACAATCTCGCCCAGTTCAACGATGTATTTTGTGAAAGTGGTGTGTTTACACCAGAACAATCAAGCCGAATCCTGGAAGCCGGAAAAAGATATGGATTGAAACCGAAAGTCCACGCGGATGAAATTGAACCATACGGTGGAGCAGAAACAGCTTCTGAAGTCGGAGCAGTTTCTGCGGATCATTTGCTTCGTGCATCTGATAAAGGTATCCAGATGATGGCAGAAAACAATGTAATTGGTGTGTTACTTCCGGGTACAGCGTTTTTCTTGATGGCAGATTATGCCGAGGCAAGAAAAATGATTGACTCAGGTATGGCACTTGCCCTATCTACCGATGCAAACCCTGGATCTTCTCCTACTCTTTCTCTACAGTTCATTATGAACTTAGGATGTTTGAAAATGGGAATGACACCAGAAGAAGTAATTACAGCCACTACAATTAATGCAGCACATGCGATTGACGCAGCTGATCATATCGGAAGTGTAGAGGTGGGAAAACAAGCGGACTTTACTATTTTTGATGTTAACAATCATTTGATGATGTCCTATCAGTATGGAATGAATCACGTTCATACAGTAGTAAAGAAAGGAAAGATAGCTGTTTCAAATGGGCATATCAAAAGATAAACAAATTAATTATTCAATAATTTAAAAATTACTAATCGAAAAGGGGAATAAAGAAATGAGTGATATAAGAGTAAAAAATATCCGTGCACCTCGAGAAAACGAATTAACCTGTAAAGGTTGGACACAAGAAGCAGCTAAACGTATGCTTATGAATAACCTTGATCCTGAGGTGGCAGAAAATCCAGATGAACTCGTCGTATATGGCGGAATCGGAAAAGCGGCAAGAAATTGGGAAAGCTATCATGCTATTATTAAAGAATTAGAAAAACTAGAAAATGATGAAACACTGCTTATTCAATCGGGTAAACCGGTAGGTAAGTTTCGAACTCACGAGAATTCTCCTCGTGTTTTACTAGCTAACTCCAACCTAGTTCCAGCATATGCTAATTGGGAACACTTTAATAAATTGGATCAGGAAGGCTTAATGATGTATGGACAAATGACAGCCGGAAGCTGGATTTATATAGGAGCACAAGGAATTCTTCAGGGAACATATTTGAGTTTTGTTGAAGCTGGTAGGAAAGTTTTTGGCAGTCCGGATCTCACAGGTAAATTTATTTTAACTGGCGGTATGGGTGGCATGAGCGGTGCTCAGCCCTTAGCAGGTAAGATGGCGAAAGCCGTTATTCTTGTAGTAGAGGTGGATCGAAAGCGAATTGAAAGAAAAATTCAAGAAGGTTACTGTGATTACTTGTGTGAGACGCTGGACGAGGCATTAGATAAAGTCAAAGACTTAACAGAAAAAAGTGAGCCTGCCTCCATAGGCCTTGTAGGAAATTGTGCGGATATTTTTCAGGAAGTTTATAATCGCGGTGTTATCCCAGATATTGTAACAGATCAGACGAGTGCCCATGACCCAAGAAATGGTTATGTTCCAAATGGTATGACCTATGGTGAAGCACTTACTTTGAGGAAAAAAGATCCGAATCAATATGAGCAATTGTCGCTTGAAACGATAGCAAATCATGTAAAAGCTATGCTTGCTTTACAGGATGCTGGCGCAGAAACATTTGATTATGGAAATAATATTCGTCACTATGCAAAAGAACAAGGGGTCGAAAATGCATTTGACTTTCCTGGATTTGTTCCGGCTTATTTAAGACCTTTGTTCTGTGAAGGTAATGGTCCCTTTCGTTGGGCGGCTCTATCTGGGAATCCAGAGGATATCTATAAAACAGACAAACTTGCAATCGAGATGTTTCAAAAAGACGAAGCAC
>Ga0079226_10004933_pt1 | contig 10211 bp, 9 predicted proteins | sample Poulit2014_FD_76345 | JGI IMG/M metagenome (GOLD analysis project Ga0079226, IMG submission 76345) | Agricultural soil microbial communities from Georgia to study Nitrogen management - Poultry litter 2014 | ecosystem: Environmental > Terrestrial > Soil > Agricultural land | place: USA: Georgia... | reverse complement strand
GTGTCTGTGCACTCATTGCACCCTGGAACTTCCCAATCAACCTGATGGTCACCAAGCTGGCACCTGCCCTGCTGGCCGGATGCACCGTGGTGATGAAACCCGCCTCGCCAACACCACTGTCGTTCCGCATCATTGTCGATGCTGCCACCGCAGCCGGGGTCCCGGCTGGCGTGATCAACTACGTCACCGGCCCAGGGCGCATGGGTGACCTCATGGTCCGCCACCCGAAAGTCGCCAAAGTGGCCTTCACCGGGTCCACCCCGGTAGGCCGCCATATTGCAGCTGCCTGTGGTGAACTCCTGCGCCCGGTCACCCTGGAGCTCGGAGGCAAATCCAGTGCAATTGTCATGGAAGATGCGGACCTGGAGGACATGTCAGCCAAACTCATCCGCTCGTGCATGCGCAACACCGGACAAACCTGTTACATCTCCACCCGCATCCTTGCACCACCATCCCGGTACGACGAAGTTGGCCCGAGTCTACACCGGAGATCAAGACGCTCAATTACAACACGACGCATTAACAGCCGCAGGGTGTTATCGGATTTTCACCGACACGTCCTTCGGGGCATTACAATCACGCCCGGAATTAGACAAGCTGTTAGATCAGCTACGCCCCGGAGATACCCTGGTGGTCTGGCGGCTAGATCGGCTCGGCCGGTCCATCCGCCATCTCATCGACCATCTCTCCGAGCTCCAAGACCGTGGCATCGAATTCCGGTCTCTCCAAGAAAACATCGACACCACGACCTCCGGTGGACGATTGGTCTTTCATATCTTCGCATCCCTGGCCGAGTTCGAACGCGACCTCATACGGGAACGTACCAATGCTGGTCTGGCGGCAGTCCGAGCACGCGGCCGTACCGGCGGACGACCACGTTTACTGACAAAAGAGAAGCTAGCTACAGCACGGAATCTTTACAACCAGCAGGACATGACGGTGGCCCAAATCGGTGACATCCTTGGTGTCAGCCGATCCACCATCTACCGAGCATTACAACGCGACCAGATTTCAATTCCTGATAATAATTAAGTCAAAAACAGTGCTTGCTGAAGTATTTATAGTTCAAAGCTTGGCTCATCATGGCTAGCATGAAATCTGAGTATTTTATGTCTATATCTAGGCTAGTTGTAGTCTTAGAAGCCGACTATCACACTGGCACTAAGACGAAGCACCCACTGCATCTTGAAAGGTTCCCGCTCTTATGGAGAAAAAACTAAAAATTGGCTTGATCGTACCGCCATCAGACAACGAGGTGCCGCCGGAGGCGGAAATGCTTTACGGAGATGAGATAGATTTCATTGCGTACGGATTAAATATTGAGAAAATGTGTGAAGCAGAATTCTCGTGCGCTATGGAGCGAATAGATGAGGCAGCAGAAGAGTTGTTCCAGTACGGTGTGGATGCGATTAGCGTTATGGGAACGTCCTTAACTTTTTTTCAGGGGCGTGATGGAAACGAAGAGATTATTCAACGGTTGCGCCACAAGGCACCTGGGATTCCGGTTACAACACTGTCTTCCTCAATGATCAATGCACTCCAGATGACCGGAGCACAGAAGGTGGCTGTTTTTACTGCCTATAGTGATGAAATGAATCAACGGCTTAAATATTTTTTGTTGCAAAACAATATGGAAATTACTCGACTTGATAGTCTGGGGCTTGTCGATATCAAAGACGTTCATAACCTCTCTGCAGAAGAACTATTAACGCCTATTGAGACAAGTTTAGAGTGTGCAAGACAAGAGGCGGACGCTCTATTTATTTCGTGCGGTGGCTTACGGACCCTAGAAATTAACAAAAAATGGAATGACTTTCCGATTATTTCCTCATCTGTCGATGGGATAGAAGATATCGTAAGGTTAGCTCGCCAGGCTTGATTCAGGGCTGATTCATGCTCTTACTGCCGGCAGGCAGGGCAGCATCTAATATTCTTACAACTTCGACTGCCCTAGAATATGTTGCTGAGCCTGCGATAAGTACTGAACAAATACTGGGATATCCTCTTCCGAAAACCGATGAGTCGGTATTGAGACCGCTAAACCGTAAGGAGCTAACACATCGGGTCCATTAATGCAAAGAGGAACTCCAATTCCTGAAATCTCTGGACGCCAGTTCCCTCTATTCACGGCATAACCATTCTTGCGAATTTCTTCCAGCTCTTGACGAAGTGATTGTGCATTGAGCGTCACTTGAGCTTTTTTACTAACTCGCTGGATATAACTTTCAATTTGCTCGGTCGACCAGGTTGCTAAAATCGCCTTTCCTGAGGCGCTTTGATGAACGGGAACTCTGGTCCCGAGTGGATCATAGACTCTGATCGGATTAGTCGTCTCAACTTTATCGATAACGACCAAATCATCATTTTCTGATTCTGTGATGTGTATTGTTTCGCCAGTCAGGCTGTTCAATTCTTGCATCGCAGGCATGCTCCAATCCCTGATCTGTACGCCTGGACCCTGATGCACGAGAGCCCAAAGCCTAGGAGTCTGAACCCACAATCGTTGATCTTGGTATTGACGAGCGATCCAACCAGCGTCTTCTAGCGAGCTCAGCATTCGATAAACTGATGATTTCGGGAGCTCAAGCTTGCCTGCTAACTCTGTCACGCCTATAGGTTGCTCACGGATCAGAGTCTCAACTATACGGACGGCGTTAGTTATAACTTTCACTTTTCGAACTTCCCAACGTTCAATAATGCTCCATGTGCATGGGGCGGTACCCTCATATATTTTCAGCCTTGACAATCTTTCGTGATTCGAGTCACCATATACTGTATCACAACGTAGCACTATGTTTCACTGAATGGAACAAAACCAGGGTAATTGCATGGAGGCTATGTTTATCAGGCTCCGAAAGACATCTGGCGTTTGTGCTGGAAACAATTCTGGGGCGCAGACTGGACTACGATATGGAGATTAGGCACAGTGAAAATTGAACGGGTTGACACATGGGTTTTACGGCTTCCTTTTATTCGCACTAGCGCAGACTTCGATGGTGCGCACCATGAAATCATCGGGGCTACTGTCCATGCTGATGGTGTGAGTGGAATGGGCTACAGCTTTATTACTGACACCGCTGGTGGTGTTGCAGTCAAGGCCATGTTAGATACCCTGCTAGTGCCCCAGATCATCGGCTGTGATGCACTTGAAGCTGAAAAAATCTGGGCCAAGCTCGAGTCATTAACCCATCGAATGGGTACTGGCATCAATCGTTTTGCAATGGCCAGTATCGATATTGCTTTATGGGATCTCCGCGCCAAGGTGAACGGCAATTCGTTAGCGCGTGAGATAGGCCAGATCTACCATGAAGTCCCGGTTTATGGCTCGGGTAAAGCAGGCAACCGGTTGTCAGTTTCGGAACTGGTCAGACTCTCTGAAGAGTACATTGACGAAGGGTTCAATGCCGTCAAACTTCGGGTAGGCCGTGATATCGATCAGGACGTGAGTCGAGTTGCTGCTGTACGGGAGGCGCTGGGGAACGATGTTGGCATCATGGTTGATGCTAATGAGCGTCTTAGCTATTCCCAAGCACTGAATCTAGGTACAAAGCTCCAGGCATATGATCTTCTGTGGTTTGAAGAGCCTGTGGATTATATGGACAGGCAAAGCCACGTAAAGCTTGCGCAGCAATTAAGTGTTCCTATCGTCGGGGGAGAGCATCACTGCAGCGCTGTAGGTTTTGTGGATTATGTCACGACCGGCGCATTTGCTGTTCTACAGCCCAACGTATGCATGGTAGGGGGCATTACCGAAGTAGTGCGAATCATGAGATTGGCTGAACTCCATGGTGTGGGGTTTGCTCCACACCTTATGACAGATCTGAATATTCATCTTGCTGCAGCAACCCAAAGCTCTGTCTATGTAGAGTATTTTCCCTGGCTCGAACCCTATACCCACAATCGTCTGGAAATCTCAAATGGAAAAGCAAAAGTCCCGACGAGCCTCGGTCACGGTATTGAGCTCACTGAGCAAAGCATGAGGGAGTATCGGATCGCATGAATTCATCATCAGCTAATCCTAATCCTACGCCCCTTGACGGAACGGACCCGTGGCCTCGAAATATTTCTATTATTGGTGCCGCCGGGCTGGTCGGTTCAACGGTCGCATCGCAATTATATTTAGCAGCTATCGGTGCCAATCTTTATCTGCAAGATCGCAAAGAGAATGTACTGACATCGCATGTCATTGACTTATCCGACGCGGGTGTGCTTCGAAATATTGAAACACCACAATTACATATCGAAAGTCCCCCTGATGGCGAGGCTGATTTGGTGATTGTCGCGGCGTCTGCTCCTGAAACTCCTGACGGGGACCGGCGAGCGTTCTTAGAGAATAACGCGAAAATTTTGGAGTCTTTAGTACCACAGATCCAGCAGCAGCTAAGCGACCGTGGCATTGTTCTACTACTGAGCAATCCCGTAGATGTACTAGCTGACTGGTTGTGTTCAGAGTTTGATTTTGATCGCTCAAGAGTACTGGGGTACGCGCTGAACGATTCAGCTCGCTTCCGTCAAGCCATCGCTAGGGAACTACAAGTCCCAGTTTCAAGCGTTCATAGCGTGGTCTACGGCGAGCACGGCAAAGGCCAAGTTCCCATCATGTCCAATGTGCACGTTGCAGGAGAACGCACCCTTTTCACCCCTATACAGCAATCAAGAATATTAGAAGATGTGCATCAATGGTTTAGCCGATGGTCACAGTTAAAAAGTGGACGAAGCTCTGGGTGGGCCACTGGCGTGGGTACTGCCTTGCTAGTAGAACAGTTAGCCACTGGGCAGTCGACAATTGCTACGGCATCGACTTCCACTGTGGAGGGACTGGGTGAAACCTTCATGGCACTACCCCTAAAGTATGTCAACAACTTAATTCAAGTATCTAAACCAGACGTGACGGGACCTGAGTTCCAACAGTTACAAGCATCCTGTGAATCGATCCAGAGCGCAGCCAGAACAATTTCATTTGTGAAATGAGACTCTTGCTTCAGATTGGACAAACAGAACAATGTCAACAATTATGCCTCTCCAGCTATTGAAGTACTGAACTATTGAAGGACAATATCAATGAAAAAGACGACACAAATTATTTCTTTTTGCACACTGTCGGCACTCCTATTTTCAGCCTGCTCCTCTGAAGGTAACTCCGCAGCGGAAAATTCAGAAAATTGGGAACCCAACGGCACGGTCGACTTAATCGTAGGCGCAGGTCCAGGTGGTGGAAGTGACATCATGGCTCGTAACTTCGCTTCCCAATATGACGGTGACTTAGTCGTCGAGAACCTAGAACCTGTCGAGGGCGAGTTTAGTGTCTTTAGTGCAACCGGAGATGCGGAACAGATTGGAGTGGGAAACTGGGCCAGTATGATCGCCCACCCACAAGAAATCGAAACCGGGTACAAATGGGATGATTTCACACAGCTAGCTATCGTCGCTTCGGATGCCTTGTATTTAGTAGCAGCACCCGATGCCTTTGATTCTGCAGAAGACATGGTTGCTCAAGGTCAACAGCAGACTTTATCTGTAGCCCAAGTAGGAAGTTCCGGTGGTCATCAAGTGGTGCTTGAAGATATCGCAGACGCGCTAGACATAGATGTCAATCCTATTGGCTTTGACGGGGCTGGAGACCAGATGAACGCAGTCATTGCAGGCGATGTTGACCTAGCAATCCTGAGCCCCGGAGCTTTTATGTCCTATGTTGAATCTGGAGAGATCGAACCGCTTCTGAGCTCCGCAGGCGAAGAATATCTCCCCGAAGAATTACAGGACGTAGCCGTACCCGAGGATCTGGGCATCGATCGTGAATTCCCATTGTTTTGGAGAAACTTCTTTGCACCCCCAGAACTTGATGATGCTGAAATAGCCTACTGGCTAGACTCTGTCGAAGCATGGACTGAATCAGAAGATTACACAGAATATCTTGAAACGAACTATCTAGTCCCTGAATTTCAAACTGGAGAAGAACTAGAAGAACGCATGCAAGCAGATCATGAATACATCACGCAAGGCGCCGAAGGATGACTTCGCTTACATCCAAACATCTTCCCGCACCCTTTCCGGAAGGACAATCTAAGCCAAATAGAAAGGAGGCTCTTATGTCAGCGGAATCCTACGTAGCGTCCAAGAATAAACTCTTAGTTGGGATCACCTTTGCGCTGGTTATTGCATTAATCGGTGCAATAGTCATATTCCAATCAAAGGAATACGGTTTCGGTGGCGAAGAAAACATCATCGGCCCGGGCACTGCTCCAGTGCTACTTGGAGCACTGCTCATAGTGGGGGGCTTGCTTATAGCGTTCAAAGACTTCTTAAGCCTCAAACGGCTAAAAGCTCAGCAAAAGCAGCCAAAGCTACCGCTTAAAAACAGTGGTCACGCCTACGTGATCAGATCATTTGCAACACCGCTAGGAATCATTCTCCTTTTTTGGGCCGGAATCTACCTCAGTCAATACACCGGGGTCCTACTCACTCTCTCCTTGACTGTTTTTTTATGTGGCCTTGTAATAGAGCGCCTAACAGTTGTGAAATCTTTAATTTTAGCGATAGCTACGATGCTCATCGGCTACGGATTATTTGAAGTCCTTCTATCAGCTAATTTTCCTGAAAGCATGGTGGGTTTCTAATGCAACCACTCAATGATCTTCTAGGCGGACTCGAAGTCGCATTGCAACCGGAAAATATACTCTTCTGTTTTCTCGGAGTGCTCCTTGGGACAGTAATCGGGATGTTACCGGGATTAAACGGTGCTGCTGGTATCGCAGTAATGCTCCCATTGGTATTAGTACTGGATCCGATCGCTGCTCTTATCATGCTCGCTGGTCTATACTACGGGGCTGAGTACGGTTCTACCATTTCGGCTGTCTTGCTGAATACTCCGGGGGATGGGGCATCACTTGTTACTGTCATGGACGGGCACCCCATGGCAAAGATGGGCCAGGCTGGTAAAGCCTTAGCGATCGCTGCTATATCGTCTTTTACTGCCGGTCTAACAACCGTCATCGTTCTTGCATTCGTCGCTCCAATCTTTGCTGGGTTCGCTCGCAACTTTGGGCCACCTGAAACCTTCGCGATCATGGTGTTAGGACTCATAGTCGTCGGAGGAGTAGTTGGCAATGAACCTATAAAAGGCATCTTGATGGCGGTGCTAGGCACTACTATTGCCATGATCGGGATGGATTCCCAGACTTCTATTTTAAGGTTGACTTTTGGAAGGGCCGAACTTTTTTCAGGCATCAGCCTTGTCATATTAATCGTAGGGGTTGTAGCTTTAGCTGAACTGGCTACACAAGGCGCAATTAAAGCACGCGAACCCATCCGTTCTCGCTGGCGCGATATGATACTGTCCAAACGAGACCTCCACCGAGCAGCTCCAAGTATATTTCGTGGTGGAATATTAGGTTTTATTATCGGCGTATTACCCGGAGCAGGTTCTACTCTCGCATCATTTTTTGCTTATGATGTCGAAAAGAAAGTCACTAACGACAACTCTAACTTTGGAAAAGGTGAAATCCGCGGAGTAGCAGCACCAGAAGCTGCCAACAACGCCGCAGTGAACGGGGCTTTTGTCCCGACACTAACCATGGGCGTACCAGGATCCGCAACCACCGCTATCCTCCTGGGTGCGTTTATCCTATTCGACATTCGCCCCGGACCAATGCTTTTCGACGAACAACCAGACTTAGTATGGGGATTAATAGCATCATTTTTAATCGGAAACTTGATGCTACTGGTACTTAACCTCCCTATGGCACCAGTATTTGCTTCAATTCTGCGAATCCCCTACCGATATCTTTATCCAGTTCTCTTCGCCATCGCAATCATGGCCGTCTACTCCACATCGGGGCGACTCTTTGATGTGGTCTTAACTCTTGGACTAGCAATCTTTGGAATATTTATGAAAAACCAAAACTACCCAGTTGCACCTATGGTGCTGGGATTAGTTTTAGGTGGAATGATCGAAACTGAACTGCGCCGCAGCGTCATGCTCGGAGATAATTCTTTGATGATATTCCTCGACCGACCTATTGCCATCGGCATATTCGTGCTTGCCATAGCAATCGTTGCTACACCTACCCTGATAAAAATCATACGAAAAAATAACAAGCCCAAAAATAAAATACTCGAAAAATCACAATAAATCTAAAAACGTATTTACGTGTTGACTGTCAAAGAACCACGTTTTTCCTACTCAGTAGCAAACACTTTGTCATACGTCGTTTTACATACTGCAGCAGACCATCAAGCCCGACAGATTGCACAACGGTAGACGACTAGAGGAAAATGCCACGGTATGTTCAATGTATCCTGATAAGTAGTTTTAAGTCTTTGTGAATAGGAACACCACTATGGATGAAGAGCGTTTTTATCGCGACAGTGGACGGATAAGGCCTTGCATACGTTGGCGCCAGCCCTTGATACTTATATTGGCCAGGTGATGCAGGACATTATTGGACCTGATCTTGTCTGGACTGATGTTCTGAACCAGTTGGATAAGTTAAGAGGCAAGCCACCAAGAACATTGAATCGTTTGGATCCAGCACTACAGTTTCGGATGTTGACCGAACGGCTTGGCGATCTGGGCTTTCCCTTTGATCGCAATAACCGCAGCAGGTTGTTTAGTACATATGGTCAGATGCTGCGTCTGAGCCGGAATCAACTCGCACATGGTGATGATAGTATTGAACCATCGCATGCGATGAATACCGTACTTACTGTGATACAACTAGCTACCATGATTGAGGCATCCCAAACAGTTGCTGCGCTTGAGTCCATTCGTGAAGAGATCCTTGAGTATCTGTGGAAAGAACAAAGCGGTAATACGCTTCAGACCGCACCAGAAGCTAGCAGTGATAGCACAGACCTCCAAAACCACACTACATACCAACCGTTAGCACTAGCTGCAACTGAAAACCTTCAGCTGTCACCGGCATCAGGACCACTCGAAAGTCTGTCGAAACGAGTCGTGTCCTGGGATCCCATTGCCATACAACCCATCGGTGATCGTGACGATCTTGCAACGCTTCGTCGACAGAATTCCAAGCGCAAATTCATTCAAGCTATTGAAACATTAGTCGAAGATTACGGGCCGATATCACAAACCGTGCTGATCGCATCAGTCGGGCGTGCCTTCGGCGTCAAACGTCTAAGCAACAAAATGAGTCAGAAATTTATACATCAACTCAAAAACGCTGAAGTATTTCAGGATCAAGATGGGTTTTATTGGTCCAAAGGTATGGACCCTACACAGTGGAGTCTTTATCGTTCTGATGCCACTGGGCAACGCCAAGTCCGAGACATTTCACCATATGAACTAGCAAACCTTGTCGAGATCCTAGTCGAAGCCAAACCTTCCACCTTTGATAAAGACCGTCTGATCAATGAAATAGGTAGCCATTTCGGATTACAGCGCATCATCGGCCCGACAAAAAAACACTTGAACTTAGCTATCAAACGCAGCCTAACAACTGGTCGGGTACATCGCGACACACATGGAAAATTCAAGCTCGCTGACGCCCCTGCGACACACCAGAACACTAAAACATCTACAAACACCAAATACAACCCTCACCGTATCCCAGTCAGGAAACCAGTTTCTGATCAGTGCTTTACATATGATGCATCAAGCATCCCATACAGGCTTGTTTTATAACCGCGAAGCTTGGTTATGACGTCTCGTGGTGTAGTTACGCACAGTGAAGGCAGAACCCGTATGCGCCGTCGAGTTGGTATGCATATGCCTGACGGACTAAACCTAACGAAAAAGAAGTGTGAGGTTTCGTCCAGAAGAAACCTCGGTCTCTTCCTTATGTCAAACACCTTACCAATGGGGACCTGACCGGGAATGTGACCAATCCTCATGAGAGCATTGTTGAAGAACCTATCAGTATAAATACCCTATGCTTGGCTCCTGATGGGCAGCTGACCTACGACTCGGCATATGCTGACAATGACAACGTCCAAGCTGAGTGCTTTTCAACCTGGACCTTGTCGTCATACCCTGGCAGTCAAATAGTCCAAAATAGCCTGTAACTTCCCGTGCTCTACCCAAATATGTGCTGGTATGAGGTAGTAGATCTATTAGCCTAGAAGTGTTATTTCGTTGATGGTTGATGACTAGGGGTCTTGATGGAGTTTAATCACGCGCAGTTCATTTGGTCGGTGGCCGATATTCTGCGGGGTGCCTATAAACAGCATCAGTACGGGGATGTGATTTTACC
>Ga0079226_10004932_pt1 | contig 10212 bp, 10 predicted proteins | sample Poulit2014_FD_76345 | JGI IMG/M metagenome (GOLD analysis project Ga0079226, IMG submission 76345) | Agricultural soil microbial communities from Georgia to study Nitrogen management - Poultry litter 2014 | ecosystem: Environmental > Terrestrial > Soil > Agricultural land | place: USA: Georgia... | reverse complement strand
GTATCCCATTTGAACTACTTCTCAGTACAGATGCTTATTATTTTGCCTTGCTCCCGGTGGCAGAGAAAATTGGCTCAGGATTTGGAATTGAGTCTTTATCTATGACATACGCAATGATTATTGGAAACATTGTTGGAACTTTTATTAGCCCTTTTTCTCCTGCCCTTTGGTTAGCTTTAGGGCTTGCAGGTGCAGAAATGGGAAAACATATACGCTATTCAATTTTTTGGCTCTGGATCATTAGTCTCATTTTACTCGTTATGGCCGTATTTTTAGGGATTATACACATCTAGAAATCTTTTAAAATATTTAAAGGTTTAACTAATGCGCGTCTAAAACAATACGATATTTTTATAAATTATTTAAAAACTAGAACCAGCATATAGGTTATGCTGGTTCTAAAAAGTCACTAAAGTATGCTTTATATTTTTGCTGTGAAAGATTCAGTATACTTAAATTCAAATCGTTTGAATTAATTGAAACATCGGCCACATTAACGTGATATAAATAAAAATGATAAAGATTGCGATGATGGCAAAAATAATTGGTTGGATCATTGTAATCATTTTTTGCATTTGAAACTTAATATCTTCGGTTAGTAATTCCGTATATGTCGTTAAGTCTTTTTCTAAAGCACTCATTTGCGTATGTTGTTGAAGTATATAAGTAAGTTGTGGTTCGATAAGTGGAAGCTGTTTAATTGTATGTGATAAATGATATCCTTTTGTCAGTTGCATTGTCATTAACGAAGCGTAATAAGCGATAATTGGAAGTTTTTGTTGTTTGGCAATCGTTTGTAAAATATTTTTGATCGGCATTCCAGTTTTTAATAACGCACTAAAGTGTACAGCGAGTTGATAGGACGTTTGTAGGGTCATAAATGTTCGGTAAATAGGGATTGATTGGTATATTTTTATCCGCTTATGCACAGGTAAAGCATGTTTTTTCACACGCCAAATTAAAATGAGAAAAAATATGAGTAAAAAGAGGATAAAAAATGACGTTATAAATATATTGATGATTTTTACACTAATAATAATTGTTGAAGAAGCTTCTGGATTTGTCTCATATAACTTAATGAAAGAAGGAAGAACAAATTGTCTAAGTACGAATAACAGAAGAAAAAATATAACGAAGAGAATGATCGGATAACGGATGGTTTGTTTGAATTTATGGATAGATGTTAGGCGATTTTCAAGCATATGATGCATTTTTTCAGGCTATGTTGTAGTTGTCCATGTGTTCGAACGAAATATAAATAAGATGTAATGTTTTGATGAAAGTAAACGTTTGCTAGCGCCTCATCGAGTGCATAGCCATTTTTTAATAAGGTTTTAATGTGTTTAGCGGGTCGTTTCATTTGCTGATCCCACATGATGACCTTTAAAGCTTCAATTAAAGGGTATCCATTTGTTAGTAACCGGTAAAGTCGTTTTAAAAAGCGCAATTGAAGCTGTTCGGACATTCGTTTTCGCTTAGCGATTAAAAAGAACTTTTTTAGATATGAAACCATATGCATACGCCTTCTTTCTTAAGTGATCAAATGTTTGTTTTTGTTTGAAAGGAATTTTTTTACCACTTAAAATGTGTTGAATGCTCGTTTCATTTAAAATTTCTAAAATAGCAGCTCGTCTTTTCACTACACGGTTAATTTTAATTGGAAGTAATTCAAGTGCTGCAATCGCAACTAATGATTGTTTTAAGTCTATTCGACTCAATCCCATATCTAATAGGCGATCAATCGTTCCTACTGCATCTTTTGCATGCAATGTACTGAAAATGAGATGTCCAGTTAATGCAGCATCAAAGGCAAAATGAGCTGTTTTTTTATCTCTAATTTCACCAATCATCATGACATCTGGATCATGTCTTAAAGCAGCCTTCAATCCAGTATGATAAGTTACACCTGCTTGTTCGTTAATTTGAACTTGTAATAAGTTATGAATATTTTTTTCAACAGGATCTTCTAATGTAATGGCTTGGTACGGGTATTTTTCCAGCATCGCCTGTAATAAGGCATATAATGTTGTAGATTTGCCACTTCCTGTTGGCCCCGTAATCAAAATAATTCCTGCGCGATAATTCATCCATCGTTTAATGTCTTTAAGTTGATTAGGAAATAGAAAAAGTTGTTCAAGTGATAAGTGATTCCATTGGGGAAGAATGCGAATGGCTAAACTTTCCATTGATTGAAGCGGAAGTGTGGATAGTCGAAGGGCGTAAGTCATCGATGATGTTTGATGAGAAATCATGCCATTTTGAGGCTTTCTTATTTCTCCAATATCCATTCCTGATGTAAACTTATAGTATGTTAGCAAAAGTTGATAGGTTGAAATGGGGATCGTTTTTATATGTTTTCTTTGACCATGGATGCGAAAATAAATGTTTGCTTTATGTGTTTGCGGAAAGAAATGGATATCTGAAGCATTTACTTTTAAAGCAGAGGTGAGAAGTTTTTCAGATATTTCTGTTGCAGTCTCCAAACATATCAACCTCCTTCGTTAAATTGTGCTCGTTGTCATTATTCGACACCATTTCATAAAATCCTTTTTTTGCTGAAAAAACTTTAAAAATAAATTTGGAGGTAGTAAAAGGTGAAAACAATTTTTTTGATCGGATTTATGGGAAGTGGAAAAAGTACTGTTGGTAAGTCCTTAAGCGAGACGTATCATTTATCATTTATCGACACTGATGCATATATTGAGGAAGCTTATGATCAAAAAATATCAGAAATATTTAAAGTATACGGTGAAAATGTTTTTCGTACATATGAACAAGAAGCGATTGAACGTGCTGTCACTTACGATGTCGTTTCTACTGGCGGAGGTATTGTAGAGAGAGAAACTAATATAAAGACGATGAAAAACAATGGGAAAATTGTTTTTTTACAAACTTCTTTTACTCATATTGAATAGCGATTAAAGCAAGATGTAAATCGCCCACTTTGGCATTTAAATGACCGAACAGCGCAAATATCTCTGTATGAAAGAAGAAATCGTTTATACATGCAATATGCTGATGTGATCATTCATACGGATGATAAAAGTGTTGAAGAAATCGTTCAAGAAATCGGGAATAATTTTTCCTTAAGTGGTCGATGATAAATAAAAAAGCTATGGAGTGTTTATGAATGAATCAATATATAAAATACATGTCTCAGCAATTAACCCGGTATCTTGATGAGACGCCAGAAGAAAAAATAAAACGGAAATTAGAAAAACAAAAAGAAAAAGAGCGTAAGATAAATCACTCTCAAGCATCATATGTCAATGAGTGGTTAGAGATCGTTCCCTTTTCTCTTAAAATATTTTTCAAAAGATAGCAGGCGATATACCTGCTATCTTTTTATGCTTGATGATTAAAATCTTTCGTTAAATAAACGATCCCACCATTAATTACCTCATAAATAATTTGTTGCTGATAACGTTCCTTGATCTCATGAATTTCTTTACGCTTTTGTTTAGTTTCATTTTTTGCTTGATAAAAGTGTTCAACCATTTGTATGTCTTCGTCCATAATTTTTAAGGACTCTTCTGCCCATGAATGATTTTGATTTTGAATGTAATGATCGATTACTTTCTCTATACGTTTATATCCACTTTTTAGTTTGATGATCGGTGACATTAAATAACAGTAGTCGGAGATTGTTTTACTTAATGTTAAATCGCTTAATACATTCATCATGTCAACTTTCATCACGCCATTAATTAGGTTAAGACCGACGGAAAATATTTCATCCTTCGTTTGTCTACCTTTATAAGTAACCTTAATGTTTATAAGCAACCATGGATATAACGCTTGTTGAATAGTTGTTTCTACGTTTTGATACAATTTAATGTATTTTTCCTTACGGCGCAAATGGTTAATGATTTGTTGAAGGCGCGGGCTTCCGAAATGAATCCATTCACCTTCTTTATGCTTCAGTTTGGGATTTATAATTAATGATAACGTCATCGGCTCACCTTGTTGACCGATGCTTTTCATATAATTCCAGTAAAAGGGGCGATTCATAAGTTCTCTATCTAACGCTTCTGTTAGTTGTACTGATAGCAAACCGTCTTCATTATGGAGAATTTTACAACCATGAACTTTAAAATATGTTGTTAAAAAGTGTTTTAAATATGTTAGTTTTTCCATTGCTCATCATTCACCGCCATTTTGTGTGTATGTTGGATGACAGATGATAAATTTTCCAATTTTATTTTTGCTTCCCCGTATGAAACTGACTCTGTAAAAATGTTTTCTATTTCGCGTTCTAAGTCTGTAATATTTAATTCCGTTAATATTTCATCAAGATGTCCGATGATGCGTTCAAATAAGTTAATTTTTTCATACAATAATGTCATGACATGAGCTTCAATGGTATGTTTGATTGCGAAATTATATACATGAACATCCGCATATTGGCCAAATCGATGAATTCTTCCTATACGTTGTTCAAGCCGCATTGGATTCCACGGAAGATCATAATTAATTAAATGCTTACAAAATTGTAAGTTAATCCCTTCACCGCCTGCTTCAGTAGCGATGAGTACTTGAGCATGGTTTTTGAATAGTTGTTTCATCCAATCTTTTTTGCCTCGATTAAATCCACCACGATATGGGACTGAAGTTATACCGTGTTGCCATAAATACCATTCAAGATAAAGTTGTGTTGCGCGGTATTCAGTAAAGATAATAACTTTTTCATTCCCAATATCTTGAATTAATTCCACGACTTTTTTCGCTTTAACGTGATGAGGTAATTGTTCAATTGATGTAGTTATATCATAAATTTGCTCATTAAGGTGTTCGTAATTTTTTACAAGTTTTTTTAGTGATAAATAACATGCTTCACGTGATGAACAAAGTTCGCGTAGCAACGTAATTTTCGAAAAAGACGGAAGAGATGTAGACATTTGCTCCAATGATTGATAAACATCAGCTTCCTCTTTCTTAAAATCAAGCCAGATTGTGTTAATTTTTCGTTCGACATCGTTTAAATTTGTTTGTTTTCGTGTGTTTCGGATCATGACCTTTTGAATAAGATGTTTTAAATAGGCATCTTGTTTTAATTTTGTTGTATTTTTACCATATTGTTGTATGAAAGTATCATAATCTCCTAATAAGCCCGGTTTTAAAATGGATACTAAATTAAAAATTTCCATTAAACGATTTTGAATAGGTGTTGCTGTTAGTAGTAAGCAATATTTCTTTTTTAAGGAGCGGACAAATGAATAATTAATCGTTTTATGGTTTTTTAATTTATGTGCTTCATCAACTAAAACGAAATCATAATCAATGTTTGTAATCACACTTTGATGTTCCTGGCGTTTGGCAGTATCTATCGATGAAACAATAATATTATATTGCTTCCAGTCCATATTTTTTCGATAGCCAACTGCGGGTATAAAAAACTTTTCATTTAGCTCTAATACCCACTGATTGACTAACGACGCAGGGACTAAAATAAGTGCTTTAGTGATCATGCCACGAATCATATATTCTTTAAGAATGAGTCCAGCTTCGATTGTTTTACCTAATCCTACTTCATCAGCTAAAATCGCACGTCCATTCATTTCTTCAATCGCACGTTTGGCCGTTTCGATTTGATGTGGTAAAAATTTGACGTGTGGTATATATTCTAGGACGCGTAACCCACTAAACTTAGGAGATATTGTCATTAATTCAGCTTGATATCTCATTTGAAATAAATGCCATTTGGAAAAAGGTCCTTCTGTTTTTAAAGATTTTTCCAATTCGTTGATAAATGTAGTGTCTTTTTTTATATGAATATAATCCATTTGCTTCTTCCTTTAAAGATATAAGATTTTTAGCACCATACTATATTTTCTTAAATTTCACTTATATGATATAATATGTTTGGCACTTTCTCTGATATATAGTATAACCAACCATCGACATTTTCATAAAGGCGGATGAATACAAGGGGAGAGCTTACTTTAAGGAAGCTTTGACTTTTCTTAAAGTAACACCGAAGGAGCAAGCGAGTTTCGCGAATCTCTCAGGTAAAAAGACTCTTGTGTGACGCGACTCTGGAGAGTGTTTACATATTGTAGACCACCTAAGAAGCAAGCGTATTGTTTAGACAATGTGCGCAACTTTCTTGTTGAAGGACAGAGATTTCCTGTGTATGCATCAGTGAAATCTCTATTTTTATGTATAATTTCGTCATTAAAGGAGTTGATGTTATGCGTGAATTGAAGCGTACACCGATTTATCCAGAGTATGAAAAATTAGGTGCACGTACCATTGATTTTGGTGGATGGGACATGCCTGTTCAATTAAGGGGATTAAGCATGAACACCATGTCACAAGAACGAAAGCAGGATTATTTGATGTCTCTCATATGGGAGAGATTGCTGTAACTGGCCCGAGGAGTTTAGATTTTTTGCAAACGGTTGTAACGAATGACGTATCGAAACTAACGCCAAATAAGGCACAGTATACGTGCATGTGTAATGAACGTGGTGGAACAATTGATGATTTTCTCATGTATATGATGGAAGATGATTATTATTTACTCGTAGTTAATGCAGCAAATACCGAAAAAGATTTTGCATGGCTAAATAAACATAATACGTTTGGTGATGACGTGAAAATCAGCGATGTATCCAAACATTATGTGTTACTCGCTCTTCAAGGTCCTAAATCTGAAGAAATTTTACAAGCGCTTACAAATACGACATTACATGATATTCCGTTATTTAGCTTTAAGTATCCTGTTCAATTTAATGATGTAGAGGCGGAGGCATTAGTTTCAAGAACGGGATATACAGGCGAAGATGGATTCGAAATTTATATTGATACTTCTTATGGTCGTGATTTGTGGAATATAATTTTAGATGCTGGAGAATCATTTGGCGTTGAGCCGGCCGGCTTAGGTGCAAGAGATACACTCCGTTTTGAAGCAGGTCTACCTTTATATGGCCAAGAATTAGATGAAAGCATTTCACCGATTGAAGCAGGACTATCATTCGCAGTGAAAGTGAATAAAGGTGTTGACTTCATTGGGAAAGAAAAATTACAAGAACAAATCGAAAATGGTCCACCAAGAAAAATAGTAGGCTTAGAAATGGTAGATAAAGGTATTCCAAGAAACGGATACAAGGTTTTCATAGGAGATGAGGAAGTTGGACACATAACATCAGGTACACATGCACCGACATTAAAAAAGAATATAGGAAATGCGCTTCTTAAGGCTAATATCGCAAATATTTCTCAAGAAGTATTTGTTCAAGTTAGAAAAAGATTGTTAAAGGCTGTTATCGTTAAAACACCTTTTTATAAAAAATAATTGGGAGGAATTTTTCATGGGGTTTCGTTGTTTGCCAATGACTGAAGAAGATAAAAAAGAGATGTTAGATGTAATTGGCATTGACTCAACTGATGAATTGTTTTCTGATATTCCAGATGATATTCGACTAAAACGCGAACTTCGTCTCAAGAAAACAACGAATGAATATGAACTTAAAACAGAGCTTACAAATCTTGCCAATAAAAATATAAGTTTAAAACAATATCCCTCTTTTTTAGGTGCTGGTGTATATGATCATTTTATTCCTTCTGTCGTTGATCATGTTATTTCAAGATCCGAATTTTATACAGCATATACACCATATCAACCGGAAGTTTCTCAAGGTGAATTACAAGCTATATTTGAGTTTCAAACGATGATTTGCGAATTGACAGGGATGGAAGTTGCTAATTCATCTATGTATGATGGAGCGAATTCTATTGCTGAGGCGGTTAACTTAAGTGCAAATCATACGCGAAAGAATAAAATCATCGTTTCAAAAGCAATTCATCCAGAGTATAGGGAAGTTATTCATGTATACGGCAAAGGGTTAGGTCTTGAAATTGTAGAAATTGATCATGAGCAAGGTATAACGAATTTAGAACAATTAGAAAAAGAATTAGATGAAAATATCGCAAGCGTCGTTATGCAATATCCAAACTTTTTTGGACTCATTGAACCATTAGAGAAAGTAAATCAACTCATTGAAAAAGAAAAGCGAACGATGTTTATCGTCTCAAGCAATCAGCTTTCTTTAGGATATTTAACACCACCTGGGGAATTTGGAGCAGATATTGTCGTAGGTGATACACAAGTTTTTGGTATTCCAGCTCAATTTGGTGGGCCGCATTGCGGATATTTTGCAACAACGAAAAAGCTCATGCGTAAAACGCCAGGAAGACTCGTCGGGCAAACGACGGACGAAGAGGGTGAGAGAGGATTTGTTTTAACATTACAAGCAAGAGAGCAACACATTCGTCGAGATAAAGCAACATCAAACATTTGTTCCAATCAAGCGTTAAATGCTTTAGCGAGCTCAGTTGCTATGACATATTTCGGTAAACATGGGATTTCTGAGCTAGCGATGCTTAACATGCAAAAGGCGCGTTATGCCAAGGCAAAACTTCAAGAAGCAGGCATTGAGATCGCTTACCAAGGGCCTATATTTAATGAATTTGTTGTGAGATTAAATCAGCCAGTATCTTCAATTAATGATCAGTTGCTTAAAAAAGGTGTCATCGGCGGTTATGATTTAGGCTTTGCTTATCCTGAGTTAGAAAATCATATGTTAGTTGCTGTTACGGAAATTCGAACGAAAGAAGAGATTGATACGTTTGTAAAGGAATTGGGGGATATTAATGACTAAAAAAAATTTTCCGCTTATTTTTGAGAGAAGTAAGGAAAATAGAAAAAGTTACAGTTTACCTGATTTGGATGTACCTGAGGTTAATTTAGAAAACGAGTTGGATGAAGCGTATATTCGAAAAACATCACCTGAACTTCCAGAAGTAAGCGAACTTGAAATAATGCGTCATTATACAGGGCTTTCAGATCGTAATTATGGGATTGATTCAGGCTTTTATCCACTCGGTTCATGCACGATGAAATACAACCCGAAAATCAATGAGGATGTCGCTAGACTAGAAGGTTTTAGCCATATTCATCCGTATCAGGATGAAAAAACTGTTCAAGGTGCGATGGAGATGATGTTTGATTTACAAACATCACTAGAAGAATTAACAGGCATGGATAAATTTTGTTTGCAACCAGCTGCTGGAGCCCAGGGAGAATGGACGGCACTTATGATGATTCGTGCTTTTCATGAGTCAAATGGCGATTATCAACGAACAAAAGTAATCGTTCCTGACTCTGCACATGGTACGAATCCGGCATCGGTAACTGTTGCAGGCTTAGAACCGGTGACTGTTCAATCAGATGACAGAGGCTTAGTCGATATCGAGCATTTAAAAAGTGTTGTCGGTGATGATACGGCCGCTTTAATGTTAACAAATCCAAATACATTAGGTTTATTTGAAACAGATATTGTTGAAATGGCTAAAATTGTTCATGATGCTGGTGGAAGATTATATTATGATGGGGCGAACATAAATGCAATCATGGGTTATGCCCGTCCTGGTGATATGGGATTCGATGCTGTTCATTTAAATCTTCATAAAACGTTTACTGGTCCTCATGGTGGGGGCGGTCCAGGCTCTGGCCCGATCGGTGTTACTAAAGAATTAGAACCATTTTTACCAAAGCCGCTTTTAATCAAGCGAGATAATGGTTATCATTTCGATTATGAGCGACCAGATTCAATCGGTATGGTTAAGCCATATTATGGGAATTTTGGGATTTATTTACGAGCTTATACGTATATTCGTTCAATGGGTTCTGAAGGATTAAAAAAGGTTATCGAATATGCCGTTTTAAACGCTAATTACGTCATGCGCAAACTTGAAGGGGTATATGAACTTCCGTATAAACAACATTGTAAGCATGAATTCGTACTTTCAGGAAATAAGCAAAAGAAATTAGGCGTACGAACCCTTGATATAGCCAAACGTTTACTTGATTTTAATTATCATCCACCAACGATTTATTTCCCATTGAATGTGCCAGAAGCACTTATGGTTGAGCCAACGGAAACTGAAGCAAAAGAAACATTAGATGGGTTTATCGATGCGATGCTTAAGATTGCCAAAGAAGCTGAAGATGAGCCAGAAGTCGTTCAAGAAGCGCCGCATCATACAATCGATAAACGAATGGATGAAACAACAGCAGCAAGAAAACCAATTTTAAGATATATAAAAAAATAAGCAAAAGATAAAAACGCTTGAATAAAAATATTTTTATTCAAGCGTTTTTATGCACATTTAACATGTAACATGACATAAAAAATGATTGATTATGGC
>Ga0079226_10004931_pt1 | contig 10213 bp, 13 predicted proteins | sample Poulit2014_FD_76345 | JGI IMG/M metagenome (GOLD analysis project Ga0079226, IMG submission 76345) | Agricultural soil microbial communities from Georgia to study Nitrogen management - Poultry litter 2014 | ecosystem: Environmental > Terrestrial > Soil > Agricultural land | place: USA: Georgia... | reverse complement strand
GTTGCGGTATCCCCCTCTGGATCAATTGAAATAAAGTTTGATCAAGAAAGGAATCTCACTTTGTTTACTGTCCATGGACAATTTCCTACGAAAGAAACCGTAAAAGTACAAACATACATGCTTTCCCTTGAAATGGTAGAACAAGTGGCAAAGGAACAATTGCAATTGATTGAATTCCCTTCAAATGAAAAACAGCGATTATTTCCTGTTTTCGGGATGGAGGAAATTTATATTACGAATGATCAAATATCGACCATTCCGTTTGAAATCAACGTGGATGCAAGGTCATATTTAAAAGTGGACAAAACTATGTATTGGGATACACCACTCAATAAATCGTTTGAAAGAAAAGAGATTAATTGGATGGAGGATGTAACTGTGGAACAGGCATTTTCAAATGAACCAAGCCCTGATTCATTCCCAATTACAAAGATAGAACAAGAGAAATGTGTGGTGGCGGTCAAGGATGTTTTACGTCAAGAATACCCAAATGACACGGGAAAATGGAAACTGAAAACTATACACCGTGATAAAGGATATATTCAGGCAATATTAAGAGTGAAGAAAAGAGATAATCGAGTGTTTCAGAGAAAAATGACTGTCATGATTGATGCAAAGAGTTTTCAAGCGATAAATTATATAGATAACAAACCAATGTTGGAGATGTTTGACCAGTATCAGGTATCGGAAAAAGTAACGGTAACAAAAGAAGAAGCATATGAAAAGCTCAAGGATTTGTTTGAGTTAATTCCCTATTATGTCTATGACTTTGAACAAAGACAATATATTTTATGCGGAAAATTAGATTGCCAATATGGGGTGAAAGCAAGTAGTGGTGAAGTTATTGCATTAGATGAATTGTAATTTTATTGTACAGCACTTAATATACTTTTTACTTTTCTAATCTTTCTTATCTCTTTTTGTTATCTTAGTAGAATATATAAGCATAACAGATAGAGAACTTGTAGATGTCATGTATAGCATTACAAGGTGGTGTTTGTTTTGCATAAATTGATTATATTAATATAGTACGCTCTTTTAAATAGCTATAGCATCGGTGGAACTTTAGTTTTTAATTAGCAGATTGTTAAATAAGAATGAAGAAAAACGCAAAGGGGCTTAGACATGTTCGGTTTGCTTAATCTTGGTAGTCTCGTGCTTGGACTAATTGCTTGGATACTTCCTGTTGTGAATCTCATGCGATATAAAAAGCGTGGTCATAATAATTGGTTCGTTCTTTCCATTATAAGCATTAGTGCTTGTGCTATCTCACTATGTTTCCAAATTTTCTATAACTATCATTTGGTAAAGATTGAGGATTGGTCTGCACTTATGGATACAATGGGTGCTGTGGCGATCGCAGCAGCAGTTCTTCTCATCTTTACTATTATTCTAAATGTAATTACTCTGATGGTATATTGTAATAGATCAGTAAAATAAGAGTTGTGAAAGAGTATACTTAAAGTAATGGGTACAAAGATTGAATGGGGATAATTAGTAAGATTAAGTGAGGATTGAGGATGTGTTCAGTGAAGAAAATTTTATTTAGTCTAATACCTTTGTTGGTCATATTATCAGCTTGTAATAATCAACAAATGGAAACGAATTATTAATCGCTGATGGGCGAAAGTGAAGCTTGGGAATTGATTGGTTATGAAATAATGCTGACTTCTGATGGAATGAAGATAGGTAATGGTAAACTGATCATGAAGGATGAAGAAGGATTTTTTACAGATTCTTTTAGTTTTAACACGTATGTTGTTACTAATGGTAAAGAAGATAGAATTCATGGAGGTTCTGTAGCAGGACAAACAGATATTTCAGAACAGACTACTGGAACAATTGAAAGCAAGGATGGGCTCTCTATTACACTCGATAAAGTGAGTGAAATTTATATGACTGTTGAATGGTGGGTATCAGATGAAAAGGTTAAGGAACGAATTGATTTATATCAAAAGCGAAACCAAGAGTATACGTTTTTAAACTAAAGGTGCTTTTACAAAGGTAATTTAATTTATTTAATATTGGGACAAGATTATTGAACAAGTGCAGTATAAAGGATCATAGTTGTTAAAAAAATTTTCCTACCAATTAGAACATGTATTAGTAAGCCAAGGGGGAAGTGTTCAAATGTATTTCGTATCTAAAAAAGACATTTTGTATTTTTTAGCGATTTGGGGTACCATACTTTTTATTAGTTTTAGCTACCTTTTTGGTTCAGAGTCTTTCGGAATTATTGACGGTTTAATTAGATTTGTTATCGTAGGATATTTAATTTGGATATGGTTTAGAACTCGGTATAAAATTGAAGAAAATATATTGAATATCCAATGTGGAGGATTTAATTGGAAAATAAACATTGAAGAGATAAGAAAGATTAGAAAAGTAAAAAGTATATTTGCAGCACCTGCTTTATCTATTGATAGATTAGAAATTTTGTACGGTAAATACGATGTAGTTAGCATATCTCCAAAAAATGAAGATAAATTTATTGAATTATTATTAAATGAAAATCCCCAAATACCAATCGATGTAAACAGCAATTATTAACTATTTGGTTTTTATCGACCTCTGTTTCATTACTTGAAGGAATAACACTGTTGATTTGAATGATGTCTTTTAATGATGATTTAGCTTGTTCTTGGTCCATACGATTCACCTTAATTTCTAGTTTTCCCTTTATTTATTTATGTAATCGAAAAATTACGTTGCCATGTTTGCATAAGTAGGACCTAATCAATTAATAATAAAGCAAAAAGGAAGAAAAGCTTTGATAACTTGGGAGATTCTTAATGTTATTGGTATCATTGCCTTTGCGATAAGTGGTGCGATTATTGCAATGGAAGAAAATTATGACATATTAGGTGTTCAAGTTTTAGGGTTTACAACAGCATTTGGTGGAGGTACAATCCGTAATTTGGTCGTTGGTATACCCATTGAAAATATTTGGACGCAAGGTAATTTATTCATTGTTGTATTTCTTGTGATAGTGGTTATCTTTTTCCTCCCGAATCAATTTCTTCAACATTGGTATAAATGGGGTGTGTTTTTTGATGCGATGGGATTAGCTTCTTTTGCAATACAAGGGGCTTTAAGCGCTGTTCAAATAGGTGCACCGTTAAGTGCAGTACTTGTTGCAGCTACTTTGACGGGTTCAGGTGGAGGAATGATACGAGATGTTTTTGCGGGGAGAAAACCGATCATTTTTCATAAAGAAATTTATGCGCTTTGGGCAACACTGGCGGGTTTAATGATCGGATTAGGTTTCCAAGGTCCTTGGGCGACAGCTTTAATTTTTATATTAGTTGTTACGTTGAGGATGTTATCCTTACATTTTAAATGGCAATTACCTCGACGTTCCATTTAAAAAATGATTCCGCAATTTAAGGGTTATTTTTTATTTGAGTAACTTGTATAATATAATGCTAATGTAAGAGCTAGGTCAAAGAGGTTAATAATAATTGGTTTGTATTGAGTTAATTCTCTAAAAGTGTCGGGATTACCGGAAATTGTGGGAAACAATCAACTTAAGTTGTTATATATCGTAAATGAGCTATGGAAAGGTCGAATAATATGGAGGGATGAAGTGAAAACAATAGGTTTAATTGGCGGCATGAGTTGGGAATCGACAATTGAATATTATCGTTTAATAAATGAAGAAGTAAAAAGAAAATTTGGTGGACTTCATTCAGCGAAATGCATTTTATATAGTGTTGATTTTCATGAAATTGAACGTTTTCAAGTAGAAGGTAATTGGGAAAAGGCGGGAGAAAGTCTAAAGGATGTTGCACTCGCTTTGGAAAAAGCGGGGGCTGATTTTATTGTTATTTGTTCAAATACGATGCACAAAGTAATAAATTATATAGAGGATAAAATAAACATCCCCATCTTACATATTGCCGATGCAACTGCACGTAAAATACAGAAGTCTAACATAAATACTGTTGGATTACTTGGTACTAAATATACAATGGAACAAGACTTTTACAAATCAAAAATGGAGGCTAATGGCATTAAAGTTATAGTTCCGGAAAAGGATGACATAGAACGAATAAATAAAGTTATTTTTGAAGAATTATGTTTAGGAAAAATCAAACAAAAATCAAAGGACTATTATAAAAGAATTATAGAAAATTTAGTGAATAAGGGAGCCCAAGGAATCATATTAGGATGCACGGAAATTGGACTATTAACTAATTCGGAAGATTCCGATGTACCAATATATGATACAGCAAAAATTCATGCAATTGAATCTGTAAATTTGGCAACTGAACAATAGTTCGCAGAATTTAGAAAAAAGAATTGTATAATCTAATTTTAAATTTTGTGGGACAAGTTACCGATACTTATTCAGCGTCTGAGTTATCAATCAGACGTTTTTTAATGCAGTTAATCTAATTGATGGCCTTGAATGTAACATGAGTGTTTGGTGCTAAATATGACTCTTTAAGCATGATCGTCTTTTAGTTGTTTGTGGGTTTTAATAGGCGTTTTTTACATTTGTTTAATAAATTTGAATGAAATGGGAATACAAAAGATAGACAAGCTAGTGTAAAGGGAGGCGAAATACCCGTGTTTCAAATCGAAAATGTCATTGTTGAAAATGTGCTGGAAATAAAAAACTTAACACTTTATAAAGATGTTATTAGTATAGAAGGTCAAAGTGGCAGTGGTAAGTCTACTTTTTTGCGGTTATTAAACAATTTGGATAACCCTACATTAGGTAAAATTACGTATAAAAAGCAAGCTTTATCGGATATACCTGCGCTAACACTTCGAAAACGGATTGTTATGGTTCCACAAGATCCCGTCGTGTTTGATGGTACAATCCGCGATAATTTAAACATTGGTTTAGAATTATCTTGTGAAAAACCAGTATCGGATGTGGAATTAAAGGATATGCTCAATATATTTTGGTTAAATAAAAGTCTAGATGCAAGCGCCTCTGATCTATCGGGGGGCGAAAAACAACGAATGTCCCTCGCACGCGTTCTTTTAATGAAACGAACAGAAGTATTTTTATTGGATGAACCTACGTCAAGTTTGGACGATAAGACGACCGGGCACGTGATGGGGAAATTTTTGGAATGGACCTATAAACAAAAGCAACAAGTGATTATGATAACACATGAGAAAAAAGTTTCTGAAGAGTTTGCAGATGAAGTGATTACTATGGATGAGTACAGTAAACAGATAAAGGGTGCAAGGAAATGAGTGGAAATGATGCAATAGATTTTACGATTTGGCAAGTTATTTTTGCGTACGTATTTATTTTAATTGTACTACTTATTGTACGGATTAAAAAAATTCCTCGTCAAAAACTGATCATTATTTCTGCATTGCGGATGACGTTACAGTTAATTATTGTCGGATATATTTTGGTTTATGTTCTTGATAACCCCCATCCAATCGCAACCGTTGCTATCGTTTTATTCATGTTAAGTTTTGCTGTTTTTAATGTATATCAACGAACGAAACCAGTTATTACATTTCCATTGAAAAAGATGATTGCCTTAGCTATGTTTATTGGAATAAGTATAAATTTAATTTATTTTATGTTTGTTGTATTGCAGCTGGATCCTTGGTACGAGCCGCAATATTTCATTCCAATTAGTGGAATGATTATTGGAAAAACGATGACAGGGGTTTCCCTAGGAGTAAATAATTTATTAACTGGTTTGAAGGAGCAAAAGGAAAAAATAGAAGGGGCGCTCATGCTCGGGGCTTCTCCAAAGATGGCGACAAGGTCAATTATAAATCAGGCTTTTGATGAAGCGATGTTACCGACGATTAATGCAATGGTCGGAATGGGGATCGTATTTTTACCGGGAATGATGACAGGACAAATTATTGCTGGACAATCACCGATTACAGCTGTGAAATATCAACTTTCTGTTATGCTCGGTGTAGCTGGAACGGTATCGATTACAGTACTTATATTCTTACATTTAGCATACAAAATCTTCTTTAATGAGCGGCAACAGTTTCTCTTGACAAAAAGGGACACAGCAAAAGAAGATCTGCCTGTCAAATATGAATAAATTGTTATTTTATAAAGAAAATCCTAGTTTAATTTTTGGTACAAGCAAAATATATCCAAAAGGTTGCTTATCATTTTTAATCAGATGCTTCACGTGATTGTAGAGCTACTCTCATGTATTTTACCCATATCCATCGATGATAAATTCTATTGATGGATATTGAGGGAGTGGACTCGTCACTTCTTAGTTGATCGGGAAAAGTATCCAGCAATCTTAGTTTCTTTCTTAGTTGACAAAAGGAAGATATCGTTATATAATTACTTCGAATTCGAGATAAAGTAGCGTAATGATAAATATGAACAATCAAAACAAAATTCAACAGGAAGAAGAATTGTCTCTGAAGCTATTTATTTTTTGACTTTGGCTTTTAAATCAATAAAAGACGGCTATAAAATGTTTAGAATTTAATTTAATTGACTTTGCAGTTCTTGAGTTGATTTATAGTAAAGGAGAGAGCATCTAATACAAAATGGTGAGAAGAAAAGTCAGGCGTTTCACAGATACGAAATAACAAACAGCTGGAACTGATTTAATGAATGATGTTAGAAGATATGTGCAGGTATAGATAGTAACTCAAAATCTATTTTTTTAAACAATTATCTCTATTTCGTAATATATTAAATAGTATTAATAAACAATAATATGTTTGTTACCAAAAAGAAAGGTTACTGTTACGATAATTGCGCTGATCAAAATGCAATAAAAAGAGATTGAACATAAGCGAAGAATAGGAGGTAGCAATGATGATCACAATAGGATGTGGTTATCGTAAACCAATGAATGAAATTATAACTTAGTATAGGCGTTTTAAATTAAAAAATTGGAGTGAATTTTTTATGAGTAAAAAAACAAGCGGAATCCATCATATTACAGCAATAGTTGGTCATCCACAAGAAAATGTCGATTTCTATGCAGGAATTCTAGGCTTACGTTTAGTAAAACAAACTGTAAATTTTGATGATCCAGGTACTTACCATTTATATTTTGGCGATGAAGGAGGTAAACCAGGGACCATTATTACATTCTTCCCTTGGGCTAATGCTTATCAAGGAAAAATAGGGGACGGTCAAGTAGGTGTAACTTCTTATATTGTTCCTGTGGGAGCAATGAAATTTTGGGAACAAAGATTGGAAAAGTTTAATGTAGCCTTCACTAAAAAAGAACGATTTGGTGAACAGTACTTACAATTTGATGATCCACATGGCCTCCATCTGGAAATTGTTGAGCGGGAGGATGGTGATGTAAACACATGGACGTTTGGGGAAGTAACCCCAGAAGTAGCTATTAAAGGTTTTGGAGGAGCAACTCTATTCTCTACACAACCAAATAAAACAGCTAAGCTTTTAGAAAGCGTAATGGGACTTGAACGTATCGGGGAAGAAGGAGAATTTTTCCGTTTCCGTTCTTCAGCTGACATTGGAAATATAATCGATCTCAAAGCAACATCAACTGGGAGAGGTCAAATGGGTGTTGGGACAGTTCACCATATTGCATGGAGAGCAGTCGATGACAATGATCAATTGGAATGGCAGAAATATGTTGCACAAAATGGTTATAGTGTAACTTCTGTTCGGGATAGAAATTATTTTAATGCAATTTATTTTCGGGAAGAAGGAGAAATTTTATTTGAAATTGCAACAGATCCTCCTGGATTTGCTCACGATGAGTCGGAGGAAGCAATGGGGGAAAAATTAATGCTACCTTCACAGTATGAAGAATATAGAGAGAGACTTGAAAAAAGTTTGATCCCCATTACCGTGCGAGAATTAGAGTAATAGGATCTGAAAAAATGGAGGATATAAAATGAAACATATATTTCAAAAAGGAAAAGATACGAACAAACCAACTTTATTATTACTTCACGGAACCGGTGGGAATGAATCAGATCTATTGCCTATTGTAGACAAAATTGATGGTGATGCTCCGGTATTAAGTGTTCGAGGGAATATTTTAGAAAATGGCATGCCTCGCTTCTTTAAAAAGATTATCTGAAGGAGTGTTTGATGAAGAAGATCTTATCTTCCGTACGAACGAATTAAATGAATTTCTTAATGAAGCAGCACGAGAATATGAATTTGACCGTGATAATATTATTGCCATTGGTTATTCAAATGGAGCGAATATCGCTGCGAGTTTATTATTTCACTATCAACATGCGTTAAAAGGTGCGATTCTTCATCATCCTATGGTGCCTAGAAGAGGAATTGAACTTCCCGATTTATCCAGAAAATCTGTATTTATTGCAGCCGGTAACAATGATCCAATTTGTCCACCAGAAGAATCTCAAGAACTACAATCGTTATTGGAAAAGGCGAATGCAAAAGTTGAACTTCATTGGGAAAATAGAGGTCATCAATTGACAATTGAAGAAGTTGAAGCAGCGAGTAAATGGTATTTGAGCTTATAATGAATAGTGCTGTTAAATGTACAATTACATTACTGAAATGAACGTATGGGTGGACTGCTATTATTTTTGGTTTAGGAACTTGGAGATTTAAGTTACAAACATTTTAATCACCTCAAATATCTCTAATTAGAGAAACATGAAATTGATGTATTATAAAATACCTACAATAGGGAATAAGAATTATGAATGATTCATTTTTAGTGGAGGTGATTTTTAAAAGGATAAAAATCAATAAAAGAAGGAGTAATAATAAATGGGATTTTTAGATAAACTATTTGGAAGATCAAAGGAGATGGAAAATATGTCAAACGTTAAACTAGCAGTAGTTTTTTATTCAATGGGTGGAACAAACTATCAATTAGCAAAATGGGCTGAAGAAGGAGCAAAAGAAGCAGGTGCAGAGGTAAGAGTTTTAAAAGTACAAGAATTGGCACCTGAATCCGCTATTGAAGGAAATGAGGCATGGAAAGCAACTGTCGATGCAACGAAAGATGTTCCAGTGGCTATATCAGATGACATTGAGTGGGCAGATGCAATCATATTCAGTGTTCCAACACGATTCGGCGTAATGGCTTCTCAAATGAAGCAGTTTTTGGATATACAAGGTGGTCTTTGGGCAAGCGGTAAAACAGTTAATAAAGTAGTTAGTGGTATGACTTCTGCACAAAATCCACATGGTGGTCAAGAAGCAACGTTGCTATCATTATATACTTCCATGATGCACTGGGGTGCGATTATCGCTACTCCAGGTTATTCTGATCAAGTTATATTTGGTGCAGGTGGAAATCCATATGGTACAAGTGTTACAGTTGATCAAGAAGGTAAAATGGTAGAAGATGTTGAAGATGCAGTTAAGTACCAGGCTAAGCGTACTGTAACAGTTGCGGAATGGGTTAAAAAGGGCAACAATAAGTACATTTTATAAAGAGTCAATTGAAAAGTCGATTGGCTCTTTTTTTGTGGTTTAAAGAATGGATTCTTAAGGAGTTTAAAGAGAGAAATTTAGCATATGAAGAAAAAGGATACCGAACGAATAGGCGGGCGGTATGCTATATAAAAAAATATAAGATGGGATTTAATCCATTTGTAAAGTTCTCAGATGAAATTAATTCCCATCGGAAAATTCATTTGTTTTTATTTGCTATTAAAATTCACATTTTAGATAATTTCATGTAGTTATGTGATTTTAAAGTGCTAATGGAATTGTGTTTTCAATAGTAATTAATTTTGTCTTTCCAATAGTTATTTGCCGCAGCCACCGTTTGAAAATTAATCGCAATGACTTGTGAGGCAAAGGCAAGACTATCTGGATCTTTTGAATATTTTGGGCGCAATTTTTTTCTGATCTGTTCATTAGGTTGTGTATATTCTACACCTTTTTTCGCTAGTTTAATAGCTAATTCAAACCCTTCCTGAGGTGTCTTCGTTTTTAAACTATTAAGCCATTTATTCATGGGATTCAACTCCTTTTTTTATTATTCATATATATAATATATGCCTATTTAGCTAAGACGTTCAAAATAGAAAGATAAGGAACCTTATAACTAAACTTCAATTGGAAATACGAGGAAATGAAGCGGGTTCCTTTGCGAATAATTAGTTATTAATTGGTTTCTATAAAAAAAGTCTCTTGTGAGGATTTTTTTTTATGTTTATAAATAGTTTTCTTTTATCTATTCATTCGAATTAATGGAGGTAGATATGATGGATGGTACCTTTTAGTTTCTATCATTTCGAATCATTTACAATTATATGAATTTTGTTT
>Ga0079226_10004930_pt1 | contig 10215 bp, 8 predicted proteins | sample Poulit2014_FD_76345 | JGI IMG/M metagenome (GOLD analysis project Ga0079226, IMG submission 76345) | Agricultural soil microbial communities from Georgia to study Nitrogen management - Poultry litter 2014 | ecosystem: Environmental > Terrestrial > Soil > Agricultural land | place: USA: Georgia... | reverse complement strand
GGCAAATGGTGAGCTGTTACTTGATTGGGAATCCTTCGCCTGGGGAAAAGATTCCACAAATACAGTTGTTGCAGCTACAGAAGCATTTTCTAACGATGAAGAACTGGCCGCTTCCTATCTAACTGCCCATGCAAAAGCTGTTCAGTTTGTCAAAGATAACCCGGAAGAAAGCCAGGAACTTGTCGTGAAACACCTGAAAGATTTAACAGGAAAAGAAGTTAATAAAGATGAACTAACAGCAGCCTTTAATCGACTGGAAGTAACAACAGATGTAAATGATAAAGTGATTCAGGAGATGGCAGATATCAGTGAAGTAGCCGACTATATTCCGAGTAATGATATTGATGGAATGGTGGACTTGTCGATTTTGGATAGAGTGGTGGAATAAACTTTGGTGGAGGATAACCCCCTCTTTCGTTTGGCTCTGATAAGTGCAAGCATTATTTTTGGCAAGTGAGATCTGGGGAAACATCGGTTGTTTTCATCATCTTATGTGTTAAATCCCACATAAAACATTTGTCCCTGATGCTAATTATTCAAATAACACATCAGGGACATTTGAAATTTCAATATTAAATTCAGATTAACCTTTACCGGATTAAAGAAGCAGATATAGTTAAATGAAATACTTAGAAAGCCCATACAGCTAATTAAAACAATGGCATCTATTGTAGCTTTTCAACTAAAGTAACTTTTCCGAGCCTAACTATTTTTCCACTTTTTCTATAATAGTTTAATAGTTTCCCTATTTATTGAATGTATTAACTTTCCATTTTCAATTCCCTCAATAACAATATCACACGAACGATTTCTCAATGTTTGCAGTGATTCTATCGAATTATAAGCGGAATGAGGTGTTATTAATACTTTTTCCATATGAATTAACGGGTGATCAAAATTTGGTGGTTCCTGCGCTAAAACATCTAATGCTGCCCCAGCAATATGTCCTGATTTTATTGCGTTTTCTAAGTCTTTTTCATTAATAATTCCACCACGACATGTATTTACAATAAATGCATTTTTAGGTAATTTTTTTAAATTTACTTCATCCAAAATGTTTTCAGTATCGGGTGTAAGTGGAACATGTAGACTTAAAAATTGGGATTCATTCAATAGCTTATCTAGTGACACAGACTCAACATTATATTTTCTAAATACCGCATCATCTACATAAGCGTCATGCGCAATAACACGGGCACCGAATACTTGTAGTTTTTCTGCTACTTTACGTGCAATACGTCCTAACCCCAAAAGCCCTACAGTTACATCGCTAATCCGGTGAATATCTGATATACATAAAGGATCCCAACTTCTGTCTTTTTGAACTTCACTTTGGAAACGTGAAAGTCGACGCATCCAATATAATAACATTGCTATAGTATGGTCAGATACTTCATCCATACAATAATCAGGAACATTTGAAACATAAATTCCGCGCTCTGTTGCTGCTTCTAGATCAACATGATTAAATCCTACACCTGAAATTGCGATGACTTTGCAATTTTCCAGAGCATTAATAATTTCTTTCCCACACGGAAATCCTACCTGCGCCACTACACCATCAGCAATTGCTGCATATTTAAATAAATCATGCTCTAATTCATGGCTTCGCGTAACTTTTACTTCGTATCCTGCTTCTTCATATCTTTTTAACTCCAGGTCATGCTGTTCCCATTCATCATCTAATATCCAAACAAAAGGTTTTCCATTATACATAATTAATTCCTCCATTTATTATTGATTTCTCGTGTATTCAATAAAATTTATATACAAAACTCACTTTAATTTATGATCGATGATAATTTAACAAGTAGAAGTTTCAGCTTGTATAGTATCCAGTATTTGGAGAAGAAATTGGTTTTGCTCCTTTGTTCCTACCGTTATACGGGCGTACTCCGTATATCCCCATGGTGCACAAGGTCTAATAATAATGCCATAGGATAGTAATCTTTCAAATAACGTAATCGAATCTTTTTTTAAATGAACAAATAAAAAGTTAGTATGGGAGTGGATGACTTCAAAACCAAGTTCCTTCAATTTTTCCGTCAAATATTCTTTTCCACTTTTGGTCTCCTGTAAATGATTTTCCGCAAATTCTTTATCACTTAATGCAGCAGTAGCAGCATGAATAGCTACGCGGTTAGTAGCAAATGGTTCACGAATACGCAACATGGGGGCTAACTTTTCTTTTGATCCAACTGCATAGCCGGTTCGTAAGCCTGCAAGTCCGTAATACTTAGAAAATGTTCGTACTGTGATAACAGGATAAGACTTTTTGTATAGTTTGATACCCGTCATATAATCTAGATCATCGACATACTCTATATATGCTTCGTCCAAAACTACTTGCACTTGGTTTGGTACTTTATCTAAAAAAGCTACTAGTTGCTCAGATGATACAATAGTTCCCGTTGGATTATTTGGATTACAAATAAAAATTATTTTTGTTTTATCTGTGATATGTTCAGCTATTGCATCCAAATCAAAACACCAATCAGCAGTCAAATCTACCTCGACTGGCACCCCGCCCATTAATAGTGTTGTTGATCGATAAGCCGGAAATGTTGGCGTACAGTACACCACCTCGTCACCCTTATTTACATATGCACTGATTAATAATGTCAAGATATTGTCGGCCCCATTCGCCGTCATAATTTCCTCAGAAGAAACGTTATAAAAATGTGCCAACTGTTCTCGTAATGCTTTGGCAGTTGTATCAGGATAATAACCAACCTCATCCAGTGATTGCTTAGCGGCTTCTATTGCCTTCGGAGAAGCACCTAATGGATTTTCATTAGATGCAAGACGTATAACCCGTTCCAAATGATACTCCTTCCTTACATCCTCAATTGATTTCCCCGGGATATATGGATCAATATCCTTTATAAATCTCCTCCATGTTGGTTTACTCACACATCATCACCCTTTTTAAGTTATAATTGACAGAAACTATTTCATGTACTTTCTTTTTAAAAGCGTATAAACGCTGATTTTCTCCCAATCTTATTCGTGGGACTTAAAGCTTTATTCAGTGACTCGATATCCTTAGAGAAAACCCGATCCTTCGTAATGCTTGGGACTGTTTCACGCATCTGGCTCCATTTTGTACGCAATTTAGGTGAAAGCTTTTCTATTCCCCTATGTTCAGCCGCTTGCAAAGCACAGATACATTCAATAGATAAGACTCTGCGGGAATTTTGTGTAATCATGCTTGCATGCCGCGATGCGATAGTCCCCATGCTAACATGATCTTCCTGATTCGCAGATGATGGAATTGAATCAACACTTGCAGGATGTGCTAAAGTTTTATTTTCCGATACAAGTGATGCTGCTGCATATTGCATAATCATTGCTCCTGATTGTAGCCCGGGTTGCGGGCTTAAAAATGCGGGTAAGTCATTTAGCTGCGGATTAACTAATCGTTCAATTCGTCGCTCGGATATATTTGCCAATTCCGACACAGCAATTTTCATAAAGTCCATTGCCAGAGCAATCGGTTGCCCATGGAAATTCCCTCCTGATATGACTAGTTCTCCTCCATCGAATATAAGCGGATTATCAGTCGCTGCATTTGCTTCAATTTCTAACTTTTCTTTCACATAATCAAGTGCCTGCCACGAGGCACCATGTACTTGCGGAATACAACGGATTGAATATGCATCCTGTACCCGCTTTTCTCCCTGGCGTGTAATCAGTTGGCTATCTTCTAACCATTCCCGCATTCTTTGTGCGACAGCAACCTGTTGCGGATAGCCCCTTGCCTCATGAACAGCTGGGTGGAACGCATCAATAATTCCTTCCAAACCTTCCATCGAAAGTGCCGAAATCCATTCACTATCATAAGCAAGCTGCTCAGCTTCAAAGTAATTCACAACTCCCATAGCGACCATCGCCTGTGTACCATTAATAAGCGCTAACCCTTCTTTTGATTGTAACATTATTGGCTCAATACCTTTTTCCCTTAAAATAGATGCAGCATTCACAGATTGGCCATCTTCCTTATAAACTTGACCTTCTCCAATTAAAACAAGGGCTAAATGAGATAAAGGAGCTAGATCGCCAGAAGCTCCCAATGAACCCTGTTGCGGTATCAAAGGATGTACACATTTATTGATAAGTTCAGCTAATAATTCAACTAAAATAGGTCGTACTCCTGAGAATCCCTTCAATAAAGCGTTCAAACGTAAAACCATCATTGCTCGTGAGACTACCTCAGGAAAGGGATCTCCAATCCCACAGGCATGAGAACGAATTAAGTTTAGTTGTAAATCTTCCACATCCTCCGTATTAATAATAACATCACTGAATTTCCCAAAACCTGTATTAATGCCATATACAGTTTTTTCATCCGCAACAATCCGTTCCACCGCCTGCCTACTCTCATGAACAAGTTGCATACTTTTCTTCGATATAGTTACTTCCTCATAATCAAGACAAATTTTTTTAAGTTGTTCAATCGTTAATGAATAACCAGTTAATTCAACCATTATAATTCCTCCCTTGGATTCTATAAAACATATAAAGAGGTGATAATGGCATGCTGAATAAGCCATCATCACCTCCTAACAACTCGTTACTATAGGTCATGATTTTTTATATTTTAATTATTTTTAAATATGATTAATCCCTAGACCAACAGCTTCATGTTCCAATCCTTTAACAGGGGCACCGATCGTTCCGTAAAAGGCTACGGCAATCCACTCACCTTCCTTTTTTTCTTCATATGGATTTCCCCTTACTACTGCAAAACGCAGCCCAACCGTACGCATCATCTCGCCAATTGCCAGCTGCCCTCTAGTGACTCCTTCAAGCGCTTCCAGAATCGCATGATACAGTGCATGAGTTTCGCGATAAATATTTTCTTCAATCAAACCGTTGCGTTTAACTGCTGTTTCAACGGAGGAAATCACTTTCTGCATATTCATGGATCCGACTTTACCTTCACAAATTCTTACTCTAGTTATGATAGATTCAAATGGGTCTCGTTCATTATTCTCCAGCATTGCAAGCAATGTGGCTATTTTACCTATACGTATTATTTGTGTCATATAAATACCACCTAATCTATGGAATTTTCTAACAACTTTCATCTAATAACATTGTATGCAAAAACAAAAATATTAGTCGACTTTAATTGTAATTTTCGATAAATTATTCAATTGGATAACATTCTAAACTACTTTTCTTAGGAAAAATTATTTATTCCCTACCTCTTCCAATTCTTGTTCCTGGGTCATTGGCTTTTTATAGGTCAGCAATGAAACTATAAAATATAAGATTATAGCCACCATTACAGACAACACTTCTATAGGAAGGTTTCCAACACTAAACCCTGAAATCCCTAACACTGCAATCAACAATCCTCCTATAAAAGAAGAATAAGCACCCTGCACCGTTCCCCTTTTCCATAAAAGTCCTACTACAACTGGAGTAAAAACACCTGCCGTATATAAGGTATAGGAAATCAATAAGCCGTCCACAATCGAAGGAATGATGGTTGCAACTAAAATAGCTATACCACCAAGGATTAGAGTCCATACGCGAGATAAACCTAATAAATATCGATCACTTTTTTCATTGCCCTTTTTCTTTGTTGACGATATACCATTTAAATACAAGTCATTAATAACATGCGATGTTCCTGCTGTTAAAATTGAATTTGCCGTCGACATTATTGCGGCCATAACAGCAGCAAGTACCAATCCAGCAACAAAGTCTGGTAAAAGTTGGTCTATAACAGTTGGTAAAGCCAAACGAGAGTCTGTTATTTCTGGAAATAGTGTACGGGCTCCCATCCCTATAATTACAGGGAATATGGTAATACTTATCAACATAATTCCCGCAATAAAAGCTGCTTTTTTTGCGACCTTACCATCCTTTGTTGCAAATAAACGTTGATAAACATCTTGTCCAATCATATTATATAAGATTAGTGGTAAGGCCAACCAGACCATAAAACTAAGATCCCAATCACCCGTTAGACTAAGATATTCACCCTTATCAATAGAACTAATACCTGCCCCTAATCCACTAAATCCACCAGCTTTTACTAAGACAATAACACTTGTAATAATAGTACCGACTGTAGCAACAATTATGTGAATAAAGTCCGTTATTGTCGCACCCCATAGCCCACCTATCGCTGTATACACAATAAAAACAATAGAAACGACAACTGCTCCTGTCATTGATCCTATGCCAAACATTTCTAAGATACTACTCGCTGCAGCAACCTGTGAAGCCAAAATGCCAAGTAATGCAACTAAAGAAAGTAAGCAGCACATAATTCTTAACCCGTTACTTTTATAACGTTCCATAATAAAATCAGGAACCGTAAACAAGGCTAATTTACGCATTCGAAAAGCGATTAAACTAATTAAAATAAATCCAATCCCGCCGCCTATACCATTCCACCAGGAAACTAAACCGCTTTCAAAACCTTTTTCTGAGAGTCCTACAACTTTACCGCCACCATATAAAGTAGCCACTAACGCAAAGGATCCTAACCATACCCCTAACCGTCTACCAGCTAACAGATAATCTGAAACACCATTGTTATACTTGTTCCCCCAAACACCCACTAAAAATATAGCTAATAAGTAAAGTATTAGTATTGTTAAGATCATGTTTTTCACTCCCTGTTTTTGGATCAATATATCGGATAAAGAGGCGTAAGTTTTAATATTAGTGATTTATATATACTTCACAAAAATTATGTTTATAGAATTCACACCAGTTTAAAGTATATTAGTTATTTGAGTAAATGATGTGAAATAACAATTTTTTGCACTTGAGATGTTCCCTCAAATATTTCCAATATCCTTTGATCCCGATAAAAACGTTCTACTGGGTACTCTTTCATAAATCCATAACCACCATGAATTTGTACAGCCTTATGGATAATTCGATTTGATGCCTCAGAAGTAAATAATTTTGCAATCGATGCTTCTTTCGATAAACGATAACCTTTTTTGTCCTTTAAACTAGCGGCAAAGTATGTGTATAAACGTCCGATTTCCAGCTCCGCCGACATTTCAGCCATCATCCATTGAAGTCCTTGAAAATTAGATATAGATTCATTAAAAGCGATTCGCTCTTTAGAATAGGATATTGTTTCGTCTAGAGCTGCCTGCGCTAAACCTATCGCCATTGATGCTATGCCGATACGGCCGCGATCAACAACAGTCATAGCAATTTTAAACCCTTCTCCTTCTTTGCCAACCAAATTTTCTTTCGGAATTCGGCAATTTTCGAAAATAACTTCATGAGTCCTGGCTCCTCTAATACCCATTTTGTCATCGCCAGCTCCATAAGATAATCCCTCTGTCCCCTTTTCCACTATAAAAGCACTAATGCCTCTATTTCCTTTAGTTGTATCTGTTTTTGCATAGACTACGAGTGTATCAGCATACGCACCATTAGTGATAAAAATTTTTGATCCGTTGATAACATATTCATCACCCTCAAGTTTCGCGGTAGTTTTCATGGAAGATACATCTGTTCCGCCATTTGGTTCCGTTAAACAAAATGCGAACAGCTTTTCACCCATACAACCGGGTACTAAATACGATTGCCTTTGTTCTTCATTTGAGGCAAGATACAGTCCATCGATACCTAAGTAATGCGCGGTTAAAATAGATCCTGTCGCTGCACATCCGCGCGTTATTTCTTCAACAGCGATTGCTTCTGTAATTGCATCCGCACCTACACCACCATCTTTTTCGGGATAAGCTATACCCATTAAGCCGAGCTCTGCTAACTTAGGAATGTGTTCGGTTGGAAATCGATTTTCTTCATCTATTTTAGCTGCCTCAGGTTGTAATACCTCTTTACTAAAGTTACGTACCATTTTACGAATTGTTAATTGTTCATCAGTAAGTTCAAAATTCAATGAAATTTCCTCCTAAATTTTTTTTTGAAAGCGAATATATTTTTCATTATGCTCTCCCAGGTTAGGACTAGGATCTTTTATAACTGGTGGTGTTTTCATCAATTTAACTGGATTTCCCGGGACTACTGTTTTCCCAGCAATTGGATGCTCGATTTCAACGAGCATTTCTCGAATTTTTGTATGTTCACTTTCACAGATCTCATCAATATTTAAAATTGGTGAACTAGGAATTCCCCCATTATTAATATGCTCAACTGCTTCTTCAACCGTATATTGCTGCAGCCACCCTTCAATGATTAACTTCAACTCAGATTCATTTTTTTCTCGTTCAACATCAGTATAAAACCTTGGATCTTCACACAATTCTGGTTTATCTATGACAACGCATAAGCGCTCAAATAATGAATCATTTGCTACAGCTATAACAACATAGCCATCATTTGCTTTATATGTATCAAATGGGGCACTAATTGGATGACGGTTACCCATTCTTTCTGGCACAATTTCTTCTGATGTATATCGCATTACATTACTCTCAAGCAATGAAAAGATTGTATCAACCATTGCAACATCAACATACTGCCCCTCACCTGTTCGTTCACGATGGAATAGGGAAACCATGATTCCATATGCAGTATACAGGGCAGCACTCATGTCACCTAAGGAAGCACCCGCCTTTGTCGGTGGCTGATCAGGATGTCCAGTAATACTTGCTAACCCCCCCATTGCCTGAGCGACTAAATCATATGCTGGACGCTGGCTGTATGGTCCATATTGACCAAATCCTGATATAGAAGCATAAACAATGCTTGGATTGATTTCTTTCAAACTTTCATAATCTAAGCCCAATTTTTTCATTACACCCGGTCTAAAGTTTTCAACCACGACATCAGCTTCTTTAACAAGTTTATTAATAACATCTATAGAATCGGATTTTTTTAGATCAAGTTCTACACTTTTTTTTCCTCGATTGAGGTACATAAAGTAACCACTTTCTTCATTTTGAAACGGACCAAAACCTCTTGTATCATCACCGGTTTCTGGTCGTTCAATTTTTATTACTTCAGCTCCCATATCCGCTAATAACATTGTGCAGTATGGACCTGCTAACACTCTACTAAAATCAAGCACTTTAACTTTATCTAATGGTTGCATTTCATTTCCTCCCTCATAAATCTTAAACTTAACTCTAAAGATGATTAGACAATAAATGTATTTTAAAATTGAATTACTTTAAAGGGGCGTCGTACTAAATTGCAGCTTTATCTCTTTTTACAGTAACCGACTAAAAACGACAACATCGTATATACTGCATTCTTCACAGTAATTTGCCCAACATCTTTTCTAGGATCCAGACAAACAATATCCATTGCTTTCACTCTCGAATGTTCACCGGCGATTTGAACAGCTTCAAATAATTCCGCAGAATACATTCCGCCTGGTGCAGCAGCTGGTGTCGCAGGTCCATGGATAATATCAAGTACATCCATATCTACGGTTAAATAAATCGTATCGACCTGTTTGTCTAACTGGGTAAGTGCTTCATGAATAACCACATCAATGCCCTTTTTTCGTGCTTGTTTCAATGTGGTGTAATTCAAACCTACTTCATCTGCATAATCTTTTAATTCTTTTGCATTAAAAAATCCTTGCAGCCCTATATTATGAACATGCTTTCCTTCCACTGTTCCACTTTCAATCAAGTTACGGATTGGTGTGCCATTAGCAGGTCCCAGTTCATCTAAACTTCGCAAATCAAAATGCGTATCCAATTGAAGGATTCCAATCGTTTCTTCTGGATGTGCTTCTTTCCATCCTTTTACCAATTCTGCGGTAATCGAATGATCGCCGCCCATTGTAATTGGCAATGTATGAGGGTGATGGCTGCGCATTGCAGCCATCGCCTCCCTTGTTTTTTGTTGTGAGTAAGCAATATCAGTAACATGTTGTTTCACATTCCCCAGATCAATTGCTTTTAACTGTGATAGGTCGATATCTTCATCCAAATTATATGTGCCAAATGACTTCCAAGCTTCTCGCATTGCATCCGGATTTTCACTTGCTGCAGACGTACTGATCGATGACTTAGATAACGGCGCACCTAGTATCGTTACATCATATTCCGAAAAATCCGGTACAGATTCACGTGCTGTTCCAATCCATTCATGCACTTTTATATCGGATGTTTGATCTGTATGACGTTCCCAGATAAAATTAGGCCTTTGCAGCATGGGATAAGGATAATTTTTCATTAAGTTGACCCCCTACTACAAGCTTTTCTCCAGCTTTGATGACTGTATCAACATGATTCATCCCATATTGAT
>Ga0079226_10004929_pt1 | contig 10216 bp, 11 predicted proteins | sample Poulit2014_FD_76345 | JGI IMG/M metagenome (GOLD analysis project Ga0079226, IMG submission 76345) | Agricultural soil microbial communities from Georgia to study Nitrogen management - Poultry litter 2014 | ecosystem: Environmental > Terrestrial > Soil > Agricultural land | place: USA: Georgia... | reverse complement strand
GCCACCTGGCCGAGGTGCTCGCCGCGATGGCCGTGAAGTAGGTTTCTCGTCCCCCGGGCCGTGGTGATCGCGGTTGCAGGTGGCTCAGTGCTCAGTTCTCAGTTCTCAGTGCTCAGTTCTCAGTGAGTAGTGAGTAGTGAGAAGTGAGCAGTGAGAAGTGAGAAGTGAGAAGTGAGAAGTGCCTCGCGGATCGCGGATCGCGGCCCCGGCCCGCCCGACGCTCGGCCCCGTACGCAGCGAGCACGAACGAAGAGAGTGTGTGCGCGCACCCAGCACCACGCGGCCGCGGCCACCGATGGTGGTCTGTCCCGGCTACGCGGCCCCGCCGGCGATGTCGACGTACTCCCGCAGCGTCAACAGCAGGTCGATGTCGTCGTCGACCTTCGAGGTATCGAGCACCGACGCCGAATCGAGAACCACGCCCTCGGGGCTGAGCAGCATCAACGACGCGCCGCCGCCCTCAGAGGGAAGGAACGCAATCGACACCGAGAACCACGACGGGTCGGTGAGCATGAGGGTCTTCCCATCAACGCGCCACGCCGCGGTCGGGGCGACCTTGGCCGCGTCGGTGACCAGCACACGGACCAACGCAGCCTGGTCGTGGTCGTCCAGGCTGCGGGCGAAGTCCTCGGCGGCGGTCACGGCGACTCCAACCAACACCGCCCGGCACCGGTGACGTGCATCGACGCCGCACGAACCATGACCTGGGACATGAGGTGGAGATCGGCGGCGCCGGAGGCCGCGTCGGCGTAATCGGCCGGGGTCAGTTCGTCGGTGGCGCCACCGAGTCGGCGGGCCACGGCGACGAGCATCTCGTCGGGGGCCAGCGACGTCACCGAGATGCGCTCGCCGACGGCCATCGGTTCGTGGCCGTCGGCGACGAGCGCGGCCGAGACGGACTCGCGCAGCTCGGTAATGTTTTCCTCGAAACCGAGGATGTGCAGGGCGCGCAGGCCGGTGAAGTCGGTGAGGGTCAGATCGACGGGCGTGTCGCGGTGGACGCGGATACGCGCCCAGGTGGACGGATGCGGAAGCGCAGTTGGCACGGGGTTTCCTTTCGGCGGTGGGTCACCCAGCCTAGTGGGCGGAGCCCCCGGGACACGGACCCGGCCCGGGCACAGGGGGTGGGCCGGGGGCGTTGCGACTACGCGGCCGCGACGGCGTCGCCGGGATCGGAACAACAACACGCCCGGCCGCAGTCGGCCACGCCGGTCAGTACGGGGCGAGGGCCGGTCGGCGCGCCGAGCGGGCGACGCGGTACAGGTACACCGTCGCCAACGTCGTCACCGGCAGCGTGACCAGGAGGCCGATGCCGAGGACAAGGGCGCCGAGGGTTCCGATGACCGACAGCACCAGCATCGCGTACACGAGGTAGGCGTAGTGGGGCCGGGCCACCGCCCACGCGGTGGAGATCGCGGTGCGGGCCCGGGCACCGTCCATGACAACCAGGACCACGAACGTGGCCAGCGGCGCGATGACGATGCTGGCGACCACGGCCAGCAGGACGGCGGCGATGATCCAGGACGCGGTGATGGCGTCGGAGACAATGACCGTCGCGACCATGAGCAGGAACGTCGATGGCAGCAGCGCGATGGCGCAGATGACCGCCGAGGCCAGCAGGGCACCGAGCATCGCGGGCCAGCGGCCCAGGCGGAAGAAGGACGCCGGCGTCACCACGCGGCCGTCGACGGCCTCGAAGGCGCCCCGATAGACCGCCATCGACGCGTACACCGCCGCGATGGTGGTGGCGCACAGCGCCAGAGCCAGCGGCCACGGGAGCGCGTTGATCTCGCCGTCGGGGGTGACCGCGGCCTGGGCGGCCGACAGCGCCACCGACACGCCGACCCACACCAGCACAGCACCGACCCACGTCAGCCACGACTGACGGAACATGTGCCAGCCCGCCACGAGCGCGCTGGACAGCGCGACCTCACCGGGGCCGGTGACGGTGGGTACGACGGCGGGCGCGCTGCCGCCGGGCATGCCGACGCCGGCAGCCGGGTCGTACGTTGCCGGAGCGGCGGTGGAATGGTCGGAACCCTCGGTGTGAGCAGCTGGTTCATCGTCCCCATCCTCCGCGAAGGGCGGCGTCAGAGGCTCGGCGGTCTGCTCGGCCGGATCGGTGACGTGGTCGTCGGTGGACGCGGCTCGCTCAGCGGCGGCGGGGTCCTCGGGGCGGGGGCGCGGGTTGGTATCCACGGGGCTCCTTACAGATTGGCGGGTTAAAACACCTGCAAGACTACCTCCTGAGCTGGGCTTTTTCGCAATAGCGAATGTAGGCGCGCGGCCAGTGGGGAGGGGCCGTCTCCGACTCCTCGCGCGCGGCTGGGGCTCACTTTTCGGGTGGCCGCCGAGCGCACCGGCCGGCGGCGGCCTAATCTCCCCGGTAGTCGCCGTCGCTCACCCCCGAGGAGACGGCGGCGAGGCCCGCACCGGTTGAGCATCCCCCCGCTCCCCCCGATCCCGGTGCGGGTCGATCTTTGGGAGCTACACGGCCATCGGGTCGTTGCCCAGATTGACCGCGAGGCCGTGTTCTACGTCCTGGCCGCGTCAATTGCAAGGTGTTCCACTACGGACGACATTACCGTCTCCGCCAAACGAACGGGCACTGCATTGCCGAGCTGTCGAAGCGCCTCGCTCCATGTGCCATGCAACGCATAGCGGTCCGGGAAAGTCTGAATCCGTGCTGCCTCCCGCACGGTGTAATGGCGCAGCGAGCCGTCGGGGTACGCAATCATGTTCTCGCCGCCCGGCACGCCATGATCGCCAGCCTTGAGTGCCTTCGACGGCTGGTCGAGGGGCGATCCGGTGTGCCCCCTGTAGGCGCGCGCACCCCTCTCATAGACGTGGTCAAGCCATCCGGGTGTGCCTTCTACGCCTGGCGGTGGCATGCCGGCCAATGCTTCTCGGACGGTCACCCAGGGCAGCAATCCGTCGTCGACGGGCTTGCGGCGCACCGGGATGCGCTCATGTTCGGGGACGGTGTGCTTTTCCCAATACGCACCCGTGGCCTGGCTCAGTGCCAGCGCGCCGCCGCTGTGGGTGGCCTGGGGGAACGCCCAGTCCGCGGCGATGTCCGCGCGGAAACCAACGAAGAACACACGATGTCGGTGCTGGGGCACGCCGTAGTCGGCGGCGTTAACCAGCGTGGTAACCACGTTGTACTGCAGGTCCGTTTTGACGGACGTGTGCTCGCGCTGCAACCGCGCGGCGTGCTCGCGCCAGGTCTCACCGGGCTTGGCCGTCAGCGAGGGATGCGCCAACCGGAGCGTGATGTACTCGAAGTAGTCAGTGAAGCTCGCGCGGGTGAGGCCCTTGACGTTCTCGACGACGAATGCCTTGGGGCGCAACTCGTCGATGACGGCCGCCGTGGCGGGAAACATGTCCCGAGGGTCGTCCGCGTTGCGCGCGAGTCCACCAAGGGAGAAGGGCTGGCACGGCGGTCCGCCCGAAACGATGTCGATGGTCGTGTCGCCGAGTTCGGACAACCAGTCGATGTCGCGGATGTCGCCTTCGATGGTGCGAAGCCCCTCGACTAGCGGGTATCCGCTCTCGGTGTTCTCTCGCAGCGTCCCGCACGCCCATCGGTTCCACTCGGCGGCGATGACGTGCTCGACTCCGGCGAGGGCGGAGCCGAGGAGGAGCCCGCCGCCGCCCGCAAACAGCTCTACACCCTTGAATGACATGGCCGTGAGCCTAGCAGTGCGTTTTCGGAAAACCCGCTGGCCTGCCGCAGGGCCGACGTCCGGGGAACCCGATCCCCTCGCGGTGCGGGGAAAATCCCCTAAGTAAAGATTCCGATGGCCGTGGCAATAAGGGGTTGATGTGCCCCGAGCATGGCAGCCGGCCGCGGGAAGTGTCGACTACATCCGGTGGTCATGTCCCCCCGAATGTGGGAAAACGCCCCGCGCGGGGCGTGTGCCGGCTAGGCGGGCGGCGGTGGGAGGAGGCTGATGACCGGGGTGCTACGACGCAGGTACATGACGCGGTCACCGGTGACCGCGAGGCCGCTCGCGCCGTGGGTGGCGGGGCCGGCAAGGAGGAGATACACGCCGACGTCGCCGCCGCGCGCGGCCGCGTCAACGACGATGGAGTCGGTCCGGGTGTCGGCGTAGACGACCACGCGCGGGGTGTCGCGGCCGCCGGCGCGGGCGTCGATCTCGGCCGTAACCGCGGCGGCCAACGCAGCTGCGCCGTCGAAGGATCGCGCGGCGGTGATGACGGGTGCGGATGCCCACACCTCCGGCACGGCGCCGGGGTTGAGGTCGATCATCGACTGCAGGATCGTCGGGCACAGGTCCGGGTCATCGACGGCCAGCGGCGCGCCATCGGTCAGGTCGACCAGCACCGGGGAGTCGTCGGCCACGCCCACCAACGCGCGCAGCGGTCGGACGGAATGCGGCGCGGCGGTGGCGCGGGAAATGAGGTCGGAGTACGAGGACATGGTGAACAGCATAAAGCACGCCCCGAGACCAACGGGGCGTGCTTTGTGGGCCGGGATCAGAGCAGGGAGTCGGGAACCGGCTCCGGGTCGTAGCCCAGCGCGCGCATCACGTCGGCGTGGGATTCGGCGTGCGGGTACCACGCCAGCGCGGTGCCGTCGCCAAAGGCGACGGTCTCGCGGACATGGTTGTCCTCGAACAAGGTGCCGGCCAAAAATCGGGCGACGAAGTTCCAGTCGTCACGCTCCACGCCCGCGGACGACGGGGCCAGGACGTGGTCAGCGCTCGACGTCCGGATGGGGCTGTCGCCGTCGTTGATGTTCCACGTAACGACCCGGCCGTAGAGGCCGGGGGAGCCACTGACCGGCGTGGCCGGGGTCAGGGCACCAACGGCACGGAGATGGGGCGTGATCTTCTCGGCGATCACGCGCGCCGGGAGTGCGTCGCGAAACGGTCCGCGGTTGTCGACGCAGGAAATGAGGTCGGCAGCGAGGAACGCGCGGCCGTTGTCGCCGAGGAAAACGTCGTGCGGGTCGCTGGCGTAAATCGAGCGCAGGTCATCGTGGACGGCGCCCGGGGTCACCTCCAGCGCGACGGCGGGAAGCGCGTCGGCGTCGACCGCGTCCGGGGTGCGGATGGTGCGGTCACGGCACACCACGTACGTGGCGGAGGCGAGGATCGGCGACTCGAGGTCGTCGATGATGGTGTCGTTCATGGGTGTCCTTTCGAGTATCGGTGTATGCCCGAGCATGGCACGTGGTGCGGATTCCACGGCACTGTGACAGGTAGTCATGTCCCCCGTCTCGCAAGCTCGACGCCACCTCACGGACCCTCGCGCTGTCGCACGAGCACCCCGAAGACCGACCGGTCGCATTCGCTCAGTCCCCCGAACCCAGCCGCGCGCACTTCGTTCCCCCATTGGAGATGGCCCGGCGACGGGGGCCGGCGGGGACGCGGCGAGACCCACGGGCCACTCGGCTGTGGGCGTGGCGGGGAGCGCGTGGCGGGGAGCGCGCGGCTGTGGGAGAAGCTGCGGCTGCGGGCCGGAGGTGCTGATGTTTCTCGTCCCCGGACACGCACGAGCGCCCCTCCCCGATCAGTCGGGAAGGGGCGCTCGTGCCGGTCAGGCGTTAGCGCGCGGCGGGGTCGGTGACGAACCGGGTGGAGACCACGCCCGGGGTGGTGATGACCGGGGCGGCGAACGCGGCCAGGTCATCGGACACGGCCTCAAAACCCTTCTCCGGGTCGCCAGTCTGATCGCTGATGGCGTGGTAGCGGCGGATGATCTCGGCGACGGCGTCGATGTCCGCGGCCGTGAAGGACGGGGTCACCACGTAATCGAACGTGGTCGGCGAGCTGGGGTCGAGGGACTCGGCGATCTCGGCGGCGAAGTCGACATCGCCCGCGGTCACGAGCCAGTAGACCAGCACTTTCATCCCAGCGACCAGGTCGTCCCGGAACGACGGCACAGTCGGGGCCGGGACGTGGTAGCTGCTGCCGTCGCCGACGCGTCGAGTCGGGCGGAACCGAGGCGCGGAAATCTGGGTCAGGGTGTGGCAGGTGTCGGCGTGGGTGAAGTAGGCATACGACTCGACGCCCTCTTCGGTGATGACCGCCGAGGTGTATTCGACCGGGGAAATGGAGGCGTCGCGCTCGAAAAGAAACTCGACCAGGTCGGCGGTGGTGGCGAACTCGTCGCCGTCGTCGGTGAGCGTCGCACGACGCCGCATGGCCTCCTCGAGGGCGGCGACATGGTCACCGTTGTAGTCGGCGACCAACTCGGCGAAGAAGGAGGATTCGGGGGCGTCGGAGGTCAGTGTCTCCTTGATGTCCTCGTACACGCCGTCCTCGGGGCAGTAGCCGATCAGCCAGTCCAGGAACGCGGTGATGTCGTTTCGGTAGGCGAGCTTCGTCGGGGCCTTGTCGGCGGCCAGTGCGGTGTTCATTATGGTCCTTTCCCGGCCGCACCCTGCGCGCGGCCCGTTTTTCTTGACTGAGGTCAGTCTGTCACGGGGGCCGGATTTCGGGGATCAGTGACGGTAGTCATGTCCCCAGTACATCGAAGACCTGCCGGGCACATTCGCGCGGCCCACGACCCGGCGAACGCGCACCCCGCTGACGTCGCGTGCGCGGGCGACCGTCAGCGGTGGATGGAGTCCAGCGCCCCGTCGAAGAGGGATCGCGCGGACACCGGGTACGCGGCAACGTCGTAGACGCGGCCGCCGGGAGTTCCCTCGGGCACAACGCGATTCTCGTCCCCGGTGTACCGGCGCGCCACCTCGCGGCCCAGGACAGGCGCCAGGCGGACAACGTCGCGTTCGGCAAATCCCCGCGACTCAAGGTACGCCCGCGCCGTGATGAAGGGGGCGCAGCTGTGGCGCGCAAGGACCGGCGGGCGCGGGCGGGTGGACTTGGCTGCTGTGGCACGGGCCGCAGCCACGCGGGCCTTGTTTCCCAGCGCCTTTTCCACCAGCGCGGCGGAAACGGACAACTCGGTCGCGGTGTCTGCGTACATCGCCGCCCTCCTCCGGGATGGACGGGCGGGCATTTTACGGTGATCGGTGAAAATGAATCACCAGGTCGTTATCGCAGTCGTTGTGTTACGCGTCAAACTGTACCATCGCCCACGTGTGCGCCGCGGCAAGTACGCCCCGGCGTGTCGCAGAAGGTGGGCGGGTAAATCACCGAAGATGTCTCGCATACGGCACAAAACAGGCGAATGTGTCCGAAAACAGACGAATTATGGCACGGCCGGCACGAGTTTTTACAGCGGGGTGTCCGTCCTCGATGCGCCGGGGCAGTTTACGGCCGTCGAAACCAGTGATGATATGTACACGATTACTTTCCGTGTTACAGACAGCGTTACGGTTTTCGGTGGCGCGGGGATGCGGGGGGCATCGGCCACCGCTACGGCCTGTGCGTATCCGACACCGAAGCCGCGGCCGTTCAGGTTCCGCGTGTTCCACTCCCCTACACATCCCAGCTAATTGGCTGCGACCACCTCGCAGCGTGGGGCGGTCGAGACGCCATCCGGGTGATCGGGCGCTGCTGTAGGTCGTGGCGTCGGGTGCATTTCAGGGCACAATTGTCCGTCCTCGGAACCGCCATCGAGTCAACGTGTGCGCGCCATCGACAATTGCGTCAATGGTTCGGCCCGGCATACCCGTGAGAACGAGGGCGGGATGTGTGCGAGACTTTTCGAGTGCGACGGACTCGTTGATCTGTCTCGCGAGATCGCTGTCGTGAGTAGATGGAACCAGTTGTCGGTGTCCGTCCACTTTCGGATTAGCGGCGTCGCCGACGCGGACCTTTGCCGCGCATTTTCACGATGAACGCGATCCACCCGATGGCGAACACGGCCTGCTGCGTCGTCACCAGGGTGGAGTGGTACGCGTCCTCGGGTATTCCGAAGTGGTCGGCGGCGGCCCCGGTGACGATGGCGACCGCCACCACGGCCATGATCGTGTAGGCCAGCACATGGACAGTGGACGCGGTGACGTGGGTGGCGATGCGGCGCATGATCGTCAATTCTCCTCGGTGGTCGGTACGGCCCCAGTATGCGGGCCGCCGCGGATTACAGCGGCGACAACCAGTGGTCATGTCCCCCGCACTCCTCCACCCGCCAACGCTCGCGCGGCCTCGCCGGCTCCCGGGTCGGCCGGGTGCCGCGCCCGTCGGGCTACAGGGCCGCGTTCCCGCGAGCCTGCACAGCGGCGATGAAGGCGGCGGGGTCGCTGACCTACCCCCGCGAAGGCGGGGAGAGGACCCACAGGCGGGCGACGTTGGGCAGGCCGGGGGGCGCACCCCCGCGAAGGCGGGGAGGGTCAGATGCTCGAGTCGTCGAACTCGACAGCGCTGCGGCGCACCCCCGCGCAGGCGGGGAGGGTTCTCCTCCGGTGACGGAGATGTCGCAGTAGGCGGGCTCACCCCCGCGAGTGCGGGGAGGGTACTTCGCGAAAATCGGCGATGCGTGATCGCCGCCCGGCTCCGGGTACGTCTGCTGCGTCGGCCCGATACTACCACCGGCCCGCGCCGTGTCGGCCGCCCGCACCTCCGGCTCCGACGCCAGCGCTGGAGGTCAAAGAAGAACCCGGCGCCACACGGCGCCGGGTAGGTGGATTTCTCTACGCGGTCAGGCGGTCAACGTCGACAACGAAGACGGCGTGGGCGCCGCCTTCGGGATTGCCTTCCTCGAACAGGCCGAAGGGGCCGGTCATGGGGTCGAATCCGACGGACTGGAACTCGGGCGCGACGCGCAGGGCGGTGACCGCCTTTTCGAGGGCGTCGACCGTCTCGGCGGTGACCACGTGAACGGTGTCCACGTCGAAGTCGTCGCGCAGAACCTGCGGCGCCGGGCGAGCGGTGGTCATGTCGAGGACGTACTGGGGCAGGTCGTCGCCCACCACGAGGATGGACGCGGCGGCGGTGGACTCCCACTCGGGGATGACGTAGTCGAGCACATTGTCGTCGCACTCGCGGGTCACGGCGCGCAGGATGTCCAGTCGGCGGTCGTCGAGGGTGCTGTCTGCGGTGTTCACGATTAACCTCTCTCTTCCAGGCTTCACCTGGTCGGTGTTTTTCTTTGCTGCACTCAGTATCGCACCGGGGCCGGATTTCTTCGACTAATTACAGTGGTCACGTCCCCCAGCGGCCTACCGCAGGCAGGGCACCGGTCGGGGTCTACCGGGTGCGCCGCGTTGGGGGTGGGGGCGTGCCGTGTAGCTCTGCCCAGGGGGTTACATCACGCCCTCACCGCCCGGCGCATGTCGTGTTGATCGCACGGCCGTTGACGTGATCGACGACGCCTTCGTGGCGAAATCAGTCGAGCAATCGGGCGATGATACCGGCGAGTTCGGCCTGGGTCATCGCCCGCGGCAAGGTGGTGAAGGCCCCGAGGTTGGTCAGGGCGGCGATCTTGTCCTGTACCCGCGCGTCGTCGGCCGAGGTGGCGCCGATGTGGGCGGCGGGCATCAGCGACCTTGGCGCTGAACCTGTGCTCGGTGACGATGGCGGTGCCGGCGGTGACGACGGTGGTGCCGTAGCTGTCTTCCCACATATCGACGTAACGTCGGATCGACCCAATCGCGCCGACGTAGTTGCTGGCGAAGATGTGACCGTCGAGGATGGTCCAGGTTTCGATGTCCGGGTTTTCGGGCCGGCCGTCGATGCCGCTGCGCTTGACGTCGACGTCGATGATGGTCCATCCGTCGTCGACGAGGTTGCGCAGAGTCGCCAGCAGCGCCTGGGCCAGCTCATAGATCGTGGAGTCGGTGTACCCGAAATACACGGCGATGGCGTGGTCGTATTCGACGATGTCGCGCTCCTCGGGAGGGTAGTGGAAGTTATCTCCGTCGAGGGTGCCGGTGATGATGGCGCTCGATCGAGCCTCGTTGTCGGCGTGATTGTTGGGATCGCCTCCGGTGACGGAGATGTCGCAGTAGGCGGTGGATCGGCAACACATGGAAGAGTCCTTTCGCGCATTGTGCTGTTCTTTCAATTTTTTAAACGAACTGGCCGATGTCCAGCAGCGCCATCGCAGTGCTGTACCGCGACTGCGAGGGGTTGTCTGCGTAGTCGCAGATGGCCCACGCGATGGCCTGTCGCGCGCGTGCGACCGCGACAATGAGCACGGGGTGGCCGCTGTCGAAATCGGAGTGGTTGTCGAGGTGGGGGCTGTAGTAGGGCTCGCGCATGACGGCGAGGGCCAACAGGCGGGCCAGCAGACGCATTTGATTCATAATCGCGTCGGCGCCGAGCAACGTTTCGGGGTTGTT
>Ga0079226_10004928_pt1 | contig 10219 bp, 10 predicted proteins | sample Poulit2014_FD_76345 | JGI IMG/M metagenome (GOLD analysis project Ga0079226, IMG submission 76345) | Agricultural soil microbial communities from Georgia to study Nitrogen management - Poultry litter 2014 | ecosystem: Environmental > Terrestrial > Soil > Agricultural land | place: USA: Georgia... | reverse complement strand
TTGATAACGACATTGTTCATTTCCTCCAATTATTTAGCTAGGTAAATAATGCACATGTACTACCCTATCTAATTATAATCATTTCGTCAAATGATAAATCTGATAAATTAACTAGGGTTTGAAATTGTAAAAACGTGCCTGTGAGGCAACTCCGCTAAATAAGTATACAGGAATCCTAAAAAGAACATATAATAGAAAAGCTATCAAACGAAACTGGCGACATTTACGGGAAACATAAAACAAATATCGAGTAATTTTTAGATTTTCGAAAGACAATTTAGTGTTAATTTGAATGTCAGTTCAAGAAATATTTAAAATGTATAACGAAATGGAGTTTACATTAATGGTGGTAAATATAAGGAAATATATCACCATTACCACTGAAGATGAATATTTTCACTTGAAAACATAAAAATGTTTGTGCTTATCTTTTCATGATAAACACAAGCATTTTTATTTATCCAGAGTTAGTTTCATCCCGGACCCATTATTAATTTGTTATATGTAACCTTCATAATTTAAATATAAATAAGTAAACTGAATATTGACAAAATAAAAAATATGTTATATGATTACCCGTAAATCACATATGGGACATGATCCCGTATGTGGGAAATGAAAAGGAGGAGGTATTAAAATGTTAAAAAAGAAATCTTTATTAACATTATTATTATTGATTTTTGTTCTTGTTGTAGGATGCTCAAATAATGATACCGCAGATGGTGATAATGGAAGTAGTGAAAGTGCCGAGTTTAAAATAAAATTTGCTGGTACTCAACCAGATGAACATCCAACTTCTAAAACACAAAATAAGTTTAAAGAAATAGTCGAGGAGAAGAGTGACGGAAAAATAGAAGTTGATGTTTATACAAACGGTGCATTAGGAGATAATGAAGAGCTAAATGAAGCTGTTCAAGATGGTAGCGTTTCCATCGTTTATGGTACAACCGCATACATGGGATCAAACTTTGAATCCAAATTTAATATCTTTGAATTACCTTTTATTATAAACCAATCTAATGTTGATAAAGCTTTTGAGTTAATGGATACCGAAATAGGAGAAACTTTGAGTGAGGATTTAACAGAACATGGATTTAAAGTTATAGGCTATGGTAGACAAGGTTTTAGACATGTAACAAGTAATAAAGGACCTATTAATAATGTAGAAGATTTGAAAGGATTAGATATTCGTCTACAACCTAATGACACTCATTTAAAAGCTTTTAAGGAGTTAGGTGCAAACCCAAGTTCGTTAGGATTTGCTGAACTTTACTCAGCTCTACAGCAAGGAGTAATGGATGCTCAAGAAAACCCTGTTGATATAATTTATGAGAACAACTTTTATGAGGTCCAAGATTATTTAAGCTTAACTAATCATGTTTTTGCATTTACAGGAATGTTTATGAATAACGATTTATTTGAGAGCATGCCTGATGATTTACAAGATATTGTTTTGGATGCTGGTAAGGAAGCCGCTGACTTTCAAAGAGAATTATCAGAAGAGGTTGAGGACGATTACATTGAATTATTATCAGAGGAATTAGAAATTAATGAAGTGTCAGATGAGTCACTAGAGAGTTTTCAAGAAGCAATGAAGCCAATTTACAAAGACTTTTATTCGAAAATGGAAGATAAGGAATTTGTAGAGAAAGTTTTTGATGAGTTAGAAATCGATTACTAAAATTACAACATTCTCCAAAAGGCATAAAATCTAAAATAAGGAGTGTAGTGGTTTAATATGATAAATATAGTAAAAAAAATAGATAAGTCATTCTATCATCTATCTTACTGGTTAATAGTATTATTGGTGTCTATTGTTTTTATACTGCTTTTTGGTGGAGTTGTAGGTCGTTATATCTTTAGTTTTACTCCATTCTTTTTAGAAGAATTATCTAGATATCTACTAATATGGATAGGTGCTATAAGTGCAAATATAGCAATAAGAAAAGGGGAATTTATGGTTATAGATGTATTTTTAGATAAAGTCCCTCAAGGTGCTAGAATAGTGATTTTTAGGTTAATCTCTTTCATAGCATTTATATTTTTGCTGTTTTTACTTTATGTCAGTTTCAAGCATTCTATGGGTTTAAGAACTAATAGTTCATCAACGTTACCAATATCAATGATGTGGCCCACATTAGCTATTCCTGTTGGAGTTATACTTATGATACCATATTATTTCCTTTCATTTTTAATACCACAAGATGAGGAGGAAAAAGAATGATTTGGATTATGTTTATCGCTTTCTTTGTATTTCTTATACTTGGAATGCCTGTAGCCTTTTCATTAGGAATAAGTGGTCTTATATATTTAGTTGGTGGGGATGCAGGTGTAGAGATTACAAATTTTTTTCCACAACGACTATTTAGATCAATGGATTCATATCCATTATTAGCAATACCTTTGTTTGTTCTCGCAGGAGAATTAATGGGCATATCAATTATTGCTAGATTAATAGAATTTTCCAAAAGTATCATAGGAAATATAAAAGGGAGTTTAGCTTATGTTACAGTTCTAGCTAGTTTATTATTCGGAGGTATAACAGGTGTAAGTATTGCTGCAACAGTTGCTATTGGAACATTAATGATTCCATCGATGCTAAAAGATGGGTTTTCACGCTCACAATCTGCATCAATAATAGCAGCATCGTCATCACTAGGAACAATTATTCCTCCAAGTATCCCAATGATAGTATATGCACTAGCAGTTTCAGGTACATCCATATCTGATATGTTTCTAGGAGGAATAGGACCTGGAGTTTTATTAGCACTATTTTTTATGATTATTGCTCGTATTTTAATAAGAAAAAATGAATTTACTAATGTTAATGAGGAACCAATTAGTTTTAAAAGATTTTTAGTGGCTTTTAAGGAATCTATATGGGCTATATTAATGCCAATTATAATTATAGGTGGAATAGTAAGTGGGATATTTACTCCAACAGAATCAGCTGCTATAGCTGTAGCTTATGCACTGTTTGTAGGATTCTTTATTAACAAGGATTTGAAATTTGAACATTTACCACAATTTATGATTAGATCCGGTATAATAACGTCAGTTGTCCTATTTTTAATGGGGATGGCTAACATCGTATCTTGGATTATTACAGTAAATAATCTACATGTTAAATTGAGTGATTCTATTACAAATATAACTACAAATCCTATTATATTTATGTTTATAGTCGTAGCCATATTATTGTTCGCAGGAATGTTTTTAGATGCTAGTCCAATAATCATTATGTTAGCTCCAATTCTGTCTCCTATTGCTGTTGAATTTGGTATTGATCCTGTTCATTTCGGAGTAGTTTTTGTTATTATGATAGTTATGGGAATGATAACACCGCCAGTTGGGATTGTATTATTTGTAGCTGCAAGCGTTTCTAAGGAAACATTTCCAAATATAGCTAGACACACAGTTCCATACCTAGCAGTATCATTATTAATGATTTCATTAATAATCTTTTTTCCACAACTTGTTTTATTTGTACCATCAGTATTTAATTAATTTTGTATAAAGGAAGGATATCATTATGAATAATTTAAAATTAAGAACGAATTTTATAAATAATAATACATCTCATGGAACATTTTGCTATATAAAAGATCCAGCAGTCGTTGAAATGATTGGATGGTCGGGCTATGATTTTGTAATATTAGATTTAGAACATAGTTCGCTAGATATGAGAGATATCGAACATATGACAAGAGCAGCTGAGGCATCTGGAGTTTCACCTATTGTCAGAATCTCTCATAATGATAAATCAAGCTATTTACGAGTCGCTGAAATGGGTGTTAGTGGAGTAATGATTTCACAAGTGAAAACGGCTTCCCAGGCTGAAGAACTTGTTAAGTCAATAAAATTCCCGCCTAAAGGTCAAAGGGGAATGAGTGGCTCATTAAGAGCTGCTAAGTATTCAGAAATACCAATGAAAGATCATATGAAAAATACCAACGAAGATATTTTAGCAATCGTAATGATTGAAGGAAAAGAAGCAATAAATAATTTAGAGGAAATATTAAGTGTAGAAGGATTAGACGCTATTTTTATCGGACCATCAGATTTATCTAGAGAATATGGTGTTCCTGGCGAACCGGATCACCCTAAAGTTTTGAATGTTATTAAAAACATTTTTGAAATTACCAAGAAATACCCAAATATAAAAGTTGGTATTCCTTCCTTTAAGATAGAGAGTTTTTCTCAAAGAATAGACTTAGGTGCAGATTTTATAACATGTCCACCTGCTGATACAAGCTTATTGTATAATACATTAAAAAATTCTTTAGAAGAAATTAAAGAAAATTATAAGTAAATAAGTTACTAAAAAGGACTGAGATAAATGAGTTATTACATTGATGAATATATAGATGTTTTAAGTCCTGATTTGAAAATGTTTGGCCCGGTAGAAGATAATTCTTTAATTTGTGTTACTACACCACCTGGGTGTTGGGGCCCTATGATTACTCCGTCTATTAAAAGTGGTCATGAAGTGACAAAACCAATAAATGTTAAAAATGCTATGCCTGGCGATGCGATAGCTATAACAATTAAAAAAATTAAAGTCATTTCAGCATATACAACTTCAGGAGTGAGCAAAGCAATAGAGGGAAGATACAAAATTGATCCAACTATTAATGCCATTTGCCCCACGTGCAATATTACTAACCCTGAAACCTATACAAAAGGTTACGGTGAACAAGCAATAAAATGTAAACAATGTAACAATAGTATAGTACCTCAAACTATTGAAGAAGGATATACTCTGATTTTTGATCAAGAAAAAAAGATTGGTATTAGCGTAACAAAGGAAAAGATTAAGAAAATTATAGAGGAATTAGACAATCCCCTACCAAATAAGTCAAAACAACATTTATCATCAAAGTTATTAATAGGAGATGTTCAAAATATTATATCAAGAGTAAAACCCATGATCGGAAATATTGGTACTATTCCAAGTAAAAAGGTTCCTTCTTCGAGAAATTCTGGTGATGTTTTAAAAACTTTAATAAAATCGGATGAATTTTCTAATGTTAATAAAGAAGATTTAACTGACGGACATATGGATATTAATACAGTAACAGAAGATTCAATTGTAATAGTTCCCGTCAAAGTAGCTGGAGGGGGTGTATATTTAGGAGATGTACATTCAGTTCAAGGTAATGGCGAATTAGCAGGACATACTGCTGACATCTCTGCTCATGTTGATATAAAAGTAAATGTTATAAAAAACCTAAATATCGATGGTCCTATTATTATTCCTAATAAGGATACTTTAAGTGATATTTATCAACCAATTTCAGAAAACGAATATCAAATAACACAAGAAATAGCTAATAAACACAATCTTGATTTACCTGAAAAAAGTTATCCTATTCAGTTTGTTGGATCAGATGAAAATTTAAATAAAGGCATTGATAATGCCATTTTAAGAGCAGAGAAGGCCACGGGTCTAAGTGCAAATGAAATTAAAAATCGAGCGACTGTGAGTGGTTCTGTTGATATTGGACGGACTAGTGGAATTATATATATAACTGTTATGTTACCTGTATCTATAATTAAAGAAATGAATTTACTAAAATATGTATTAAAACTTTTTGAAGAAAGTGATAGAATGTAAATATATTAATCATTGAGGGGAATGACATGGAGAAAATTGATTCATCAATGAGAGTCATTGATATTTTAGAAACATTAAAGGAAAATAATAAGAATGGCTTAGGCATAACAGATATATCAAATATTACAGGACACAGTAAGAGTACTGTTCATAGAACTATGGTAGCTTTAAGAGAAAGAGGGTACGTAACTAGAGATAGTACAACTAAAAAATATAAATTAGGACATAAATTATGGCAATTAACTAATAATCTAATCGATAACCTGGATGTTAGACATATAGCAAGACCCTATATGGAGAAACTTAATGAAAAATATAAGGAATCAGTACACTTAATCGTCCGTTCAGGAAATTATGGTTTATATATTGATAAAATTGATAGTCCCTTACCAATTGGTTTGCAAGTACATATAGGGAAAAGAATATTACTACACAGTTCAGCAGCCGGGAAAGTTATCTTAGCTTATACAGATAATAAGGATAGAGAACAAATATTTAAAGCGGTAGGATTGCCTAAAATAACAGATAATACACTAGATGATGAAAAGAAACTACAAAAAGAGCTTATAGATATATTAAATAAGGGATTTGCTTGGAACCGCGGAGAAAACAGACATGATGTATATAGTGTTTCAGCACCAATATTTGATTTAAATGGGAAAGTTGTTGCAACATTAAGTATAGCGGGACCTTCATCACGTTTTACTGAAAGTGAAAGTAATGAAATCATTCAAAGTATAGTTAATTCAACTAAAGAGATTTCAGAAAAACTAGGGTATCCTAGAAAGTAATATTAAAATATAATCATCTAACACTAATTAGAATTTTAACAATAAAATAAAAATAGTAAATAACCGAAACATATTAGGAATATACGACTTAAATTATAAAGAACATACTAAGATTAGTAGTACAAGACTATGACGACAGTTTTGTGCTACTATTTTTTATGGTAGAAGTGAAGAAAAGCTGGCCAGGCTCTGGTATCATATGGGAATATGTATTAAAAAACAGCTAACTTCACAGCCTTATTAGAATCAGTTTAGTATGTTGGGTCTAAGAAACCGTGTATCAGAAAGTGAAATCGATAAGGCAATGTGAGGACTTTTATGAATGTTTAAAAAGGAGGAATTAGACCATGGGATTCGTTATTGCACTTGATGTCAGTAAAGATAAAAGTATAATAGTTATTTATAAATCTCAAAATACATGTGTATTTAAAGATGAATTAAATCATACACGTACAGATTTCGAATGGTTACATCAACAAATAAATGAGATAACAGCCACCGAAGGTCGAGCGCCAGAAATTATTTTCGAAGCAACTGGCATCTATTCAAAGTCGATTGAAAAATTTTTGATCAACCATAATAATGAATATTGCAACTTGAAGCAAATCTACAAATGGCTAAAATGCTTCGTAATAAAACTGATATTAGTGATGCCAATGAACTAGCATAAACACATTATAATATGAAAATAATGACCTTGTTGGTATGTGTGTTCAAGAAGTACAATGACACGCTATTACGATGAAATCACTGAGGAAATAATACTTATTCAGAATAGAATGCAATCCATATTACATCTTTCTTTTCCTGAACTTGAACAACATATGACATCGAACTCAGCGTTATTTTTAAACTTTGTACAACTATATCCACACCCGAGCTTATTACTATCGGATTCAAAAACAAATATTAAATATCATTTAATAAACAATACTCGAAAAAACTTATCTTCCAAGCGGGCTGAAAATAAGGCAATTGAACTATTAAAAGCCGCTAAAAACTCCTATCCAGCCATTGACTCAACTGATTTCCGTTGCAATCAAGTTCGTGATTATGCGAGTAGAATCATTGATTTGTTTTTGAAAAAAACAAAGATAGTTCAGGAAATGGTGTCGATATCTGAAAGTAAAATGGAATATAAAGTACCCCGGTCTATTCCAGGTATTGGCGAAGCGACAGCATCTCGTTTAATTGGAGAATTCAGAGATATTAATCGATTTAAAAATGCCAAACACATTAACGCCTATGCAGGTATTGATGTTATGCGTTATTAATCAGGAAAATTACAATATCGCGATCATATTAATAAAAGGGATAATAATTGGCTTAAAAAGATCTTGTACTTTATGATTTGTGCGATGCTAATGGCAAAAGGGAGCCTAAACATTTTGTAGATTACTATTATAAATTAAAAAAGCAACTTTAGTATAAGTCTCATAAGGTTGCAGTAATAGCGTGTATAAATAAGTTTCTGAAAGTGACATTTCAACTTATTACACGCGAAAAATTGTACGATTATGAGATGGCATTATCCAACTTAAAATCATAGTTAATTGTAAGGAAACTATAACATACCTAATCAATTTTAAAAAATAATTTAGTATGGTTTATTTGGTGTGGAAAATTTTAAAAATATAAGAGCCATAGTAGAAAGAATATTATTTTTGACAACACTTTAATACAATATGCTTGACTAATCGTAAGAAGCAAGCCTGTGACAAAGCTTTTTTAACATAAAATTATGGAATGATTAAACTATTGCTTCGGAAATATACCTCGCTTTCCACTCCAAACTATAAATGCGACATTTTTTCAAGAAGTACTTGAAGAGTATCTACTTTACACAGGGAGGATTCAGCCCCTGAAGTACGGGACGTGACCGGGGTTAGCTGACCTGCAGGAGCATTCCTGTCTTATTAGTTTATAGCCTCTTAAAAATAAAAAGATCCTTCAGTATGATGTGTATCAACAGCAAACACCATAAGGAGAACCTATAATGAATAATAACCGTAATCAACGTTTAAATCAAGTATCGGAAAAAACACTGATTATTGGAATTGATATTGCTAAACGAACTCATTATGCATGTGCAGTTGACTATCGGGGTTATGAGTTAAGTAAATCTTATTCTTTTAAACAATCACGTGATGGCTTTAAACAGTTTCTAGATAGCATTTTGGATTTAAGGTTCAGTCATGGAAAGAATGATATTATAGTTGGATTTGAACCTACTGGACATTATTGGATGATTCTAGCAGCATTTCTTACTGAACATGATATTCGTTTTGTAATGGTTAATCCAATGCATGTAAACCGTACAAAAGAGCTAGATGATAACTTACAAACCAAAAATGACCAGAAAGATGCGAGATTAATTGCAAAACTAATTACCAACGGTAATTTTAGCTTTCTACGTTTACTTGATGGAATAGAGGCAGAATTACGTCAAGGATCTGCACTGCGAAATTCACTAAATAAAAAACTTAACTCGGTTAAAAATGCAATTACTCGATGGGTAGATAGATATTTCCCGGTGTTTTCTATTATTATGGTAAGAATGCATGTGCGATACCGTTACCGATAGATCTTGTTGATACAGCGACCGAGGATTTAGTTGAACTTTATCGAGAAACAGAAAACCTTCGTTATACATCAAGACTAAAACTCGAAAGATTAAAACAAGTGGCCTATCATTCAATTAGTATTACAGGTGGTTCAATGATGGCACGCTCAGAAATTAAAATGTTAATTGACCAATTAACCCAATTAGAATATCAACTTGAAGAAGTGAATAATTGTTTAACAAAACTTGCTAAACAGTTGCCTGATTATGAATTTTTAATGTCTATTCCAGGTATAGGAGAAAACACTGTTTCTGAACTACTCACCGAAACAACAGGGTCCTTACGGCAATACAAAAGTCCACGCCAATTAATTAAACTAGCGGGACTAACATTACGATAAAATTCCTCTGGGAAACAAAAGGGACAAAAGAGAATATCTAAACGAGGAAGAAGAAAACTTCGAGCTCTTCTATACCGGGCAATATTGCCATTAATACAAAATAACCGGGTATTTCATGATTTATATCAGTATTATATTAATAGGGAAATAAACCCTTTGAGAAAAAAAGAATCGATGGTAATTATTTGTAGTAAGTTACTCAAAATCTTTCATGGTATAGTTCAAAACAAAGTAGTTTTTGACTCTGGAAAAGTGAGACATGACCTCCAATGCTTACCGGAGGTAAATTAGTCTCGTGTATAAATAATCTTTTACATTTAAAGATGATATTAAGTCGGCACACAGAGAGACGTTCGACTTAGAGTCCATGCAGGAGCATTACGCCGACCTCTACCTTATGATGAGACCAAACGAAGGAATGTGAGCGCATGACGCCAAGAGACATGGGAGGGTACGTCCTCATAAGCTAAGTAGAGATACATCTCATACAGTTTTTTTCCATTTTTTAACTGGTAACGCGGAGCGTACCCTTTTTTCTCTTTTTCGCAGAATAGTTATTAAAAACAAATTAAAATATTTTTTAAAAGAAATAAAGCTTTTACAAACGTTGATATGACAACTTTATCTGAGGGAGTCTCCGTATATTTCCTACGCTTCATATTAAATTATTCTATTTTTAAGAGCTAATTAAAAGTTGTTTCCCGGCTCCGTCATTTTTGTATACTATCTTCCTATCCATTCCGACAGTTTATTCTGCCATGCTGTTGGAAGTCGTTTATATACTTCGCCTTGATAGATTACATCTAAAATAAATAACACTGCTACAACAACTGATGTTACCGCGATA
>Ga0079226_10004927_pt1 | contig 10220 bp, 7 predicted proteins | sample Poulit2014_FD_76345 | JGI IMG/M metagenome (GOLD analysis project Ga0079226, IMG submission 76345) | Agricultural soil microbial communities from Georgia to study Nitrogen management - Poultry litter 2014 | ecosystem: Environmental > Terrestrial > Soil > Agricultural land | place: USA: Georgia... | reverse complement strand
TTTCAATTATGCTAGGGAACAATGAAGTCGGATCGCTCTTGCCAATAAAAGAAATTGGTAAGGTCTTAGAAAATCACCAGGCAATCCTTCATACAGATGCTGTTCAGGCTTATGGGAAAAAACCCATAGATGTTACTGATCTAAACATTGATTTGTTATCAGTGTCTGCTCACAAAATTAATGGGCCAAAAGGGATCGGTTTCTTATACAAAAATGAAGAAACTCATTTGCCTAGTCTTATTTTAGGCGGTGAACAAGAAAGCAAGCACCGTGCTGGGACGGAAAATATTCCTTATATTGCAGGATTTGCTAAAGCTAGTGAATTGCAAATGAATCAGTTAGAAGACTACCAAACACATCTATCTATGCTCAAAGAGACCTTTTTGAGTCAGTTAGACAGTTATAAAATTGAGTATGAGGTGAATGGCTCATTAAATCAAAGCTTACCGCATATTTTAAATATACACTTTAGAGGTGTTTTTTCTGAAAAATTACTCATCCAGTTAGACTTAAGTGGTATTGAAGCCTCTTCTGGATCAGCTTGTACGGCAGGTAGTTTGCAACCTAGTCATGTCCTCACTGCGATTCATGGTGAAGACGATAAGGCGATTAGCGAGAGCGTTCGTTTTAGTTTTGGTTTTGATACAACGAAGGATGACATTGAACAAACCGTTGAAAAGCTAGCTAAAGCTATTGAGCGCTTAAAATCAGATGACTAGTTACTTTTTGATTATATAATAAGAATTGAGGGATATGATGAAGTCGAATGTACAAACCTTACCAGGAGGCACAGTGAAGTATGCTGTTAGCGACTCAGCTGTTCGCTATACATTAAGAGATAATGCATTCACTGAAACACGAAATGGTAACTTTCAATATGAACGTACATTATCTAAACAAGTAATGGATAAAAAATCACCGAAGCTAAAAATAACCATTAGCAAAGATTTAAGTGTATTTACAATGAACACTGTTACAGCAAATGGATTAAAAAAGATTGATTTATTTAAAACTAATGAACGCCAAGAAGCAAGAGAATTTGCCGAATTTATTTTAAAAGATTTTATTGAAAATGGTGTTCTCGTAAAAGTCAATGATTAACCTAAGAATGTCTTAAGAAGAGAGTCAAAACCTTGATTCTCTTCTTTTTAGTTAGTATAATATAAGACATTGGAAAATTATCGAACCTTCAATTCGTATGGATTTTTCAAAATCTAACTTTGAAATGATGGTGATGTTTAATGACGGACAATTCTAAAACAAGAGTCATTGTTGGTATGAGTGGCGGTGTTGACTCATCAGTCACGGCATTACTTTTAAAACAACAAGGCTATGATGTTGTCGGTATATTTATGAAAAACTGGGATGACACCGATGAGAATGGCTTCTGTACGGCCACGGAAGATTATAAAGATGTGGCTTTAGTAGCGAATCAAATTGGCATTCCTTATTATACAGTGAACTTCGAAAAACAATATTGGGATAAAGTATTCTCTTACTTCTTAGACGAGTACAAAAAAGGGCGTACACCTAACCCAGATGTCATGTGTAATAAAGAAATTAAATTTAAAGCGTTCTTAGATTATGCGATGGATCTTGGTGCGGATTATGTAGCAACAGGTCACTATGCACGCATTCGACGTGATGAAGACGGTACTGCACATTTACTTCGAGGTGTTGACAGTAATAAGGACCAAACCTATTTCTTAAACCAGCTTTCTCAAGAACAATTATCAAAAGCAATGTTCCCGCTTGGTGAAATGGAAAAATCAGAAGTCCGTAAAATCGCTGAAGAAGCTAATTTAGCAACAGCGAAGAAAAAAGACTCAACTGGCATCTGTTTTATTGGTGAACGAGACTTTAAAGAGTTTTTAATGAACTATTTACCAGCACAACCGGGTAATATGGAAACATTAGATGGTGACGTTTTAAAACGCCACGATGGCTTGATGTATTATACAATCGGACAGCGTAAAGGCTTAGGTATCGGTGGTGGTGCAAACCATAATAATGATCCATGGTTTGTGATTGGAAAAGACTTAGAACGTAATGTGTTATTAGTTGGACAAGGTTACGACCATGAGCACTTATACGCGACACACCTTGATGCATCAGATTTTGCATTTACAGTAGATAAAGAGTTTCCACAAACATTCAAATGTACAGCTAAATTCCGTTACCGAACGAAAGATGTCCCGGTGACTGTTCACTTAAGTGATGACAAAAAGAGTGCAACTATTGCATTTGATGAACCCGCACGAGCAATTACACCCGGGCAAGCAATCGTTTTATATGATGGTGATGAATGCTTAGGCGGGGGCACGATTGATCAAGCATATAGTGAAACGAATCAATTACAATATATTTAATTATATGTGCAACGACTTTGAATGAAACAATTAATCGAAAACGTTAAAACTCACGTAGAGTTTTAGCGTTTTATCTATTTTTAGTTAGCTCATTTTAATTGAACTAATCCATGTTAGAATAACAATATATTATATTTTAGAAGGAGGAGAAAAGGTGGAAGAAAAAGAATCATATGTTAAAGGTAAGGTGCTAGCCATCTTCTTCTCTAATCCTAGTAACTATTACAAAGTAATGAAAATATTAATTGAAGAGACTGATTCACTCTACAATGAAGAAGAAATTGTCGTTGTAGGTAATTTTGGTCAAATTCAAGAAGACGAAACCTATGAATTTTTTGGAGAATTAAAAGAACATCCAAGGTATGGCCTCCAGTTCTCAGCAACTAGATACATTGATGTTCAGCCGTCGACCGAAGAAGCAGTCGTTACTTACTTATCTAGTTCCAAATTTAAAGGGATTGGCCCCAAGACAGCTGAAAAAGTTGTGGATACATTAGGAGTCAATTGTCTAGATACTATTTTAGAAAACCCAAATGTGTTAAAGGAAGTTCCAGGATTAAATAAAAAGAAAAGAGATACAATCAAAAGAGTGCTTGATCTAGAGAGAGGTATTCAAAAAACAATTCTAACGTTAAATCAATATGGGATTAGCAGTGAGCTAGCTTATCGTATTTATTCTTTTTATGAAGAACGAGCCTTGGAAGTTGTTCAGACCAATCCTTATCAATTGATTTACGATATTCAAAGTATCGGTTTTCACCGAGCGGACCGTATTGCTACGGAAATTGGTATTCAAGAAAATGCCCCAGAGCGACTTTATGCCGGGGTTATCCATACATTAAATGAAAAGTGTATGAGTGAAGGCGACACTTATATCACCAGTGAAGAATTGTTAAGAGAAACCATTTCTTTATTAGAAGACAGCAAGCCCTTTATTATAGAACCGTCGTTATTAGCGGATAAGATGATTGAAATGGTCGAACTACAAATGATTATTCAAGATGAAGACCGTTTTTACTTACCATCTCTGTATGCTTCGGAGTGGGGAATGGTAAATGCGATTGAAAAAATTAAGCGCATGACCGTTGATTCTTTTGAGATTGAGGATTTAAAAGAAGGCTTAAATAAATTAGAAGAGTCTAATGATATTAAGTATGGTGATTCACAGCGAGAAGCAATTATAAAAGCCATACAGTCGCCCATTTTTATTTTAACTGGTGGACCAGGAACAGGAAAAACAACCGTATTAAATGGCTTAATTCAACTTTATGCACAGATGCATGATCTATCACTTGACATTCATGCTTATAAAGATGATGCTTTCCCAATCTTAATGGCAGCTCCTACGGGAAGAGCTGCTAAGCGGATGAGTGAGACAACGGGCTTTCCAGCATCAACAATTCACCGACTGTTAGGTTTAACGGCAGATAGTGAAGAGATGGATGCAGAAATGACTTTAGAAGGTAGCTTATTGATTATCGATGAGATGTCAATGGTGGATACCTGGTTAGCGTATCAATTATTAAAATCAATTCCTTCAACCATGCAAGTTGTTCTTGTTGGAGATAAAGATCAATTACCTTCTGTAGGCCCTGGTCAGGTTCTTAAAGACTTAATCGAAAGTGAAGAGATACCTCAGATTGAGTTAGTAGATATTTACCGTCAAGGGGATGACTCCTCAATTATTCCGTTAGCTCATCATATTAAAAATAATCAATTACCTCATGATTTATTAGAGAAAAAAGCAGATCGATCATTTTTACAATCGTCAACAGGAAATATCGTTCATGTGATTGAACAAATTATTTCTAGTGCGATTAAAAAGGGATTTACAGCAGATGACATTCAAGTGTTAGCACCTATGTATAAAGGCCCTGCAGGTATTAACAAATTAAATGAAGTCGTTCAAGGATTAATGAATCCAAATGACGGAACGAAAAAAGAAGTCAAATACATCGATACAGTCTACCGCATTAACGATAAGGTGTTGCACTTAGTAAATGACCCGGAACGTAATGTCTTTAATGGAGATATAGGAAAAATAACCGGAATCATTCCTTCGAAAGAATCCGAAGTGAATTCAGATGAATTAGTGATCGATTTTGATGGCAATGAAGTTCGATATATAAGAAGTGAGTGGAACAAGATTACACTGTCTTATTGTTGCTCAATCCATAAAGCGCAAGGTAGCGAATATAAAATGGTCATTTTACCGCTAACTCATGCCTATTACCGTATGTTACGTAAAGACTTACTTTATACAGCGATTACAAGAGCTAGTGATTATTTAATTCTATGTGGAACAATTGATGCGTTTGAACATTGTATTACTCGTGGAACGGCTGATAGAAAGACAACACTCAAAGAACGTTTAACGTCTTATCTTGATGAATTTACCGTGACAGAAATAAACACAAAAAAACCTGAAGAGGCATTACCCGAAAGGCACGAGATGTCTCAACAGGACTTTGTACTCACACCAACTCTCGTTCAATCATTAAAGATTGATCCAATGATTGGTATGGAAGGGATAACCCCTTACAATGATTAATTAAATCCAATATTTTTGTTTTTTAGTCTGCATATGATAAGACTGAATAGTATTACTAAGGGATTCACCGTCAGCTTGCCAATATTCATTGGTGTGAATGTTGACGGTGAGTTCTCTTGCTTTAAGTGTATAGATTTTAGGATGTTTAATATGTGTTTGATTTATCAATAACTTTGGAATAATGGTCATTTGGTCAAATATGGAAAGGTGATGTGAAAAAATAATATCAATATATCCATCAGAAGAGAGGGTATTCGGATGAATATTAATGCCACCACCAAAACTACCATGGTTCATAAATAGCAAAATAATAGTTTGATAAATCTTTAGAGAACGCCCATTGATGATGATTTCCGCATCAAAATAACTTTGAGAGAAAAGTGATTTGAGAGCATCTATTAAATAAGCCAACTTTCCTATTTTTTTTGAACCACGATTTTCTTGTAAATTAAAGATGACACGACCATCAATACCAGCACCGATACTATTGACGACGTATTTTTTCTTTTGTTCATTAGTCATTGTTAAGATGATGTCTTGTTCAGAATATTTATTAATTGTTAATAAATGGAGAAAAGCATCTTTAAGATTGGTCGGGATACCGTGAAATCTTGCGAAATCATTTCCGGATCCAGTAGGAATAACACCAATAGGATTGGGGATTCCTAGTTCATTGGCTGCTTGGACTACTTCACTAATAGTTCCGTCACCACCAACCGATACAAGAATATCATTTTCCTGTAAATGGGGTTGTAATTCAGTGACAATATCTTTAATATTAACTTGTTCTGTGATTTCTTTTAACTGATAATCTAAATTGGTTTTTTCTAAGAGCTGATTTAGATTTTTTGATACTTTTAATCCATTACTTGCATAGGGGTTTACAATAAAATAGTAGTGTTGTTTTATGGACGACATATTTGTACTCCTTATCGATTCTAATCTCATTATACTGTAGATTTATATATTTAAAAGATTTTTATGAAAGGAAGAATGCACGTGATTGAACTAGCAAAACGCTATACTTTTACAATTTCCGATTATGTTTACATATTATTTGGAACCTTTATTATTGCCGTATCTTTCCAGGTATTCTTAATGCCAAATAGTATTGTATCTGGTGGTATTACAGGTATCTCAATTATTATTAATAGTTTAACTGGTTGGTCACCAGCTGTTATCCAATACGTATTTAATATTCCCCTTTTAATAGTTGCTTATGTTTTCTTAGGTAAAGAAGCAGGGAACAAAACGATTTTAGGAAGTTTAACCCTGCCATTTTTTATTTCATTAATCAGTCATTGGGAACCAATAACTAATGATATTTTCTTAGCAACGATTATTGGTGGTCTAATCAATGGTTTAGGATTAGGGATTGTTTACCGTGCCAAAGCATCAACCGGAGGCACGAGTATTCCGATTCAAATCTTAAACAAATATACTGGTCTATCACTAGGAACAGGGTCATTGATTGCTGATGGAAGTATTGTTTTCCTTTCTGTGATTACATTTAATGCAGAAATAATTATGTACGGTTTAATTAACTTGTATATTACAGCACGTGCAATCGATATGACTCAAGTGGGTCTTAACCAACATAAAAACGTACTTATCATCTCACAAGAATCGGATCATATTAAACGTATGATTATGAATACGATTGGCCGTGGCGTTACGAATATTGGCATTCGAGGTGGCCTTGGTGACGAAACAAGAGATATGCTCATGTGTGTGATTCCAGAACGAGAATTCCCATATCTAAAAGAAATGATCTTATCTTATGATGAAGAAGCATTCGTTGTCGTAATGAGTGCGTCAGAAGTTATGGGTCGAGGTTTCTCATTGGCTAATAAATTTGAAGCATACGGGAATACTCATTTTGTTGAAGAGTACGTCAATCAAGAGAATTAAATTGACATTTTATTAAAAACTAGGTATATTTAAAATGATTAAGGATATGTAATGAGTTGGACTAACTCAAGAGACGTGTTGGAAGGTGCGAAACACGGTAGGAAAACCATTATGCTCCCTTTGGCCTATGTTTAAGAAATTGAACCGTTTGCTTAACGTTATCGAGCTTAAAGATGTAATAATGCGAGAACAATATTATTGAAAGCAAGGTGGTACCGCGATGTAACGCCCTTGTTGCAGTAATATTGTTTTTTATTTTATAAGAAAGTTGGAGAATCATGAAATATTTAACAGGTAATGAACTTAGACAATTATTTTTAGATTTTTTTGAACAAAAGAATCATAAAATACTACCCAGTGGATCTTTAATTCCGGTTGATGATCCGTCACTACTCTGGATTAACTCCGGTGTCGCAATATTAAAGAAATATTTTGATGGGACCGTCACTCCTGATAATCCAAGAATTGCTAACTCACAAAAGAGTATTCGTACTAATGATATTGAAAACGTCGGAAGAACAGCACGCCACCATACGCTATTTGAAATGCTAGGTAACTTCTCAATCGGTGAATACTTTAAAGAAGAAGCGATTGTTTGGGCATGGGAATTTTTAACAGATGAAAAATGGATGGCGATTGATCCAGAGTTACTTTATGTCACTATTTATCCAGATGATAAAGAAGCATACCGTATTTGGCATGAAGTCGTTGGTTTACCAGAAGATCATATTATAAAAGAAGAAGGTAACTTTTGGGATATTGGTGAAGGCCCGTCTGGACCAAATACTGAAATTTTTTACGACCGTGGACCTGAGTATCTTGAAGATGATCTTCCTGAAGAAGAGAATTACCCTGGAGGCGAAAATAGTCGTTGGTTAGAGATTTGGAACTTAGTATTCTCACAATTTAACCATTTACCAGACGGCACGTATGAAGACTTACCGAACCAAAACATTGATACGGGCATGGGATTAGAGCGTATGTTGTCAATTGTTCAAGATGCACCAACTAACTTTGAGACAGATCTCTTTATGCCAATTATTAAAACTGTAGAGACTATTTCTGGTCAGAATTATGTTGATGAGAACTTGAAGATGAGTTTTAAGGTTATCGCTGACCATGTTAGAGCAGTTAGTTTTGCGATAGCAGACGGCGCGTTGCCATCGAATGAAGGGCGCGGTTACGTTTTACGTCGCTTAATTCGTCGTGCAGTGATGCATGGACGTCGTTTAGGCATTTATAAACCGTTCTTAAACAAATTAGTAGATGTAGTCGGTCAAATTACAGCTGAATATTACCCTGAAGTTGTTGAAAAAGCAGATTTAGTGAAGAAAATTATTTTAAATGAAGAAAAACGATTCTTTGAAACACTCCATGAAGGTTCAGAACAGTTAGATAAAGTTATCAAAAACTTAAATGAACGCGGTGAAAAAATAATTTCTGGTGCGGATGCTTTTCAGCTATATGACACATTCGGTTTCCCAATTGAGCTAACCGAAGAAATTGCCAATGAACAAGATATTGCTGTGGACTATGACGCATTTGATGAAGAGATGAATAAACAAAAAGAACGTGCACGTTCAGCGAGAAGCAACGAACAATCGATGTCTATTCAATCTGATTTATTAACTAGCTTAGATGTTGAAGATGAGTTCAGTGGTTACAGTGAAATTGATAGACAAAGTAAATTAATGACTATTGTGACAGATACTGAAGTAGTTAAAGAGATTGATTTCGGAAACGCTCGTTTAATCTTTAATGTTACTCCTTTCTATGCTGAAAAAGGAGGACAAGTTGGTGACAGGGGATCTATTCGTGATATGACTGGTCAAGTTGTTGCACATGTGACTAACGTAAAACCAGGACCCGCTGATCAACACTTGCATGAAGTTGAAATCGTTAAACCACTTCAAGTTGGTGAGGTTTACCAATTGACAGTAGATTCAGAACGTCGCCGTTTAATTGAAAAGAATCACACGGCGACTCACTTACTTCATCAAGCCTTAAAAGATGTACTGGGAGATCATGTAAATCAGGCAGGGTCATTGGTGAATGAAAATCTTTTACGATTTGACTTCACACACTTCTCACCAGTAACTGGTAATGAATTAATTCAAATTGAGCGCATTATTAATCAAAAAATATGGGATAATATTCAGTTAAATACAGTGGTTACAGATATTAAATCTGCCAAACAAATGGGTGCAACAGCATTATTTGGTGAAAAATACGGAGATGTCGTTCGCGTGGTCACCATTAATGACTATTCGAAAGAATTATGTGGAGGAACACACGTTAATTCAACTGGTGATATCGGTCTATTCAAGATTCAAAGTGAATCAGGCATTGGTGCAGGAACTCGTCGTATCATTGCGCTAACAAGTCGTGCTGCATATCAGTGGTATGAAGATAAAATTCATATCTTAGATGAAGTTCAACACTTAACTAATGCCCAAACGGTTGAAAAAGTACCTGAACGTATTAATAGTTTAACTCATCAAATAAAAGATTTAGAACAAGAAAATGAATCATTGAATGCTAAATTTGCAAATGAACAAGCTGAAAATGTTTTTGGAAATGTTCAAACCATTCATGATATTCGCTTAATTGCTGAAGAAGTATCAGTAAAAGATATGGGACAACTAAGACAATTAGCGGATAAATGGAAAGAACAAGATTACTCTGATGTCTTAGTTTTAGGTCTTAAAAATGGTGATAAAGTCAACTTGATCGTTGCATGTAAAGACTTTGTAATTAAACAAGGAATTAAAGCTGGTGACTTAATTAAACACATTACACAATATGTAAAAGGTGGCGGTGGTGGCCGTCCAGATCTTGCTCAAGCAGGAGGTAGTTACTCTGAAGGACTGAAGGAAGCATTGGCAGAAGCGAGAGCCTGGTTAGAAAATCAGTTATAGTAAAGTATAAAGTGTTGTGATATATCTTGTTTTTTAGTAAGATGTACAGTAGTGAGATAATATGAGTAGGAGGATGTCGTATGTCTAATCATGATCAGAATGACCACACAATGCGATTTAACTTTGAGTTTGACGGTGAACAAGAAGTTAGTGAAACTTTAAAAACCGTATACAACTCTTTAGAGGAAAAAGGGTATAACCCAATCAATCAAATTGTCGGGTATTTACTTTCGGGGGATCCAGCGTACATTCCTCGTCATAATGACTCACGAAATCTAATCAAACGGCATGAACGTGATGAGATTTTAGAAGAACTAATTACTTTTTATATGGATAACCATTGATAATGCGAATTATGGGATTAGATGTCGGGTCTAAAACAGTCGGAGTAGCGATTACAGATCCATTAGGGTGGACTGCCCAAGGACTCGAAATTATTCAAATTAATGAGCACAAAGAACAATTTGGTTT
>Ga0079226_10004926_pt1 | contig 10221 bp, 10 predicted proteins | sample Poulit2014_FD_76345 | JGI IMG/M metagenome (GOLD analysis project Ga0079226, IMG submission 76345) | Agricultural soil microbial communities from Georgia to study Nitrogen management - Poultry litter 2014 | ecosystem: Environmental > Terrestrial > Soil > Agricultural land | place: USA: Georgia... | reverse complement strand
TTTGTTAAGCTGATAAATAAATATTCGGGATTAGAGTTGTTTGCCGGTGCAGGTGGTCTAGCTCTTGGGATGGAGAAGAGCGGAATTAATTGTCTTGCACTGAATGAAATTGATAAGTATGCTTGTCGAACATTAAGAGATAATAAGCCAGATTGGAATGTATTAGAGGGAGATATTGCAGATTTTGATTTTACTGCATATAAAGCTAATGTTGATATTGTAACGGGGGGATTCCCTTGCCAGGCATTTAGTTATGCTGGCAAAAAATTGGGACTAGATGATGCAAGAGGAACGCTCTTTTATGAGTTCGCACGAGTAGTTAAAGAAGTCAAACCTCCGATTTGTATAGGAGAGAATGTTCGAGGATTATTGAGTCATGATAAGGGCAAGACAATACAAGGGATGATTTCTATTTTGGATGAAATTGGTTATAAAGTTGTTCCTGTAGAGGTTCTTAAAGCAATCTATTATAATGTTCCACAAAAAAGAGAAAGATTAATTCTGGTTGGAGTAAGAAAAGATATTGACGTAGAATACCAGTATCCACTGCCTAATCATAGAATTTATAATCTAAAAGATGCGTTGAAAAAAGGAACTTTATATCATTGTGATGTACCTGAATCAAGTGGCTCTATGTATCCTGAGTATAAAAGATGCATTTTAGATATGATTCCTCCTAAAGGCTATTGGCGTGATTTGCCAATAGAGATACAAAAAGAATACATGGGGAAAAGTTTTTACCTTGGAGGCGGAAAAACAGGAATGGCAAGAAGGATAGGTTGGGATGAACCTTGTTTAACGCTTACATGTAGCCCCGCTCAAAAACAGACTGAAAGATGTCATCCTGACGAAACAAGACCTTTTACCATACGAGAGTATGCAAGAATTCAAACTTTTCCTGATGAATGGAGGTTTTCAGGTTCTACAGCACAGCAATATAAACAAATAGGAAATGCTGTCCCTGTAAACCTTGGAAAGGAAATAGGCTATTCGGTTATTAAGTTTTTAAATGCGTATTATAGATCGTTAAAACCTAAATAATAGCTGTAATTTTCGAAAGTAATCTGATCAATAAGGTGACGCTGGCTATTTTGAGGTCCATATTTTATTTCGGATAGAGCTGAGTTCGCAATTGATTTTGATGTAGGGTTAATCGAAGCTAAATAGTCCTCTATTGCTATTGGTAATGCTTTATACAATTGATAAAAGGCATTATCCTCGCCTGTTAAGAGTGCATAAAAATGATCACCTGAAATTTTGAAAACCCTTGAATGGCTATATTCCTTGCCGTTTAAATCACCAGCCCAATGTTCGTTAAAACTATTTTTGGCTAAAATTTGAACCCAATAGCATTTTGCTTGTTTATAAGCATCTGCGTACCTAGATAATTTTTGAAATAAAGCTTCAGCAGAACTACTATTCATTGTATTGTGTTTGTTTTTAATATCTGCAAACAATGTATTATTCTCTGCTTTGATATCAAAACCACTAAGGTTTCCCATTTCATAACCTTTAATTCCTCCTAGAATTTGTTCATGAAAGGTGCCTATAGAATTATTGATAGATTTGTCAATTTGTCGTAATATTTCTGTTTCGATTAAATCCTCTTCATTAATTCTATTGAATTTAGAGTCAAAGGTCAACTTTATGGTATCTATTTTATTTTTGTAGAATTTCTTTTTTGAAATATTTTTTTTAGCCTTTAGGTAGGATTTATGAAGGTTGCTAATGCATGATAATAGGTGTTCGTTAGTTACAAAAGGAAGATATTGTTCAGCCATTTTTCTGAAAGTTAATGAAGTTAGAGGTGCTAAAATACAAATTTTATTGATGGATATATTGAATGAAGAAAATTAAATTTTCTACCATTTAGGATAGAAAAATTTTCTAAAGAACAGCATTTCATAAGCAATAGCATTTCTCCAGTAATCCCAGGTGTGCCCACCCGGACGTTCTTTATAGTCGTGATCAATACCCATTTTCAGTAACTTTTTATGTAAATCTCGGTTGACTTGCAGAAAGAAATCGCTGACTCCTATATCGAGTGCTATTTTTAAATCTCCATTTTTAAGTCCATCTACTAAATTAATGACTGTATTCTTTTCCCAGTTTTCAGGATGCGTCTTTATATCTCCTAATTGTTTTTTGATTCCCCAGTTATCCGGGAAAGGACGAATATCTACTCCGCCGCTAATGGAGACAACCGCCCCATATAAATCCTGATGACGTAGCGCTAAATACATAGCACCGTGTCCTCCCATGCTTAATCCACAGATGGCTCGGTGGTTTCTGTTGGGAATGGTATGATATAGAGAATCTATATTGGCAATCAATACCTTCGTCATAAAAGATTCATAACGTACGCTGTCGTTCATTGGACTGTCGAAATACCAGCTGTCGTATCCACCATCCGGACAAACAACAATCATCTGAAATTCATCTACATAGTCTTTGAGTTTGGGTACCTGGGTAATCCAGTTTAACTCATTGCCACTGTAACCATGTAATAAATAAAGTACCGGATATTTAACATCAAGTTGATAGTAGTTGTCCGGAATGATAACCACCGTCGGAATCTCTTTATGCATTTTTGGACTGTAAATCTCTAAAGTGTCCACACGTCCACAAAATCCTTTAATGTAAAATAATAGTAATAGCGCGAGTAAAGAGAGTAATTTCTTCATTTTTAAATATTTGATCTTATGAATGAACGGTTAAAGATATATGAATTTATTATGAATGGTAAATATAGTTAGAAAATGAAGTGTACTTTTGAAAAATAAATGAATACCTAAAAATAAATCATGAATAAGATGGCTACATTAAAGAAAAAGGATGTTTTTTATTGCCTGTTGTTAACTTTGTTGGGAGGATTTTTGATTACCCTGGTCGGTTGTTCTGGAAGTCAAGCTATTACAGCGACTAAAACGGTGACAACAGATGCTATTACCGTCCCACTTGGCGGGAATGGATGGAAAGAAGGAAAAGGGCTGGGGGATATCACTGACAAAGGAATACAGTCATGGCAAGATTCCTCTACCTCATTTACTGCCTACGTACAAGTAGGACAAACCGGAAATCTTGAATTATGGTTAGATGGAAAAGTGATAGAAGGGAAATCGAAGTTGACCGTTTCTATTGACAATAAGAGTCATGAAATAATATGGAAGGCGAGTGAAGAGCAGCCGGCTTATGCAGGATCTTGGAAGATAACAGATACCGGCTATGTGGCTATTCATATTCAGGGGATTTCCAAGGAAGGACCTGTTTTTGCCAATATTGAAAATGTGGTGCTTGATGGTTCTGCGGTAGAAGGATCGGTAAATTATGTTAAAAACAATAAAGGAAATTTCTTCTATTGGGGACATAGAGGACCTTCCGTTCATTTGAATTATCATACACCGGAGGATGTAAAGATAGAATGGTTTTATAATGAGGTGACAGTGCCTAAAGGGGAAGATGTTTTGGGCTCTTACTACATGGCAGATGGATTTAGTGGAGGCTATTTTGGGATGCAGGTAAATTCTCCCGATACACGGCATATTTTATTTTCTGTTTGGAGTCCCTATAAAACCAATGATCCCAGTGAAATTCCGGATTCAATGCGGATAACCTTGCTGAAGAAAGGGGCTAAAGTACATGCAGGAAAATTTGGTAATGAAGGCTCGGGAGGTCAGAGTTATTTGAATTACATGTGGAAAGCGGGGAATACTTATAAATTCCTTTTGCGTGGTGTCCCTGACGGACCAGAACATACGATTTATACGGCTTATTTTTATGCGCCCGAAGAAGGGAAATGGTTGCTTATTGCTAGTTTTAGGCGACCCAAAAGAAGTAGTTATCTGGGAGGATTGTATTCCTTTTTGGAAAATTTTTCCCCAAGTCAGGGAGATAAAGAACGTCATGTGTTATTTGGAAATCAGTGGATTCGGACCGCATCCGGAAAATGGATTGCATTGAACAAAGCTACTTTTACAACCGATAATACCGGAAATAAAGGATATAGGATGGATTTTGCAGGTGGCGTAAAGAATGGACAGTTCTATTTAAAGAACTGTGGGTTCTTTAGTCAATATACCAAGCCCTATACGCAGTTAGAAAGAGCAGAAAAAAGCGAGCATCCAAAAATTGATTTTGAAGCACTACCTTAAATAGAAGAGAAGGTTAAAACTTGTGCTTTTTTATTTTGTTTAGCGGATGGATAGTGTAAACTGTTGGTTCGCTAAACTTATTGGGATAAATATTTCTGGAGAACTACTGCCTGGTTGTGTTCTTCATCTTTCGCTCCAAATACCAGGGTGACTTTATTTTTCTCCAGCTGCGCTTTAATTTGACTGACGGCTTCTTTATTTTGGTCTAATTCTTTATGGTATTTGGTTTTAAATTCCTTCCATTTTTCTGGATCATGCCCAAACCATTTTCTTAGTTCCGTGGAGGGAGCCACTGTCTTTAGCCATAAATCTACTTGGGCTTTTTCTTTTTTCATGCCTCTTGGCCATAATCTATCTACTAAAATTCTATATCCATCAGACTTTTCGGGCGTTTCATAAACTCTTTTTATTTGTAACTCCATTGTAATATTTTTTGAAAAGGTGTTCTACAAATTTAATGATTTAGAAAGATACAAAAAAAGAAAGACGGAATGGTAATTTGTATTTAAACTTTTACTTTTGCGATTGGTTATTAGAAAAGAAGAACAAAAGGAGTAAGTGTATGCATGAGATAGAACCCTTCTTTAATTGGCGGCATCTTTATACCGCAGAGGATGATGAGCAATCTCCCTTTTTTGGAAAGGAACACGATGAATTTGTATATAGGCAAAAGATTTATAATTATTTTATACACCCGCAATGGGATTATTTTGGTTCAGAGAACCTTTATATGAAAATTCTATATACTGATTATCAATATGGATTTGTGATTATTGAGCTTTTGGGAGAGTGGAATGACTGTATTGAGAATGATGTGATGAATCTGAAACGGGAGATTATCGACGTTTTAATTGATAATGGTATTCGAAAGTTTATCCTCATAGCAGAAAATGTGTTGAATTTTCATCAGTCTGATGATTGTTATTATGAAGAATGGCAGGAAGATATTGCAGATGATGGGGGTTGGATTGTCTGTCTGAATATGCCACAACAAACATCTGATGAATTTATTAATGCCGGATTAAATCAGTTTGTTACTTTATTAGAAAGTGCAAACTGGCGTACTTTTATGCCACTGCCGTTCTTTAAAAAGGTAGATAACGAAATGATTAGAGTGCTGGAATAGATTGCTTTGGGACTATTAGAGTGTAGAGCGCATGCTTTTCTCTAAAATTAGGTTGCTTGCAAAAAGACTAGTCCAGTTACGATGGCCAGACCGAAGCTTAACAAGGTACCAATTAAGATATATTCGGTCAATTTTCTGTCTTTGGCTTCTTTTAGATCACCAAAACGAAAAACAGATTTAGCCGCCAACAAGAAACCGATCGCACTCCAATTGCCGGTGACGATAAAAATAAATACAAAGATCCGTTCCAATATTCCGATATATTTTCCTGCATTATTTAAGGAATCATCTTTGTCGTCGTGTATCGTTTTTGACCAGTTGGCCATGCAGGTCTGAATGGTAATTCCGGAAACCGTAGTTAAGAAAAGAAGCGTAATCGCATAAATCCAAATGTTTTCATATGCTATGCCTTCTGTGAAATTGAGTTGCGGATGGAACCAAAAATAAGCGATGACCAAAATACTGAGAAGATGTAGTCCCTGATCAATTAAAAAGTACTTTGATTTGTTGCTTTCTTTTTGTGCATATAACTTGATGACGTCAATAGTGCCGTGTGCGAGCATAAGTAGTAATGCCAAAGGCCAGATTTTTAAATTCCAAAAAAGTAATAAGATTAATATGCCGTGTATCAAAATATGCAGATACAGTTTTGGTGATGCTGCTTTCTTAATCTCCTTTTCTTTGACCCATGATTTTGGTTGCAATAAAAAATCTCCTATAAAATGAGCCAATATGAGTTTTACCAATATTATCATGAGAGCAGAGGTTTAATTTTTTTTTGAAACAAGGCTTCTACCGCCAACAGATCTTCTGCATTCGCGCGATGCCATCTGCCACTGACAGAATTCTGTTTTATTCCTAATTGTTGTCCTATATTTGCTTGTGTTTCATTGGGGTTATTGAGCATAATTTCTATGAGTTCGGCAGAAGAAACCGACCATTTGTCCATAAAGTTTCCGATTAATTTAAAGTATAAATTCATCTCTTCATCAAAATCTTTCCAAGGGCTTTTTAAGCCAACGGTGACATTTTCCTTTTTGAGGGAATCAAATTTATCTCCGGCATAAATAAAAGCAGGACCATTGCTTTCGGATATTCTTTTGCCGGCATATTTTTTTTCTCCAATACCGATTGCCATGCGAACATCTATCGTACTTGTTTTTCTGCGTTTATCGATGGGGGCAATTTTCTTTATTAAGGTTTTTATTTCAATAGCTTTTCTCAGTGCATTCTCCGGATGAGCAATTTCTACCTGAAAAAAATCGCCCCATACTACTTCCCAGTCTATTGGCGTATCGCCCCATGTAGCCAATAGCTCTTTCAAAGGGGAAAGCCATTTTTCTTGGTTAATCAGCCTTCTCGATGCGATGATATCTCCTTTTATTACTGCAATCATAATACAAATATCGTTTAAAATAATGATAATTAAAAATATCATTATAATCAACGATAATCATTATTATCATTGATATAAGTGATAATATATAATAATGTCTTTATTTTAGGAATTATTTTACATTTCTTTGATAAAACTAGTTTTTGGCCTAAATTTGCATACCGTTTTAATACTTACACGAACCAACAATTCTATTATTTATGAAGTGGGGACAATTTTTTACTTCCGCTATTGGTAAAAAGCTTGTGATGGCTTTTACCGGGATTTTCCTAATATCGTTTCTTATAGTACATTGTATTCTCAATATGTGCATCTTCGTGCCTGATCATGGAGAAACTTTTAATAAGTTTTCTCATTTTATGGGCACCAACTGGATTGTACATATTTTAGAGATTGGTCTCTTTTTGGGACTTATTCTCCATATCGTTCAGGGTATTATGTTGACGGTGCAGAATAAAAGTAAACGACCTGTTAAATATACAGTGACAAAACGAAATCAGGTGAGTAAATGGTATTCTCGCTCTATGGGTATTTTGGGTATTTTGGTATTGCTATTTCTGATTATTCATTTAAGTGACTTTTGGGTACATACTCGTTTTGCCAGTATCTTTGGCGGTGTCGGTTCGGTAGATTATCAGGGAAAAGAAATGGATGCACTGTATCATCAAATGTTGGTTGTATTCAGTAATCCACTTATTGTATTGATTTATGTATTGGGCGTTATTGCCTTAGGTTTTCATTTGGCACATGGTTTTCAAAGTTCATTTCGCACTTTGGGAATGACTTCTGCACGATATATCAAAATTGTAAGAGGGATTGGAATCGCTTTTTCTATTATCGTACCCCTTATATTTGCTTTGATGCCTATTTCCATGTATTTGGGATGGGTGAATTAAAAATAATTTAAATTAATCTATATATCATATCATTATGGATTTAGATGCTAAAGTTCCGGAAGGTCCAATTACCGAAAAATGGACCAATTATAAAAATCATTGTAAACTGGTTAGTCCTGCCAATAAAAGAAAGTTAGAAATTATTGTTGTAGGAACAGGGCTTGCCGGTGCATCTGCATCTGCTACTTTGGCAGAACAAGGGTATCAGGTGAAAACATTTTGTTTTCAGGATAGTCCAAGACGAGCACACAGTGTGGCAGCTCAGGGAGGTATCAATGCTTCTAAGAATTATCAGAATGATGGAGATTCAGATTTTCGTCTTTTTTATGATACACTCAAAGGAGGCGATTTTCGTTCCAGAGAATCTAATACTTATCGATTGGCAGAGGTGAGTGGTAATATTATTGACCAATGTGCTGCGCAGGGAGTTCCTTTTGCTCGTGAATATGGCGGGCTTTTAGCCAATCGGTCTTTTGGCGGAGTGCAGGTACAACGTACTTTTTATGCCGCAGGGCAGACAGGACAACAGTTGTTGCTAGGTGCTTATTCTGCTTTGGAACGTCAAATTGCAATGGGAAAAGTAGAAATGCATACTCGACATGAAATGTTGGAAGTCGTTATCATTGATGGTCAGGCTCGCGGTATTATTGCTCGTAATTTAATTACCGGTGAAATTGAACGTCATTTTGGACATGCCGTAGTATTGGCTTCCGGTGGGTATGGTAATGTATTTTATTTATCTACCAATGCGATGGGTTCCAACGTAACGGCTTCCTGGAAAGTACATAAGAAAGGGGCTTACTTTGCCAATGCATGTTATACGCAAATTCATCCTACATGTATTCCTGTATCAGGAGATTATCAGAGTAAATTGACTTTGATGAGTGAATCTTTAAGAAATGATGGTCGTATTTGGGTTCCTAAGAAAAAAGATGATGATAGAAATCCAAATGATATTCCTGAAGAAGAAAGAGATTATTATCTGGAGCGTCGTTACCCAGCTTTTGGTAATCTTGGTCCTCGAGACGTGACTTCGCGTGCAGCAAAAGAACGTTGTGATGCCGGTTATGGCGTAGGTTCTTCTAAACAGGCCGTCTATTTGGATTTTAGCTCGGCAATTATTCGTTATGGTAAAGCGGCGGCACATAAACAGCAAGTTGAAAATCCTTCCGATGCGCTTATTGATGAATTAGGTAAGAAGGTAATTTCCGAAAAATACGGAAACCTTTTTGAAATGTATGAAAGGATTACTGCTGAAAATCCTTACGATGTTCCTATGCGTATTTATCCGGCCAGTCACTATACCATGGGTGGTCTTTGGGTAGATTATAATTTGGAAACAACTATTCCGGGATTGTTTGCTATCGGAGAATGTAACTTCTCTGATCACGGTGCCAATCGGCTCGGTGCTTCAGCTTTGATGCAGGGATTGGCTGATGGTTATTTTGTCTTGCCTTATACCATGGGTAATTTTATGGCTGGTGAAATTAATACGAAGCCTATTCCGACGGATCATCCTGCTTTTGATAAAACGGAGAAAGAAGTTACTGAAAGGTTGGATAAATTGCTTAGTATTAAGGGAACGCATTCTGTTGATTATTTCCATAAGGCTTTAGGAAAAATCATGTGGAATAAATGCGGCATGTCCCGTAATGAGAAAGATCTTACTGAGGCTATTGGAGAAATTAGAGCATTGCGTGAAGAGTTTTGGAAAGATGTTCGTGTTCCCGGAGGAGATAAAGAATTTAATCCCGAACTAGAAAAGGCCGGACGTGTAGCAGATTTTCTGGAAATGGGAGAGTTGTTAGCAGTTGATGCTTTGCAAAGAGATGAAAGTTGTGGAGCTCATTTTCGCGAAGAACATCAGACCGAAGATGGAGAAGCTCAGCGTGTAGATGAAAAATTCTGCTATGTTAGTGCTTGGGAGTATAAAGAAGATAATAAATTTGATTTGCATAAAGAACCACTAGAATTTGAATTGATACAACTGGCGCAGAGGAGTTATAAGTAGATTGTTGAATTATAGAATGCTGATAATTATGATTTAGATGGATGGAAATTACAAATATTCAGAAATTACGACGATAATTATTAAAGCGTATTATGAGGTCTATAATAGCTTAGGGTATGGGTTTTTAGAAAAGGTGTATGAAAATGCCATGGTTGTAGAGTTGAAAGATAAACACTTAACTGTTGCACAACAATTGCCGATTGATGTGTTTTATAATAATAAAAAATAGGGAAGTATTTTGCAGACTTATTAATTGATGAAAAAATTATTATAGAATTAAAGGCAGCAGAGGGTATTTGTGAAGAGCATGAAGCACAGTTAACTAACTATTTAAAAGCAACTGATTTAGAAGTAGGTCTGTTACTTAATTTTGGAAAAGAACCACAAATAAGACGTAAGGTTTTTTCTAATGAATATAAAGATCATAAAAATCTGCGTTCTATATAAAAGAAAAATAACGTGTCATGGATATAACACTAAAAGTCTGGAGACAAAAAAATGATAAGGATACAGGACATTTTGAGACTTATCCTGTGAAGGAAATTTCTGAAGATATGTCCTTCCTGGAGATGTTTGATGTGCTGAATGAAAGACTGATTAACGACGGGAAAGAACCTATTTCTTTCGATCATGATTGCCGG
>Ga0079226_10004925_pt1 | contig 10222 bp, 7 predicted proteins | sample Poulit2014_FD_76345 | JGI IMG/M metagenome (GOLD analysis project Ga0079226, IMG submission 76345) | Agricultural soil microbial communities from Georgia to study Nitrogen management - Poultry litter 2014 | ecosystem: Environmental > Terrestrial > Soil > Agricultural land | place: USA: Georgia... | reverse complement strand
TCCAAGGCCCTTTCCCGCTTCACCTAAGTTGTTACTTACAACAGTCAAATCTTTTCTACCTGATACTGATAATTCATCGATTAAAGTAAGTGGAGTGCCTGACATACCAAAGCCACCTACTAATAGTACGTCTCCATCTTCTATATATTTTGTGATTTCCATTCTCTTAATGACCTTGCTCACTTGTCTGCCTCCCAATAGTAAAAATTTTAAAATTAAATAATATTATAATACACGCCTTCGTTCCACTTTAAGGAATGATAGTTCTGTATAACGAACTATATATAGTGTATTTCACAAGAGCCTTAAAGTCAACTTAATTTTAAATAAAGAGTCTGTCAAATATTTATGGGTGCCTTTCCCACCTTTGATTTGAAGGATAAGTATCTGGACACTTCATATCATTCTGAACCTTGTTCAGCACCTTTTGTATTAAATGGGCTATCTGTGTCGTCTAAAATAATGAGATTAAAGTTTTTAAATTGCATCAGTATTCATTTAGAATGACAGGTGAATCTGTTCTTCATGCAATTTAATTATTACGATTTACCCTGTAGAAAGCATACCTATTTAATCAGTCTTTCCACTTTCGTTTCTTCATTCAACTGTAACTTTGATAGAATGCCCCAAGTACTGCTTTTGATTATCAAAAATATTAACAGTTATTTCAAACGTATTGGTGAGATATAGGTATCTACACATTTGCTTTTAGATGATTGTGCTGTTCTTAACCTGCCACAACATATAACCTTATAACCTTTGGAAGTAGTCATATTTCGCCTAATCGATATCATAAGAATGTTGCTCTAGTTCTTTCATTGAAGCCTAGTGATTTAAAAGCTCATAGAATTATTTTTCATCGCTTCGACAAAAGAGTGAAGCAGCAATTTCGCTAAGTTTACTCCTAATAACAGCGGAAAGATGCTCTGTGATTCTATTTTGATTTTTGTTTATTTCCTATCCATTATTCTTGAAAGGAAATAATTCGGCATAATATTAGATGTTTTAAGCATACACCCTTTAGATTACCCTGCATGATTAGTGATTCTCAATCACTTTACGCATGGAACGGACAAGCATGTCACAGTAATTCTTAAAAGAAAAAAGAAGTTAGTAGCTCATAATGAAATAAAACTACACGCTTCTTTACTTTAGGAGTGTTGGTCACAGATGCATATATCACTAGAAGTATCGTTTATGGAAGACTTCTCAGATTCACTTTTTGTTGTTACTATACAACTAAATTCATTTCACTAATAAAATCAGTAGCAAAACACTATGAGAATGCGTCATATTTACATCAAACAAGGCTCTTTTAACAATTATACGCCTATAAAGTGCCTAAATAGATATTTTCTGTAATGGATAGTATGATTTTGTCGTAACTGGGCCTTAGTTTTTCAAAAATGATTGAAACAGGGTACAGAGCGGACAGGATAAGCCTTGCCTTCTTCTTATGGTTATGTGATTGTACAAACTTTTCATATATTTAGATTCAACTTTAACCAATGTAGGTAAGAGAAGTCACAATAATTCAGCAAAACTCAACTAGCATAATTAGTGGTAAGGAATTATATTCATAACTCAGACAGTCGTCGGATGTGATGTGTTAGCTCCTTTAACCCCATTGCGATAAAAAACAATTCTATAATTAGGAATAATTCAAATCGTATAACAAATTATAATATTCTTCGAAATCTATCTATTACTTCCTCCAGACGTTCCACAGAATGCGTAAGAGAAGCCCGGACATAGCCCTCACCCGAAGAGCCGAATGCAGATCCTGGTGTCAGCACCACACCGCATTGTTCAAGCACCTCGTTCGTAAATGATTCCGAGGTATAATTTTTCAGTACTGGGAACCATACAAAAAAGCTTCCGTCAGGAGGAATGACATCAAACCCCAGGGAATTTAAACCCTCTACAAATGTATTCATTCGATTACAATATATTTCTACATTTTTATTTACAATTGTTTGATCCATATTCAATGCATAAGCAGCTGCTTTTTGAATAGGAAGAAATTGGCTAGTATCTGTATTACTTTTTATTGTAGAAAGAGCGCGAATAATTTCTTTATTGCCTACTGCATAGCCAATACGCCAACCAGTCATATTATAACTCTTTGAAAGCGAGCCAAACTCAATCGCTGTATCTTTCGCACCATCCGCTTCGAGAATACTTGGGGCTGGCTCTTTAAATGTAATCTTATTATAAGCAAAATCATGTGCAATCGGAATCTTATTTTCCTTCGCAAATTGAACTGCTTCATTAAAAAACTCAAGCCCCACTATTGCTGATGTTGGGTTCGATGGATAATTCAGAAACATCAGTTGTGCTTGCTTCTTAATATAATCAGGTAAAGTGTTTAATTCAGGTTTAAAGTTGTTCTCTTTATTTATTGGCATAGAATACGCGTGGCTTCCTGCCAATTGTGCAGCCATTCGATAAACACCGTAACTTGGATTAGGTACTAACACATAATTACCAGGGTCAACCAACGTTGGAACCAGATTTGCAATCCCCTCTTTTGATCCAATTAATGTAAGCACTTCTGTTTCCGGATCTAGAACCACCCCATATTGTTTTTGATAATGTGAAGATACAGCCTCTCTAAATTCCAAGCACCCACTGTAGTTTGAATATTTAAAATTTCGTTGATCCTGCATCTCGTCTATCAGCTTATCAATAATTGGTTGAGGTGTTGATAAGTCAGGATCACCAATTCCTAGATCAATCACATCAATCCCTTTATCTTTCATTTCGGTTTTTTTTCTATTGATTTCAGAAAAAATATACGGTGGAATAATTTTAACTTTCTGTGATATGAAACTCAAAACAATTCACTCCTTTTTTACATGTACTTTTAATGGTTTTTCTGGTGTTTTATTAATCCATTCTAAATTGACTCTATCAACTAGGGTTTTTATTAGTTAATGCAATTTAACAAGCATTAAGCACCTTAGACCTCCTTCATCTTCACAGTAACAATAAATGCATAGTTCTAGTAAAAATCTTGCTTCTTAGTGAGATAACGAATTATCACACCTATAATAGTCCTCTAAGCTAGAAAGTAACTGAAACAAAACTTAAATCTGTAGCTAATATTTATTCTTTATGAAGAATTAATCATGTTCAAGTTTTCGGACTTTGTATCCTTTAGTTAAATCGTTGAAAATCAGTAAACAAATAGAATTTAAGTTGAAACTGTACTAAGGCAAGAATCATTCAGAATATATTGCCAAAACCCTCTCCAACTAATCGGGGATATAAACTAGATAAAAAGACATATTAACTAAATATGATATACAATTTATTCAGAAAATCACAAATTAAAGAAAATTCGTCCTCAAGAAAAGACATGGATAGAAAAATTTTGCGAACACTATGTTTGCTTTTGATGATAGTAAATATTTGCAATCTTTAATGATATAAATAAGAAATTAAAAATTTAACTATACTTTAGAATCCTTTTACCAATTTCCCCTATTGTTTTTTGACCTTCCCAATTGTTGCTCCATCCACTTGAAAGTATAGAAATATAAATTCTTTTTGTATCCTTTATTAAAATTCCTGCATCATGCTCTATTCCGTTTATTTCTCCTGTCTTATTAAAGAAAGTTAAGTCTGATTCTATATAATTATTATTATAAGCAGGTAATTTATGTTTAAATTGTTGGTTGGATAGTATTTTCAACATTTCTTCCCTTGATTTAGTACTAAGTAATTTGTTTGGTTCTCCTATTATTCTTAATATTTGTATTACATCTTCGCACGTAGTAAAATTTTCTTTTGAATTATTTAAATCCATAAACTCTCTTTGTAACTCAGTATTTTTTAATTGAATATATTTAATAAACTGGTTAATTTTGTCTAAACTTAATTCATGTATTAATATATTTGAAGCTGTATTGTCAGAAAGGATAATCATTAAATGTACTAAATCTTTAAAGTATAATTTCAGTGGTGATGTTAAATAGTTTAAGACACCCATACCACCAACTTTGTCATCTTTTTTTATAACAATTTCTTTTTTAGGATCAATTTCACCCTTTTCCATTTCATAGAATGCATTTACTAAAATTATTAATTTTAGTATGCTTGCTGCATTTTTTTTTTATCTTTTTCAAAACTTATGTTCATGTTTTCAGAAAGAATTAACACAGAAATCTCCGCATTAGACTTATTTATTATAGGTGCAATTTCTTCTGTTAAGTGAACATCACTCATGCTTTCGACCTTCCTTCTCTTTATTCAATTTAGATTAAAACAAATATGATATGTTTTGAAAATTTTAATTACAGGCTAAATAAGGGAACAACCAATCTTTTTTTAAACAAATAAACTTCTTAACGCTAGAAAGCTGACTACTAAAACTGTCATCACAACACCAAAAAATATCATTGTTCTCAAATCACGTGATCTTGCTATCCCCATCGCCCCCAATGTATCACCAAGTGGATAAAGAAACTCGGTCATTTGAGAACCAATAATTAAAACTAACACCCATATGCTAATAGGGACTCCAGCATTGTAAAAAATATCACCAAAAACCTCATCGAGGATTACTGTTTGAGCAACAGCTGCTCCCGGGATGCCGACAGCACCTGTAATAGCGGCCAACATAGTAAGTAAAAAGTTACCTCCACTTTCAATAATAGGTAACATTAAATCAGCTACTGCTTCAAATCCACCAAGTTCTTCTATGAAATTTATAAACGGTGTAAATAATATAAATTGGAAGAATAGCCAAATTAATGGTTGGGCTCCTTCGAAAAATGTTTCTGCTAATTCTTTTGTATTTAATCTTCCTACCAAACCGGTTACAATTGCGGTAGAAATTATTATAACAATTGCAAAAGATGATCCACCTTGTATAAGGATTCCATAAATTATTAAAGCTATCATTGTAATTAAAAAGGCTATAGTAGTTTGTTTAACTATTTTATTGTTCTCACTATAATCATTTTTTTCCATTCCAGATTCAACTAAGTCTTCTTCTGTATATGAAAAATTTTTAATTGTTCTTGGGTTTATTATTTTTATAAAGATAAATGTTACAATCCACATAACAAGAGACACTGGTAAACTTCCATAAAGTAGTATCTGCCAATAACTTAATTCTGTAACTTCCATAAAAGTTACCATAGGCGGGGTGAAAGGACCTAAAAGAAGACCAGTAATTCCTGCTCCTTGAAATATTATTGCAATAGAACTTGAGGATATTCTTAAATTAGCCATAATAGGCATAACAACAGGCATTATTATAGCAGAAGCTCCGGTAAACGTACCTAAAGCTCCAGATAAAATCACAGTAGACGCCATCGCTCCTAATAAAGCTTTATTTTGAGTATCAATCCCAATTTTGTAAACAACTGCTTTTACGATATATTTTGCTACTCCTGTTTTTTCAGTAATTTTTCCTAATCCACCTCCTGCCATTATAAGTAGACCAATGTAAGCTAAAAATTCACCAAGTCCTTCTTCTATTTGAAAAGCCATAGTGACAAGTCCTGAACCTGTTAATATTGCCCCTGATATTGTAGCAATTAGTAAAGCAACCACAGGGTGATATTTCATAAACGCCAATAATACGAATACGAATAATGGTATTAATCCCCATAAAGTTGGACCTTCAATCATAATTACGCTCTCCCTCTATAAATTAAAATTATCTTAGAGTTACTTTGTTTTCCTTCATTTTTCTAGTACACTCATGTTCTTCGAGTTGTACTTCAGCAATAAGTCGTTCTTCCAGCGTCTTGTATTGATCAATCAAATAACGAATTTCTGGTCGTGCAATCGTGAGTCCTATGGTGAAACCAATACTGTTTTCAGCAACATGTTTTAAAGATTTACTTTTTTCATACCAACGCCTTGTTTGGCGCTTTTTTTATTTCAAACAATAATTCTTCTTCAGTTACTTGCACAATATCATCAGGCAAATAACTTTTGTCGAGTAAATAGAGTGCTGCCTTTCCCTTCCAACCTTTAAACACTCAAAAACTCTGGAAAGTAGCGATCCAATCCGTTTGTGTTTTGATGGATGATTGGTATTCTTTTATCATATCGTAAAGTTTCATGCTCTCACACAACTCAGCATATACATACTCAGGTAAAATAGATTCATGATAACGCCCATTACGAATTACCTGGGCAATGACTTTCGATTCCTTCGTATCAATTTTTGGTTGGCGAGTCATCATCCAGCTCTTTAGAACGCCAAATGAGTTTGTTGTCCTATATTAAACGAAGTTATAGCGATATCCGCAGCCAAAGGAAGAGCGAGCACAACAGCTTAAAGAAATTGCTGATAAAGAAGCCAATCACCATATTTATGATAGAAATCATTGTTGATGAATTAAATGCTAAACTTTTCCAAGACCCGAATGGGAGTCACTGGTTTTGTAGTTGCATTAAATTCTGTATGTTTGGTATTCAGATCCACATAGAATATTGCCGGAAAGGCAACAGTCTAAAATCCATTTTAAAGTAGTTGAGGAATTACCTAAAAACTCAGTTGGTGTAAAATCCTATTCTACTGTTTTTTTAAAACGTACTAATTCTTACTTAGTGTTCATTAATAAATTAAATACTCTTCTGTACTTCTTATATCAAATTTTGATTTATTATAATAACCACTTAAAGAGAGCTTACATAATCCACTAATTTTTTTAAATTTTTTCCGGCTAACTCTAACATTCGTTCTCCTTTTTCTGGATCTGTATTGACTGGATTACCTGTTGCACCGGATTGAGAGAAATCTCTCACTTCCTGAGAAACTATTGTTCCTTCATAATATTTCCCCCATTCATTTGATGATCCTTCTGCAGATTTTAGATAATTATCCTTTATAATAAATTGGGGGGTAAAATTTAATAACATTGATGTCTCTGCTTCACTTGCGTGAAAAGGAGGACGAAAATTAAAAATGTTAGTAATTTCTTTTTCTATGCTTTCAAACCATGTCCATACAATTGTTTTTATGTCTTTTTCCATTTCGAGATGTCTTGCTACTTCTCTTAAGGGCTCTCTATTCCCTCCATGTCCATTAACAAAAATTACTTTTTTTATACCATGAAAATACATACTTTCAATTATTTCAGATATATAATTTTTAAAAGTTTCTGGTTTGACCCATAGTGATCCAGAAAAATGTCGGTGATAATCTGCTACCCCTATAGGTATCGGTGGGATAAGTAGTGTATTTTCATAGTTTTTTACTATTTTGGATAAGTTATCTGCTATAAAATAATCAGTTCCGAGAGGGGCATGAAGCCCATGTTGCTCTATACTGCCTACTGGAATAATAGCAACAGTATCTTCCGTGACTTCGCTTTCTACTTCTTTCCAAGTCTTTGTTATCATTAATAAGCTCCTTTTATTTTAAAATATTTTTAAAAGCGGTGTTTTAAACACTATCTTAATTCCATATAGCATTGAGATTATATTCATATTATTCAATACTTTACATTTCCCATTTCATTCAATTAATATGTTATACATTTGAAATTTGAAGGATCCAGTCCGTTTTCTTATCATGCTTTCTCTAGGTTTTCCCGATGAAAATGTCATCTGCAATAGTGTTAACACATACAGATTTAACTTTCTTAAACTTTATATAAAGTTAAAAGTTAGTCATCACTCTTTATAGATTGGCCGAATGTCAAAGTAATATTTAAAGACCTACGAGAAAGCTTTTTTCATTATAAGCTTGATATATTTATATTGCCAAAACCACAGACACAGAAGGGACGTGATTCTTTGTAAGTTTTTTAACATCATGAATTCTTTATATACAGATCATGTTTCAAAATGTGCTAAGTTAATAAATTATGCTTTTTATGTTATAAAACTACTTTCCCAACCCCATTATTATCATATTCAACCACTGTATTGAACATATAGGAAAGTGATTTAAACTTTTCCATTATTTTTAACCCTTCTTTTTTTGTCGAAAGAAAAGGTCTTCCTCTCTTATAAGGAGCGTCCCCGTTAGTTAATGAAATTGGAAATATATCTATTCCTTGTAATTTACCTTGTTTAAACTTGCAAAAAGGCATAACCGTTTCCCAATATATATTGTTTGCGGTAAACCCTTTTTTCCCTCCGTCACTTCTTATGTGAAAAACATTACTTGGGGTTAATGATGAATTTACATTAAATTTTTGATAGGCGTCTTCAGACATTTTGTAAATTAGTTCATTATGACCTATGAAGTTACCTAAGCTATAAAAAATTGGTTTTCCTTTATATATCTCCATACCTTTTAAAAAGTGCGGCCCATGTCCTACTACTATATCGGCCCCTTCATCTATTGCCTCATGTGCGAACTGCCTGATAAACTCAGCTGGAGCATCTCTTGTCGAACCTTGCTCATGTGCATGCATACTTACTAGTACTATATCAGATCTGTTTCTTGCTTCCTTAATCCACTTAATTATTTCTTCTAAATCATTTTTTTTAGGTTTTGTTTTTACACTAGGAGAATTTCCAGATTTAAATACAGCATTGAGAGTTCCTGCAGATCGTAGGTTTGTATCAACAAAAGAGAAAATATCAGGATTTTTAGACTCAGAGGAAAAACCTTGTTGAATGAATTGTTGTCGATGTTTTTCTAAGCCTAATTCTTCATAGATGTTTTTCAGTAAATTCAGTTGTTCCTTTGTTACCTCATATTCTACATCGTATCTTAGAGGATTTACACCTGGTCTACCTTGTAATTCAGGTCTAGAATCACCAGCAGCTTGTTCTTCAAAAAATGTAGCAGTACATGATATCATACCAACTGTCCCATCAGAAAAACTATGATATACAGGCATTCTTGATTCTGTTAAATTTCTTCCAATACCCGCAAACGAAAGGTTCCTTCTCTTTAACTCATCTATTGTTTTTAATAATCCTTTAGCTCCATAATCACTAGCATGATTGTTCGCACACGAAAACAAGTTAAATCCTATTTCACTTAAATCATCTAAAACAAACGAATGTGCTCCAACAGGGGCACCATCGGTTCTAGCTGCCGGAAATCCGGTAAAATTATTGGGCAAAACTTCAAGATTAGTAAACGCGACATCTGCCTGATTTATTTTGGAATATAAATCCTTTGTTTGCTTATCATTATAATTAGATATTTTTCTCATTATGATACTATCTCCAGTAAGTGCTATTGTAGAATTTCGTTCCATCTTAACCCCTCCTGAAAAAATTCATTAAATAGATTCATGTTCTTTCATTGTAAAGGTTTTCATTTAAAAATATTATTTTTTAAAAATATTTTGTTATCTTTCGTAGCCTTATAACTGCTTATCTAGACTTAATACGGTATTAAGTAGCAGATTGGTAGCAATTTCTATATCTTCCTCTTTTGAAAACTCTTCAGGGCTATGACTAATGCCATTAATACTTTTCACAAATAACATTGCTGTTTTTGTAAGGTCAGCAATCTGTCTGGCGTCGTGCCCTGCCATTGATGGTAAAAATGTATATGGTATTTTCATTTTATCTGCTGTCTTTGCTAATGATTTAATAATATCTTTATCAAATAAACATTCTGATTTGTCTAATATTTTTTCTGTTTTAACAGTACAATCCCTTTTTTTGATAACAGTTTCTATCTCTCCCATAATCTCCTTATGTAAGATATTTCGTTCTCTTTTAGATTGTGAACGAATCTCGAAAATAAGTTCCACTTGCCCCGGGATAACATTAGAAGCATTTGGTGATACATTAAACCTTCCGACCGTAGCTACTGCATTTGTTCTACTTCTTTGTAATATTGCTTCAATTGCAATCACAATTTCACTAGCTGTTACAAGGGCATCTGCACGATCTTCCATCATAGTTGTGCCTGAATGATTAGCCTCACCATATATTGTCACTTTCTCCTGTTGTATGCCTACAATGCTATCAACAATTCCAATTGAATGGTTTGCTTTTTCTAACCGTATCCCTTGCTCGATATGCAATTCAATAAAAGCAGCTATATCTTCTTTCGTTTTTGAAACTTGACTAACGTCTGAACCAACATATTTTACAGCTTCCTTAAGTGTTCTTCCAGTTGAGTCAGTTGCGTTTAACAGTGTATTGCGGTTTAATTTACCACTAAAAGCTCGACTTCCCATTGTTGATAAATTAAAATCATTGGCTTCCTCTGCTGTAAATGACACAATTTCTAGCGGATGGTACAGTTTAATATCATTATCAATAAGTGTTTGAATTA
>Ga0079226_10004924_pt1 | contig 10224 bp, 11 predicted proteins | sample Poulit2014_FD_76345 | JGI IMG/M metagenome (GOLD analysis project Ga0079226, IMG submission 76345) | Agricultural soil microbial communities from Georgia to study Nitrogen management - Poultry litter 2014 | ecosystem: Environmental > Terrestrial > Soil > Agricultural land | place: USA: Georgia... | reverse complement strand
GATGGGACAAAACCGATTGTCAGTTCATCAATGGTTTTATTGCCACCATCGTTACTTTCTCCTGAATTGTTATCATCGGATGAACAACCCGCAATCATGAAAATAGAAACAAGTATTCCGATAAAGATTGATATTTTGCTTTTCAACTTAAATCCTCCCCCTTATTAAAAGTGAAATTCCAGACACCATACATTATACATGAAAACGTCGAAGTTTGTTATACCTTATCTAAAAAAATAAATAAAACAATATTTTTCATTGTACCATACACAAAAACATAAGGACTGAGGGTGTTCTATATTGGCAATGAGTATCATATTTATCGTTAGCATACTATTTTATAGAGGGTTATAGGGAAGGAATGAAGAAGGACAGTAATTGGCGGATATTACCTGAAGTTCTTTCCATCTGAATATGAAAGGCGTATAATGGAATAAGAACATGAAAGGGGACATGTGACAATGTCATTTTCACGTAGTCGTAAGGAACCCATTTCGGAAGTCGAGACATCAGTATGGGCTTGTATAGGTGATAATTGCAATGGTTGGATGCGGGCATCTTACAGTTTTGAAGAAGAACCGAAATGCCCGTTATGTCAGTCATCCATGAAACAAGAAGTTCGAATGTTGCCTGAACTAAAATAACAGCCATTTAAGGCAGTGATATTGTGGTTGGACATTTATTTTGATTTGGGGATAAATCAGGTGTTGAGAGGACATCTTTTAATGAGCGGAGAAACATGTTGCCAAACACTGATGTGCAACATGTTTTTATTTTTTGGCTCTTTGTTAAATGCTGGGGTGGATTAGTAAAAGTCCACTCCACTTTGTTATCCTGATACAATCAATCCTTTCGGGAATTGTTCCCTTTCCAGGGGCATGGTTTAAGCTTCCTCGTTCACAGGAATCGTTCGCTGTGGGGTCCAAAGACCAACGCTATTCCCATAGGAGTGTCATGATGCTCTTCAGAAAAGGTTTTTTGCTGCTTATAAATTCATGTGCTTATACTTGTAATAGCACTCTAAGCCTGAAACGGGAAAAGGTAAATATTATTGGTATGAATCATGCTTTGACTACCATATACATATAGTATTCAAAACAACAAAAATAAGAGGGTGTCTAATTTGTCCATAATTCGTTATTATGTATCTGGCCATACAGCAGAGGGTTATCAAAATAGGTTGAAATCAAATATAGAAGGTGTTAAAAAAAAGATATTCTTGAATCATCCATCGCTGACGTTGAAAACACGTATATTCGAATATATTATCGAAAGGTATCAGTCTTCATTTGACTTGGATGTTTTTTGCAGCAGTTGGAGCCACCATTTCATGGAAGGTGTGGTTATTCGGGACTTGTCAATAGCGATAATGGATGGCACATTGGATAGTGGCGATTTTCCGGGGGCGACTTATCTTGACATTACGGAAATGGACAAAGGGAACCGTTCAGGTCTTGAAAATCTAAATTCGGTTCACGTCGGATTGGAGGAACTGAAAGGGAGGGCCTATAAAGAATTCGAAACTGCTTTAGCCATCCATGATGACCTGGAGGCCATTTACATTCGAGAGATGGATTTTCAACGTGCAGACCAATTGATTGAACAATTCATTTCCAATCAGGTATCCCATATTCCCATGAAACACACGGCTCCCCATCAATACCATCGCATGTTCGGTACTAACACAGTTGAAGGAGCGGTTAACATTGCTTTGGAGTTAATGGACCCTATTCCCAAACGATACATCTTAAAAGGAAGGGCAGGTACAGGGAAATCGGTTTTCATGAAAAGGGTGGCAAAGGCATGTGAGCAGAGAAATCTTGATTTGGAGCTTTATCATTGCAGTTTCGATCCATCAAGCATAGACATGGTTCTTGTCCGGAACGAATTTTGTATCCTGGACGGGACATCACCACATGAAATAAACCCCGAACGAACATCTGATGATATCATCGATCTCTATGAAAAAACGGTTACACCGGGGACAGATGAAAATTATGAGGAAGAAATTCGAACAGTAACAAAGAGATATAAAACACATATGAAAAAGGGCTTGCATCATCTAAAGGATGCTGGCAAAGTGTTGTTTGAAAAAGAAGCCGAATTTATCCGGTGTATAACAGAAGAGACACAACAAGCAATCTTTGCGAATGTGTCAGCACATGTTGATTAAATCCAGTCTGGAAATACGTTTTGTTTGGAAAACATTTATAACTCAGGATATAGTCATCTGCCAGATAGATATTTCCACTTGCATTTTCGACATTTTTATTGTAGAATAAAGTTAACAGAAAATTATGAGTACACTCTTTTGAATGGAGGGATTCATAGTGGTAACGATTAAACTGTTGAAACCTTATTATATTAAAACAAGTGATGAAATGGTTCGCGTTATATTAGCGTACAAATATTTCACAATGGTTATCAATAAAGAGGTCTATCAGTTTGTCCCGCTCGACGCAAAAGAAGTGCATGTCAATCGAAAAACTCAAAAAATCGAAAATACAGATGCTTTATTCGCGTTCCAAAAAGATGAGGAAATCATTCATATCGCCATGTCAGAATTGATTATGTTACCCGATTTCCTTGATCAAATCCTATCAATTGCAGAGCCATATTTTGAAAAGGAACAAATGGGTAGTAACAATCAAAAGATTATTGTAGATAATGATAATGTCATCAAAGAGCTGGAAGAAGCGAACATCAGGCGCCTGATTGATAAAACTCTTGATGAAAAAGATGAAAGGGCATTCAAAGAATTGGCGAAGCTTTTATAGCATAGGAGAGGCAGACTGTAAAATAGGTATGCTTCTCTTTGTCTTTTTAATTGGATAAAATTGATACATAACAAAACCGTGGTGATCATTGACACCACGGTTCTGCTGCTTATTTTTTAAGTTCCTGAAGTATATCTGTCACTTTTTCCACGGTGTAGCTACTCCCACCTTTATCCTCAGTATGTTCAATCATCATGGCGATTATTATATCTTGTTCATCTGAAGGATAACCGACAAACCATCCGTTTTCTTGGCCGGACTCTTCACCTGAACGTTTTAGCTCAGCAGTCCCCGTTTTTCCGGAGATGGGAAAGTCGGCTTCTTGTGCTTTTTGGGCTGTCCCATTTGATGATTTAACAACTTGTCGTAAATCATCACGTATCATTTTTGCTTCATCTGCTGTGATTAAATCGTCATTCCAAACTTCCTCTGTATCTTCGCTTTTCAGCAATGTCGGTTTCAACATTTTTCCGTCATTTATGAAAGTGGTATAGGTGCTTGCAAGATGCAAGGCACTTATTTGAATTTCTCCTTGCCCATAGCCTGCATTTGCGAGCAACACTTCCTCATCAAGTGCCCCACTTGCTGATACCGTCGATGTTTCCATCGGATATTCAAATGGCATATCCTCTCCAAAACCAAATGCTTTCAATCCATCGACAAATTTATCACCGCCCATGTTTACAGCTTGCATGGCAAAATAAATGTTATCGGATTCAATTAATGCGTCTGCTAGATCAACATGCTCATTGGATGTGCTTACACGTTTTACTGTATAATTTCCCCAACTTTCCCCATTACTCCATTCTTTACCTTGGATTGTTATTTTTTCAGCGGGATCAATTGTACCATTTTTAATTCCTATCGCCGCTGTGATTGGTTTAATTGATGATCCGGGAGCGAATGTGGCCACAAATCGATTAAGCAGGGGATTATCTTTATCTTCGGATATTTTCTCCCACTCATCCGCAGACATTCCGTATAACCGATCATTCGGGTTAAAGGAGGGACTGCTCACAAGCGCCAATGTTTCGCCGGTTTTAGGATCGATTGCGGCTGCTGTTCCTGCTTCATCATCATTTTTAAAACCTTTGTATATTTCCTTTTGTATGTCCATATCGATTGTAAGGGTGAAATCTTTTCCATCTTGTACAGGTTTTTCCGCTAACACAACATCCTCATTTGTATCCCCATCACCATCATCTTCCTGATTTTCATAAGTGACAAGGACCTGAGTGCCTTTCTCGCCACGAAGTTCCTTTTCATACAGTTGTTCCAGACCCCTTTTACCAATCAAATCTGTACTTGAATATACCCCCGGTTGTTCCTCTTCCAATTCTTCCAGTTCATCTGCTTGGATTTGTCCGATATAGCCAATTAAATGCGCAGCAGCCTCATTGAGAGGATATACTCTTCCAGTCACCTCTCTAATCGAGACCCCTTTAACTTCGCCCAATTCACCAATCGTGTTTTCGGAGGCACCTTGGACTTTTTTGAGGGGGACATATAAATCAGGTTCAACCCATTCCTGATCAAGCTTGGAATCAATGGTATCTTCGTCGATATCCAATAATTCCGCTATTTTTTTCTTGGACGTTTCTTCATCCATCTGTTGTGGGACAACACCGATTTCATGGATGGTATCATTGGTGGCTAGAGGATCACCATTACGATCATAAATATTTCCACGTTCGGGATTGAGTGTTTTCACTTCAACTTTTCCACCATCTTTTAACTCGGGAAAAATAAACCCAGGGTCCCAATTGATGAACCAATCCGCTTGATCGTCTACTGTTTCTCCTTCCTTGGTTAGGACGGCAGTGTAATCAAAATCAATCGGACCTCCTACCGTATCCATTTCAACAGAAAAATTGATTTCAGCTTCTCCGTTTTCAACAGCATCATTCAATTCTTCCTCGTCCATTGATTCATAAGAAATGGTGAGGTTCTCTACATCTATTTCACTATAAATATCCTGATGGCTATCAATGAAGTCTTCATTCTGGTAGATACCTGTTGTTTCTTCTGAAAGGAGCTCGTACATCTTCGAAAAGTTTTGTTTGTTCCATGCTTCTATATACGTATCGAAGCGTTCTTCGGGTGTGGCTATTTCATCCTCATCTTCATTTGAGCAACCTGTGAGAATGATACCCATAACAACAATTCCCAAAAGTGATATGATTATTTTCTTCATAGGTTTCCCCTCAATCTTCGCCATTTCATAATGCGATTGGATATTGATCAGATTGACATGGCTTAGTTATTTAGCTTCCATATGTGTCGTTATTTCATCGTGAATACGTGCAAATTCTTCATCAGGTACAACCAGGTACCACACAGAACCTATATATTGACCATTGCCGCTTATTTCGATGCTTTCAATGTTTTTCCTTGTTCCGCGATAATCGGAAAACAAAGATTTCAAACGGTCCATATTCAAGTCAGTCTTTACATTATCTCCCAGAATGTCCAATAGATTTCCAGCTTTCGTAAGACTGGAGAAACTCGCCACTTTATTCATAGCTGATTTAATTACGTTACGTTGTCGTTCATTCCGTCCATAGTCACCGCGGGGATCTTCTTTCCGCATACGTATATACTTTAACGCATCTGTTCCATTTAAATGAATCTCACCTTTCGGGAAATGAACACCATCCTGGGAAAAGTCCAGATTATTTTGTACCGTTACACCCCCAAGTGCGTCAATTCCTTCCTGGAAACCCTCCATGTTGATCCGTGCGTAAAAATGAACCGGTATATCGAAAGCTTCTTCAAATGTTTGGATCGATAATTCAACGTCACCAAATGCATAGGCATGATTGATTTTATCATTCCCTCTGCCGGGAATATTGACATATGTATCACGCGGCACACTTAACATTTTCATGGAGTTTGTTTTGGGATTCATAGACATTAAAATGATTGTGTCGGAACGGCCTCTGTCGCCTTCGCGTTCATCTACACCTAATAAAAGGATATTGATAGCTTTTTTATCTTTGAAAATAGCCTTTAATTCCTTCTGACGGTCCGGATCTTCATCCCTTTCCAAAGGGTTGTGCATCACATCAACCGTATCATCGATTTTGTTATATAGATAAAATAAATAACCTGCAACCAGAAGGAGCAATAGTAAAATGATGCCCCCTATCCAATATAAACCTTTTCGTTTTTTCTTGTTTTGTCTTTTTTCTATTCTGGAATTCACGTGCATTCTCCTCTTTGTATGACAATGAACCGATGTGGTTGTTATCAGTCTCGACAGATCATTGTTTTTTAAATTATATCGAAAATAATCCCTTTCGTCTATATCCCAGGGAAAAAAGTAGCATTTGACGATGTTTGGTGTGGAAGAAAGACCTGTCTCATTTTATAGACGAACGGAATTTAATTCAGTTACGGTTTGAATGTACATTTTTGCGATATTTTTAATGTGTTTTTCTGCAAAACTAGTTTTATTAAGACAAAAAAAGACATTCAAAAGTGCTTGCGAATACAGTATAATAGTCATAGTACATAAATAACATAGCCGATCATAATTAAAACATTCATACGGAATGGAGGTTGATTGCGATGGATAATAAAGAATCATCACATCTTGACGATGAATGGATAGCGCTTATACAAGTGGCCAGAAACATTGGATTAAGTAGGGAAGAAATCCGTAGCTTTTTCCGGGAAGCGGAATCACAAACATAAAAGGAATATGGTCGGGCTTCTGAATGACATTGTCATTGCATATATATAACAATTTCATGAATTATGTGCTTTATTTAGAACTACACCCTCTTTCTATGTTATAATTCCTTCAGAAAGAGGGTGTTTGGAATTGATTGGTGAAAAAATAAAGCAATTGCGTGAGGAAAAAAGGATGTCCATTTCGGAATTGGCGACAAAGGCCGGTGTGGCAAAATCATATCTGAGTTCAATCGAGCGAAATATACAAAAAAACCCGTCCATCCATTTTATTGAAAAAATTTCTTCCGTCCTCAATGTAAGTGTAAATGAAGTGATACATAACGAAAAAACGATAGATCCGGAAGAATTGGATAGCGAATGGTTGAAAATCGTCCAGGAAGCTATGACATCTGGTGTGACGAAGGAACAGTTCAGAGAATATCTGGCATTCAATAAATGGCGGAATGAACGGGAAAAAGAATAAGCATGTATATGCATGACAGTGAAAAGCCTCCAGAAAATCAAAAGAAATCCTTAAAATAAAATGAACGTCATGATTTTTTGGAGTGATACGCATGTTCTGTTTAGCATTGTTTTAATGCATGAAAGGACAAGCAAACGATTCCATATCACTTACTTTCGTGATGCACTTATTGATGCTGGTTACATATGGTAATAATGAAAATAATTTGATAAAGTGTATTTCAAACAAAGAGGGTGTCTGACATATGAAAGAACAAGAGAAATATGTGACGATTTTACAAAAAGCAGTGGAAGCAACAGAGAATGAACATATTCATTCTTCAGAAGAACTTATAAATATGCTTGTGAATGAGTTATCACCCAAGAAGCCCCAATTCGATCAATAATAGAAAACTGTGAAACATGATCATCGAGAATAGAATAAAAAATGAAAGGAATATAATGTGATGGACAAGTCGAGTAAAATTGGAGAGACAAACCCAATATACATCAAAAACATAACAATTTTCATGGAAAATGAAAAAGTGGAAGATGGTTCGCTTTATATTGAAAATGGGATAATCCAGGGAATATATCATCATACAGAGTCCATTGAAAACCTGCCCGAGAATACATATGTAATCGATGGCTCCGAATTAAATGCCATCCCTGGATTCATTGACGGCCATATCCATGGTGCAGCAGGTTCTGATGTCATGGATGCGACAGAAGAAGCACTAGATGCAATGGCTTCCGTTTTACCAAAAGAAGGAACAACAAGTTTTTTAGCTACAACAATAACGCAATCACCGGAAAATATTGACCGGGCTCTTGAGAATGTTGCGGTGTATCAAACTAAAGCCGGCCAAGCTGAAATAGTCGGTGTACATCTGGAAGGTCCGTTCATTGCGTCAGAAAAAGCCGGTGCCCAACCGCTCGAGTATATGATGAAGCCGAATATGGAACAATTTGAGCATTGGCAAAGATGTGCCGATAATAAGATCAAAACAATCACGCTTGCACCCGAGCTTGATGATGATGGCGTTATTCAAAAACTATCAGAAATGGGTATAAACGTATCTGCAGGGCATACGAGTGCCTCTTTTGCCGACATGAAACAAGCAGTAAAAAAGGGTGTGCATCAATTAACACACCTTTGCAATGCCATGGAAGGTATTCATCATCGTGATATTGGTGCAGTAGGGGCTGCTTTTCAGTTGGATAAATTGCGGGCGGAGTTAATCGCCGATGGCATTCATGTGTCTCCGGAAATGTTGCAGATCATCTATAATAATGTAGGCAGTGAACGATTGTTATTAATTACTGATGCCATGCGTGCCAAATGTATGCCACCGGGTGTATATGATTTAGGGGGGCAAAATGTGTACGTTACAGAAGATCGGGCAACATTAGAAAACAAATCATTGGCGGGGAGTATCTTGAAATTGAATGATGGCGCCAAACGGATGTTGTCGCTAGAAGGCGTAACCATCCCGGATATCATCGAGATGACGGCGGTAAACCCTGCCAAACAGATCCATATGTATGATCGGAAGGGCAGTATCGCTACTGGTAAGGATGCAGATGTATTACTTGTCAATGATCAGCTGGATGTTAAATACACTATATGTAATGGTGTAATTGCTTTTAAGGAGGAATAAAAAGTGAAACGTATAAAAACAAAAGATTATGTTGAAATGAGCAAAAGGGCATGTCGGAAGGTCATAGAGGCCATTGAACGTTCTGACCAGCCAGTACTAGGTTTGGCAACAGGCTCCACACCGGAAGGATTATACGATTGTTTGATCGAGGCGTACAAAAAGGGACACGTCCACTTTGGTAATGTGACAACTTTTAATTTGGATGAATATATTGGCTTATCGCCGGATGATGAAAATAGTTATCACTACTATATGAATGAAAAGTTTTTTAAACATGTTGGCCTGCCCACCAGTCAAACTAATGTGCCAAAAGGGAATACGGGAGATAATAAACGAGCCTGTGAAGATTATGAAGCATTAATTCGTGATGCTGGTTATGTTGATTTACAAATCCTCGGTATTGGTGAAAATGGGCATATTGCATTCAATGAACCAGGCACACCGTTTGAAAGCCGCACTCAAGTAGTAGACCTGACGGAATCGACCAAGAATGCCAATGCACGTTTTTTCGACTCTATTGAAGATGTGCCGACAAAGGCGATAACAATGGGATTGAAATCGATTATGGAAAGCAAGGAGATCGTTTTATTAGCTTCCGGCGTGAAAAAAGCTGACGCCATGGCCAAACTTATCCATGGCGATGTGTCTGAAGCTTTTCCGGCATCCATTTTGCGAAACCATCCGAATGTGACCATAATTGCAGATGAAGATGCACTTTCCAAAGTTCGCGATTAACCAGTATCATAATAAGAAAACTCCGATAGTTGTCTGATCGGAGTTTTTTTTATTAATCTCGATAACTGTGGAGCATTCTTGTTTTTGCGGACGATTTGTTAACGATGCACCTCTTGTTCAACATACGCAGTTTTAGTGGTTGTTATGGTTGCTTGATCGCTGGTCACATTGGTCATCCATTCCTTGAAGGCCGTTTCTTCACCTTTTGGAACAAAGACCGTGAACGTGACATCTTCCAAGTATTGAATGGAGTCCAATATGTAATCAGATGTTTCGAGCATGTTTTTTATCTTGCCGAGCAATGGATACCCAACGGCTATGGACATCCCTTGCATTAGCATCCGTTTAACTATTCCGGTTTTCTGGATGGCCTGTGAAGTTGCTGTGGAATAAGCGCGGATTAGCCCACCTGCACCTAATTTAATGCCACCAAAATACCTGGTTACAACAGCAACAGTATCTTTTAAGTTTTTCTTCAACAACACTTCCAGTATCGGTATACCTGCTGTACGGCTTGGTTCGCCATCATCGTTCGCTTTTTGGATGTGATCATGTTCTCCAATTGTATATGCTGAACAGTTATGTGTTGCATCATGATGTTTTTTCTTTATTTCCTGAATGAATGATTGTGCTTCTTCCTCTGTTTCCACTCTCCGTATATGACCAATGAAACGTGACTTTTGGATGATTATTTCATCGGCCCCTTCTTTTTGTACTGTGTAGTATTCGTTTAACATGTACATATGCCTCCTAGAAAAATTGCATATTAGTGAATCGTAACTTGGCTGCTTATTGTATATTATCAGTGGACAAGACAAACTATGTAATATGTAGTATAATTATGGGATAATAGTAGTGTTATATATTTCACACGATGCTGACGGCCGATAGAAGTATAAATGTTCTATCTGTGT
>Ga0079226_10004923_pt1 | contig 10225 bp, 9 predicted proteins | sample Poulit2014_FD_76345 | JGI IMG/M metagenome (GOLD analysis project Ga0079226, IMG submission 76345) | Agricultural soil microbial communities from Georgia to study Nitrogen management - Poultry litter 2014 | ecosystem: Environmental > Terrestrial > Soil > Agricultural land | place: USA: Georgia... | reverse complement strand
CATTGCAATAAGTATAAAAAAACTAATGAGCCATGATACCACTTGTTTTTTCTTATTGTGCCTCTTCCAATTCTTCATCCGAACTTTTCCCTCCTTTTTATTCACTCCGTTCTCATCTCAGAAATGAAATGGCAATTGATATTATAACAATTGCCATTACCTTTCCAAAATCTAACACTTTTTATTATAACATAAAATTTTTGTTAGAAATATATAAATTTTCATAGAAATATACCAAAATTATCTCTTTAATAGAAATTCTTTAACTACAATCATTCAACTTTATCTAATATTTTCAGTAAACAATTTTAAAAAAGATATATCTACTGCAGACATATCTTTTCTCCTATTCTCATATCTTATAATAAATTTATATCGGGAGTATGCCATGAGTTCCCAAACAAAAATCTTTGTTTTTAAAATGCGAGAGATTATTTATACCCTTATCTTTGCCGCTCTGGCAATTCTGTTAATTGTTCTGCTTGTTTTTATGTTTCTTCCAAAAAAAGGAACTGAGACTGCCGAGGAAACTGGAACTTACATACCTGGTGTCTATACTGCTTCCATCCTATTGAACAATCAAGCCTTAGATGTTCAAGTATCTGTAGATGCAGATCATATTAATTCTGTAGATTTTGTTAATTTAAATGAATACATTGCAACGATGTATCCACTCATGGAAACAGTTATGAGTAATATTCAGACACAAGTGCTTCAAAAGCAGTCCATTGATGGAGTTACATACGAAAACGACACCCAGTATACTTCGATTGTATTGCTGGATGCCGTTGAAGAAGCCTTAAATAAAGCTCGTGTAAATCCAGAAACAGAGGTTTCCGAGCCATAATACGAAACTATGGGAATAGTGGATGCACCATCGTTTCTATATTAAATCTGAATTTTTTCCAATTCCTCCATCCAAAGTCTGCTGCTTGCATCACTTGGCATACGTAAATCTCCTCTTGGAGAAACAGCAGCAGAACCTACCTTTGGACCATCCGGCAGACAGGAACGTTTGAATTGCTGCATAAAATAGCGGCGGTAAAACACCTTCATCCATTTTAGAATAGTTGTTTTATCATAAGTTCCCTCAAATGCTTTACAAGCCATATAGAAAATTTTCCCTGGTTCATATCCAAAACGAAGCACATAGTACAATACAAAGTCGTGCAGCTCATATGGTCCTACAATATCTTCTGTCTTCTGAGCGATTTTTCCATCCTCTGGAGGCAGAAGTTCTGGGCTTACTGGTGTATCCAACACATCATATAACACATCACTAATTTCTTTATCTTCACATTCATCCGCATAATAACGTACTAAATGCCGCACTAATGTCTTTGGTACCGATGCATTTACTCCATACATGGACATATGATCTCCATTATAAGTTGCCCATCCAAGTGCCAGTTCTGACATATCTCCTGTACCAATTACAAGCCCTCCAAACTGATTGGCAATATCCATCAGTACTTGTGTCCGCTCTCTTGCCTGACAATTCTCATAGGTAACGTCTTTCACTTCTGGATCATGTTGAATATCCTGAAAATGTTGATTGACCGCATTCTTAATATCCACTTCAATTAGCGTTGCACCTAATTTTTTCGTAAGCTGACATGCATTTGTATAAGTTCGATCCGTTGTTCCAAAGCACGGCATCGTAACTGCAATAATTCCCTCTCTGGATAACCCTAACAAATCAAACGCCTTTGTCATAACAAGCAATGCTAATGTAGAATCCAATCCGCCAGAAATTCCAACGACTGCCTTTTTACTATGCGTATGCTCCAAACGTTTTTTCAATCCCATAGCCTGAATTGCTAAAATCTCCTCACAACGCTCGGTTCGATCTTTTTCATTATTTGGCACAAATGGAGCAGGATCAATAAAACGGCGGAGTTGGGTCTCTTCTAGTTCTAAATGAAATGGAATTACTTCATAATCATTATGATAACTGTCTAAATCAAAACTCTCCATTCTGCGGCGTTCGCTGCGTAAACGTTCCAAATCCAAATCTGCGGTTATCATTCCATGCCCTAAACGTTTTGATTCTGCCAGAATGGTTCCATTTTCACAGATCAGATTATGTCCGCTAAAGACCAAATCCTGTGTAGATTCTCCCTCTCCTGCATTCGCATAAATATAACTACAGATCAAGCGTGCAGACTGACCATTAATCAAATTGCGGCGATATGCAGCTTTTCCAGTTATCTCATCACTTGCAGAGCAATTTACAATTACTGTAGCACCAGCCATTGCATGACGAATGCTTGGAGGATTTGGCATCCACACATCTTCACAAATTTCTGCGGCAATTTTTAATCCCGGAATGGAAACACAATCAAACAACAGATTGGTTCCCATTGGTGCATCGCATCCCCTGCCCATTCTATCTCTAATTTGAATCCAGATTGGAAGTTCATTTCCCTCTGCAAAATGACGTTTCTCATAAAATTCGGAATAATTCGGAATAAACCGTTTTGGAACAAGTCCAAGCAAAGAACCATTTGCAATTACCGCTGCCACATTATAAAGACGATGATCCAATTCAAATGGCAGTCCAATCACAATAATCATATCTTTATCCACAGTATATTCCATTAAATCAAATAATTGCTCTTTTGCTTTTTCTAATAAAGAAGTCTGCAAAAATAAATCTCCACAAGTATACCCTGTAATCGCTAACTCAGGAAATACTAATATTTTTACCTTATTGGCTGCCGCTTCATCTATATATTTCATAATTTGTTCCGTATTATACAGTGGATCGGCAACCTGAATCTTGGGTGTTACTGCCGCAGCACGGATAAAATAACCATTCATATCTTCCCGTTTTTCCTTTCTCTTTTTTTTTTCGATCGTTTTCTTTTAAAGGAAGAATCACTTACTGCAAAATTTTTTTAATAGAATGTCTTTTTTATTATCCTCTGGATGCTCCAATACATAATCTAACATTTTATTTAACAATTCTCCGATCTGCTTTCCTGGTAAAATTCCCATTTGAATAAGATCTTGCCCGTTTACATCCAGCTGTTTTAAGGTAATACATTCTTGATCCGCAATAATTTCCTTATATAATTTCTTTATTTCAATTATATCTTCCAATCGTTCTTTTTGCTTATAACTGGACTTTGCCATCGTATCGGCACGCATTACTTCTAGTAAATCTTCAAACAACTCTTCCCCAATTTTATTCATACATCTGCGAATTATTTTTTTGTCCCTGCGCAAATGATAGGTATGATATCGAACAAGACGACTCACTTTATCTATCGTATCATTGTCAAATTTTAACCTGCGTAGAATCTTTTTCGCCTGTACTGCACTTTCTTCTGCATGACCATAAAAATGATCTTGTTCATCCATTCTATGTGTTTGAAGTTTTCCAATATCATGCAGCAATGCAGTCCAGCGCAATACTTTCGTTGCTCGAATTTGCTCCAACATCGCAATCGTATGGTTTCCTACTGTATAGCAATGATAAGGATTATTTTGCTGTAAAGGCATAATTGCATCTAATTCAGGCAATACGACGGCTGTAACTCCCAGTTCATAAGCCGTTCGAATTTGTTCTGGATGGGAAGAAACCAATAATTTTGTCAATTCTACTTGAATTCGCTCCTGGCTTACCTTAGACAAATTTCCTGCTAATAAACGGATTCCCTGTTGTGTCTGTTCGTCAATTGCAAATCCCAGCTGAGAAGCGAAACGAATTGCACGCAAAATACGCAGTGCATCTTCTGTAAACCGTTCTACTGCATCGCCAACGCAGCGAATAATTCCTGCTTTTAAATCGCTTTGACCTCCAAATAAATCTACCATTCCCGTTTTGGGATTATATGCCATTGCATTAATTGTAAAATCTCTTCGCTTTAAATCTTCTTCTAAGTTTGAAGTAAACTGTACTGAACTTGGATGGCGTGCATCCTCATATTTTCCATCAATCCGATATGTCGTTACTTCAAATCCCTCTTTTTCCAGCATAACCGTAACCGTTCCATGTTGAATTCCCGTATCAATGGTACGCCGAAATATTTTTTTTACCTGAAATGGAGAAGCGGAGGTGGTAATATCCCAGTCCTCCGGCTCTCTCTTCAATAAAGCATCTCGCACACATCCGCCTACAATATAGGCTTCATGTCCTGCCTGCTCTAATTTTTTTATAATATATGTTACCCTTTCTGGCACACAAATATTCATTCAATCCTCCTGTTACAGTCAGGTTTTTGACCAGTTGATAGTTTGATCCACTACTAGTTTAGTGGTCTTGATTCTACATTCCAGCGACTACAAAATTCTGCTGCATAGGTTCCTGGATTACAATAAATAACAAAAGTTGGACAATAATTAAATGCTCCTTCTCCGATTAACCTCACACTATCTGGAACTACCACTTCCGTTAAGGAACTGCATCCATAGAATGCATTGGTACCAACTGTAATCACTCCTTCTGGAATCACAATCCTGCTCACTGCTGTATTACCCTGGAATGCCCCATCCGCAATAAATTGTACTGGAGCTCCATTGATTTGTTGTGGTATTGATACTGCTCCTCCTACACTCTTGGCATCCGTTAAAGTAGCAGTGCCGTTTTGAATCTGATAACTAATTCCATTTTGAACTACAACGGAATCCCCAACTGATTCAGACGGTGTCGTGCTAATAGACTCTTCTGTCGTTTGTGGTGTTGTTTCTTCTGTACTTGCAGATTCTTCTGTTGTACTTATAGGTTCTTCTGTTGTCTCTTCTGTCGTTTGTGGTGTTGTTCCTTCTGTACTTGCGGATTCTTCTTTTGTAATCTCCAATGTTTCTTTAGAACTATTTGCTACACTGCCTGCCGTTGAAGAAGATGTCACTATTCCATTTACAGATTCTGAGCGATTGTCATTTCTCATAAGCTTAAATGCAACAATTAACATAATAATCAACACAATCGCAAGACAGCCAATTAATATAAATAATACTGCCTTCTGAACAGAACCTTTCCCGATACCTTCCTCGTCTTCCTCATCGTCTTCATCCTGATCTGGATCGGGTCCTTGCACAAGGTATGGCTCTTCCTCTTCCTCATTCAAGTGATCTTCTACTGATTCTTTCCGACGTTGTTTCTTTTTCAAAACTTTCTCAGATTGTTCAGTATTCTCTTCTGGAAGACCCTCTACTCCATTCCATACATCAACGGTATCGGCCCAGGAAAAACTGTCATCCATTGGATTAAGCAGGCTCTCTCCACAGACTTTACACACACGTGCATGGTCTTCGTTCTCAGTTCCACAATTTGGGCACTTCACTTTTCCTTCCTCCTCAATATTCTATTCATTAAGCTTTCTGTGACTACTTAGCTATACTATCTACCAAATAATTACAATTTAATAAGCTTTTCCCCAGTATACCATACTTTTAGCAGGTTTTCCACAACATACACAAACATTTGACAAATCTTCTTGCTCAAATGGCATACAACGAGAGGTTGCCGTTGTTTCTTCTTTAATTTTAATTTCACATGCTTCATCGCCGCACCACATCGCTTTTATAAATCCTGGCTTATTTGCAATAATATCTTTAAATTCTTCATAACTGCGTGCTTCATAAGTATGTGCATCTCTATGTGCTCTTGCACGTTCCAGCATCTCTTTTTGCATTGTCTCTAAAACTTCTGCTACCTTTCCAGATAATTCGGAAAGATCTGCGACAATCTTTTCTCTTGTATCACGGCGTACAATCACTGCATGTCCTGCTTCGATATCTTTTGGACCAATTTCAATACGAACTGGAATACCACGCATTTCCTGTTCTGCAAATTTAAATCCTGGTCCTTTATCGCTGTCATCCAATTTTACACGGAACTGATGTTCCAACTCATTTTTCAGCTCATTGGCTTTTTCCAATACACCTGGTTTATGCTGTGCAATCGGAATAATCATCACCTGTGTTGGAGCAATTCTTGGAGGAAGAACTAATCCGCTGTCATCTCCATGTACCATAATGATTCCGCCAATCATACGTGTGCTGACACCCCAAGAAGTCTGATGAACATATTTTAATTTATTATCTTTATCTGTAAACTGAATTCCAAATGCTTTTGCAAATCCATCTCCAAAATTATGGCTTGTTCCAGACTGCAATGCCTTTCCATCATGCATTAAAGCTTCAATGGTATAAGTAGATTCCGCTCCAGCAAACTTTTCTTTGTCTGTTTTCCGTCCCTTAATAACTGGAATTGCCAATACTTCTTCGCAAAATCTCGCATATTCATTCAACATCAACTTCGTTCTTTCTTCTGCTTCTTCCGCAGTTGCGTGAGCGGTATGTCCTTCTTGCCATAAGAACTCACGGGAACGTAAAAATGGTCTCGTTTCTTTTTCCCAACGTACAACCGAACACCATTGATTATATACTTTTGGCAAGTCTCGATACGATTGGATATCCTTCGCATAAAAATCACAGAATAATGTTTCTGATGTAGGACGTACACATAAGCGTTCCTGCAATGGATTCAGTCCTCCATAAGTCACCCATGCCACTTCTGGAGCAAACCCTTCTACATGATCCTTTTCTTTTTGTAATAAACTTTCTGGAATAAACATTGGCATATAAACGTTTTCCACACCAACTGCTTTAAAACGAGCGTCCAATTCTTTCTGAATATTTTCCCAAATGGCATATCCAGCTGGCTTAATAACCATACATCCTTTTACACTGGAATAATCAATTAATTCTGCCTTTTTTACAACATCCGTATACCACTGTGCAAAATCTTCTTCCATAGAGGTAATTGCCTCTACTAATTTCTTCTCCTTCGCCATAACATCTCCTCCTACTTCCACTCAACTGTTCTTTCTGAAAAACAAAATGGGATGGCTCAAAGTTTTTTTATAAAAAATAAAAAAGCTTCCATCCCTATCTAAGGGACCGAAGTTCTCGGCGGTACCACCCTAATTAGCCTGTGGCTCTCTCTTTCTCCGTTAACGCCGGCCTACGCTGTATTTTCATACAGAACTCCAAGATAGGTTCTGTGTTCGTCACTGAAATACCTCGCAGCATCTGGTATTCTCTCTGTCAGTTCGTTTACACATACTAGTTCTTTTCAACGTTGCTGGATTTATTTTAAGACAGATTCCATGTTTTGTCAATCTCCTTTATTAAAATCCAGCCAATTGGTCCCAAAAATAATCCAACAACTCCAAATAGCTGCCATCCGATATAGATTGCAATCATTGTTTCCAAACTACTAATTCCAGTATAATGCCCCAATAATTTTGCCTCCAAAACTTCCCTTATGACATAACAAACAAAATAAATTCCCCCTAATTTCAACGCAATTATAAAGTTCCCGCACAACAACTCCCATAAAATCCATGGAATAAAAACTGTTCCGCTTCCAAACACAGGAAGTACGTCAATTAGCCCAATCAGGACTCCAACTAGTATTCCATATGGATTTCCCATCCATGTTAAACCAATCATACAGACGACCATTGTAATAATCATAATGCTGCCTTCTGTTTTTACAAAAGCCCCTCCAATTGTTCCAAGGCGACTCGTTAAAAGCTGTATCTCTCTGCGGAATAACGAATTTTGTTTCCATTCCTTTATTCGATCCCGTTCTTGCAAAATCAATACTGCTGCTAAAATAGTAATTGTTCCAGCTGTAAATAAATCAATCAGTTGACCTACAAATGGAACCGAACTGTTCATAATATAAGGAAGTGCTTTTTTTCCCAATTCGCTTTGCAGCTCAAATGCAAACCGTTCCATCTGTTCCATCATACATCCTTCTGATAAATGAAAGAACTGTTCTACCTTTCCACAAACTCCATCCATAATGGCACAAAGATTCTCAATATAGATTGGTAAATTGTCCACCAAATATACCGTTTGCTCTAGCAGCCTTTCACCAATTCCCCAGATAACCCATAACACTGCGACAAATAATAATCCAATTCCTAACATTGCTCCCCATACAATTGGAATACGAAACCGCCGATTGAGCATTCGAACGAAAGGCCATACCATTCTTGCCAGCACCCATGCAGCAAAAAATGGAATCACCAAGGGCAGCAGGTACCTGAATACAAAATAAACTGCCCCAGTGATTCCAATTAAGGATATTGCTCTCTTTTGTTTACTACTCATGAGATATCTTTCGTCCCTTCCATAACCTTTTATGTTTTGTACACTCACAGTATATGAAGAAACGAAAAAACTATTCTAAATTAAATTAGAAAAAAATGTCAATAACGAACCGTCATTTGCTGTTTTGTTATTGGATGAAAAAATGTCAGTTCATAAGCACAAAGTCCAATTTTCCCAATATTCTTTTTCTCGTTCCAATCGGGATTATACTTTGCATCTCCCCAAATCGGACAACCAATATGAGAAAACTGAACTCGAATCTGATGATGGCGTCCTGTAATTAATGTAATATCCACAAGGCATAATGATTCCCGTTCTGCTTCATTTATAAAATCAAATGCTGAAAAGGACGTGTTTTCTATAATTCGATATTGCAAAACTGCTTTTTTGGCATCTTTTCTTTCCTCTTCTTCTTTTGTCGCCACTCGACTCATATTATTCTTTTTATCTTGAATTAGATAATCGGTCAATTTCCCTTCCTTTTGGGCAGGCGTTTGGCACAGCAGCGCATAATATTTCTTCTTCATCTGATGATTCTGCACTTGTCTGCTTAACTGCGCTGCTGCAAATGGGGTCTTAGCATAAACCATCACTCCACTTACAGGACGATCCAAACGATGAATAATGCCTACATAGGGTTCCTGTAATTTTTTTCCCGTTTTTCTCTGGCGAAACATGAGTTCGTTTTTAATCAAGCTAACCATATCCATGGACAGCGACTTTCCGCTTTGCGACTCAATCCCAGAAGGCTTTCTTACAACTAGAATCGCCTCATCTTCCCATACAATATCTAACATCATAGCTTAATCAAGATAAGATTTTAATAATTCTACTTTATCTAATTGTTCCCAAGGAAGATTTAAGTCATTTCTTCCAAAATGACCATATGCAGCAGTCTGCTTATAAATTGGTCTTCTTAAATCCAACATTTTGATAATACCAGCTGGTCTTAGATCAAAGTTTTCACGAATAATTTCTACCAAACGATTGTCAGAAAGCTTTCCTGTACCAAATGTATCTACCATAATGGAAGTTGGATGTGCCACACCAATTGCATAAGACAACTGAATTTCACAACGCTTCGCTAAACCTGCTGCAACTATGTTTTTCGCTACATAACGAGCCGCATAGGCAGCAGAACGATCTACCTTTGTACAGTCCTTTCCAGAAAAGGCTCCGCCGCCATGACGTGCTGCTCCCCCGTATGTGTCTACAATAATCTTACGTCCTGTCAATCCACTATCTCCATGAGGTCCTCCAATTACAAACCGTCCTGTTGGATTAATAAAGAATTTTGTATCATTATCTACCATATCAGCTGGAAGAATCGGGTCAAACACATATTTTTGAATATCTTTATGAATCTGTTCTTGTGTGACATCTGGATCATGCTGCGTAGAAAGCACTACTGCATCCAAACGAATTGGTTTATGATTTTCATCATATTCTACGGTTACCTGGGTCTTTCCATCTGGACGCAAATAAGACAATGTTCCATCTTTACGTACTTTTGTCAATTGTCTTGCAAGACGGTGTGCCAATGCAATTGGATATGGCATATATTCTTCTGTTTCATCGGAAGCATATCCAAACATCATTCCCTGATCTCCAGCTCCAATCGTGTCAAATTGATCTTCGTCTGATTTATTTTCCTTTACTTCCAATGCCTTGTCCACTCCCATAGCAATATCACTGGATTGCTCATCAATTGCAACCATAACACCGCATGTTGTGGCATCAAACCCAAATTTTGCTCTTGTATATCCAATTTCGGCAACGGTATCACGTACAATCTTTTGAATATCTACATAGGCATTGGTCGTAATTTCTCCCATAACCATAACTAAGCCCGTTGTTGTGCAAGTTTCACATGCAACACGGCTCATTGGATCTTTCTCCATCAATGCATCTAAAATTGCATCAGAAATTTGATCACACATTTTATCTGGATGTCCCTCTGTTACAGATTCTGATGTAAATAAAAATTTTTCCATTTTCATGTCCTTTCTTTTCTAAATCTTATATCCTCTTAAACAGATACATAGCGATAATCTTTTAGCTGTCCGCCTATTGACGAAACTTCTATAAT
>Ga0079226_10004922_pt1 | contig 10226 bp, 9 predicted proteins | sample Poulit2014_FD_76345 | JGI IMG/M metagenome (GOLD analysis project Ga0079226, IMG submission 76345) | Agricultural soil microbial communities from Georgia to study Nitrogen management - Poultry litter 2014 | ecosystem: Environmental > Terrestrial > Soil > Agricultural land | place: USA: Georgia... | reverse complement strand
GCTGCGCACCTCACCCTCGTGCCAGGAAGCCGGATGCTGATCCCCCTGTGTATTCAGGGGCACAATTTTTTCTTCCACAAAACGGGCGTTCTCTTGCAGAATGGCATCGACCAGATCCTCGGAAATTTCTGCGAAATCCGGCAACGCCAGCATGCCTTTCAGATCGGCAAGCTCGTGCATGATGAAACGTATGTCTTTGATGGGAACGGAGTAGCTCATGATTTTTCTGCCGCACTAACGTTGGTTGATTCTTGAACAGGCGCAGGCCGGCTTGCTGCGCGTCGTTCACGATAGTGCAGCCATTCGCCCACAATACCACGGCGAAACGCCATGACACAGGTGATGAAGATCAGCCCGATGACGATGGTGACCGATTCGCCCAGCGTGCGAAACCAGTCGATTCCGGTAAGGCTGGTCATGAATCGACCGAACTCGCCTACCTTGTTTTCAAGGGCAACAATAATGATCGCACCCAGAATGGGGCCCGTCAGTGTGCCCATGCCACCGATCAGGGTCATCAGAATCACCATGCCTGACATATGCCAGGTGGCGTCTGAAAGCGATGCCGACACAAAAACCAGCGATTTGGTGGCCCCGGCCAACCCGGCAAGGGTGGCTGAAATCACGAATGCCAACAGCTTGAAGTGATCGGTGTCGTAACCCAGGGAGACCATTCGGGGCTCATTTTCGCGGATGGCTTTCAGAACCTGCCCGAAAGGAGAATACACCGTGCGCCGGATAATGGCATAGCCAATGACAAAAATGCCCAGAACCACATAATACAGATTGATGTCTTTGTTGAGATCGAGGCCGAATAGTGTGCCACGCGGAATACCGTGCAGGCCGTCTTCTCCGCCCGTGAAGGGCGCTTGCAGGAAGAAGAAGTACAGCATCTGCGCCAGGGCCAGCGTAATCATGGCAAAGTAGATGCCGCTGCGGCGAACCGACAAGGCGCCAAAGACCAGTCCCAGCAGCGCTGCCGCTGCCGTGCCAAACAGAAGGCCCGAAAGTGTCGACCAGCCCCAGACCGCCAGCGACTGCCCGCAGGCATAAGCCGCGACACCCAGAAAAGCGGCGTGCCCGAAGGACAGCAGGCCGGCATATCCGAGCAGGAGGTTGAATGCGCAGGCAAACAGCGCATAACACATGATCTTCATGAGGAATATGGGATAGCCGCCAAACTCGGGCAGCAAGGCGGCCACAATGACCGCGACAATGTACGCTATCAGCTCTCGACTCATGATGCTTTCCCGAACAATCCGGATGGGCGCAGCAGCAGCACAACAACCATGATGACAAAGATCACGGTACTGGCTGCTTCGGGCCAGAAGACTTTTGTGAACCCTTCAATCACCCCGAGCCCAAGACCTGTGACGATAGACCCCAGAATAGATCCCATGCCGCCAATGACCACCACGGCAAAGACCACAATGACCAGGTTGGACCCCATGAGGGGCGACACTTGCAGGATAGGTGCAGCCAGCACACCCGCAAAGCCGGCCAGGGCGACACCAAAACCGAATGTCAGGGAAATCATCAGGGGGACATTGACACCAAACGCCTCAACCAGCTTGGGGTTTTCTGTGCCGGCACGCAACAAGGCGCCCAGGCGGGTCTTTTCAATGATGAACCAGGTGGCCAGGCAAGCCACTACCGACGCAACGACCACCCAGGCCCGGTAAATTGGCAAAAACATGAAACCCAGATCCACGCCCCCCTGCAGCAGCTTGGGTGTTGCGTAGGCTTGCCCCGACACCCCGAAGAAACTGCGGAACAGGCCTTCGATAAGCAGCGTAAGGCCGAAGGTAAGCAGCAAGCCATACAAGTGATCCAGCTTGTAGAGGTGGCGCAGCAGCAGGCGTTCGACAAGGATGCCGAAAAGCCCGACAGTCAGCGGCGCCAGCAGCAACATGAGCCAATAGTTCAGCCCCAGATATTGCAGCCCCATCCAGGCCACGAAGGCGCCCAGCATATAGAACGCGCCATGCGTGAAATTGATAATGTTCAGCAGACCAAAAATGACTGCCAGACCCAGCGACAGCACCGCATAAAACGAACCGTTTACCAGCCCCAGAAGCAGTTGGCCCAGCAGCATCTGCAAGGGAACACCAAAGATGAGTGTCATGTTGTCTCCTGGCGTACGCCGAGCAGCTTGTCGAGTGTGTCCTGTTTTTCTGCCAGCAACGCAGAGTCGAACGCTTCGATGATTTGCCCGTGTTCCATGACATAAAAACAATCGGCCAGGGGCGCTGCAAAACGAAAGTTCTGTTCCACCATGACGATGGTATAGCCTCTGGCTTTCAATTGGGTGATCATTCTTCCGAGGGTCTGCACAATGACTGGCGCCAGACCTTCGGAGATTTCGTCAAGCAGCAACAGATTTGCGCCGGTGCGCAATATGCGGGCCAATGCCAGCATCTGCTGTTCGCCGCCCGACAACCGCGTTCCAGGGGAGTCCCGTCGTTCGTAGAGGTTGGGAAACATCTCGTAGATTTCGTCAATCGACATGCCGCCCTGCGAGCCTTTCAGCACAGGTGTCAGCATGAGGTTTTCTTCACATGACAACGATGCGAAGATTCCACGCTCTTCAGGGCAGTAACCAATGCCCAGATGGGCTATCTGGTATGTGGGCCTGTCGATTGATTCAACACCGTAGATCCGGACAGATCCTTTGCGGTAACCTGTCAGCCCGAGTATTGCGCGCAGCGTACTGGTGCGCCCTGCTCCGTTACGCCCCAGCAGGGTGACAACCTGACCTTTCTCAACACGCATGTCGACACCATGCAAGATGTGAGATTCGCCATACCAGGCTTGCAGATTGGATACTTCAAGCGCCGCCGTCATGCCTGCGCCCCTTCGGGTTCGTCCTGCCTAGTTCCCATATAGGCTTCCATGACGGCCTCATTTTGCGAGATCTCGGCATAGCTGCCTTCGGCGAGTACGGCGCCGCGCGCCAGCACAGTGATGCGATCGGCAATGGATGCCACCACGCTCATGTTGTGCTCCACCATCAGGACCGTACGCCCGGCACTGACTGTCTTGATCAGGTCGGTGACGCGCTGGACGTCTTCGTGGCCCATGCCTTGAGTCGGCTCGTCCAGCAGCATCAGGCCCGGCTCCATGGCCAGGGTGGTTGCGATTTCCAGCGCACGCTTGCGTCCATAGGGAAGATGCACGGTCTGCTCGTGGGCGAAGTCTTCCAGCCCGACCTGGGCAAGAAATGCCAGAGCACGGTCATTGAGCCGAGCAAGGTGTCGATCAGTGCGCCAGAACTGATAAGACCACCCGGTCGCACGCTGCAAGGCAATACGCACATTTTCCAGTACCGACATCTGGGGAAAGACGGCAGAAATCTGAAATGACCGGATCATGCCCTGGCGTGCGATCTGGGCCGGCCCGTCTCTGGTGATATCGGTATCATTGAAAAAAATTTGTCCGGCCGAGGGTTCGACAAACTTGGTCAGAAGATTGAAGCAGGTTGTCTTGCCGGCACCATTGGGGCCTATCAGGGCATGGATATGCCCTTTCCGGATCTTGAGATTTACATCCCTGACCGCAACAAAACCCCGAAAGGATTTTGTCAGTCCCCGGGTCTCAAGCAGATAGCTACTCATAAATCACCTTGAGTCAGTGCCAACTCGGCAACCCTGATGAACGGCCAAGTTCCTGTGGGGCCTCCCACAAGGCACTTGACAGCCCATGTGCATGACGGGCTCATTGTGAAGCCCGCCATGCTTCAGGAACGCTGGCCGGAAGATTATTCTTTCAGCAATGCACACTCGCTGTCTTCCACCGTACGGAAAGCTTCCTCGGCGGGGATGGTTTCCAGCAGGGTGTAGTAATCCCATGGGTATTCGGATTCTTCCGGGGTTTTTACCTGGGCAAGATAAAGGTCGTGCATCATGCGCCCGTCGGCCCGGATATAACCATTGTCGGCGAACATGTCATTGACTTTCATTTCGCCCATTTTTTTGCGTACGGCAGCCGTATCCGTGGTTCCGGTTTGTCTGACGGCCTCAAGATAGTGCATGACACCCGAATACACCCCAGCCTGGCCCATGGAAGGCATGGCCTGCATTCTTTCGTAGAAACGCTTGGACCATTCGCGAGATTCTTCCGTGCGGTCCCAGTAGAACGCTGTGGTCAGATACAAGCCCTGTGCCGCTTCCAGCCCAAGACCGTGGACATCAGTGATATACATCAGCAACGCAGCCAGGTTCTGCCCGCCCTGGGCGAGGCCAAACTCGGACGCCTGCATGATGGCCGTGGAGAGATCACCCCCCGAGTTGGCCAGCCCGATGATCTGAGCTTTTGACGCAATGGCCTCGAAAATCTGTGAAGACAGATCAGAAGCGCTAAGCGGATGCTTGGTAGAGCCCACCACTTGCCCGCCCTCAAGTTCGACCGCGTCAGTGGCATCGCGTGCAAGCGCTTCACCAAAGGTATAGTCTACTGTGATCATGTACCAGTCTTTGCCACCCTGCCGGACAATGGCCCGACCCGTGCCGTTGGCGGTGGCATAGGTGTCGTAGACCCAGGCAATGGTGTTGGTCGAGCAATTCTTTCCGGTGAGGTCCGATGATCCGGCGCTGGTAATCAGCAGCAGCTTGTCCTTTTCGTCGGTCAGGCGCTGTGCCGCCAGCGCCACTGCGGATGAGGTCAATTCAGTGACGACATCGACGTCTTGATTATCAAGCCAGTCGCGAACCATGGCCGCCCCCACATCGGCACGGTTCTGATGGTCACCGAAAACCACGCTGCCCTTGACTTCAGGGTGTTTGGCGTAGAAGTCTTCTACGGCCATTTCTGCCGCGACCACAGAGCCCCGGCCAGCAATATCAGAAAAAGTACCCGACATGTCGGTCGTGACCCCGATTGTGGGAGTCAGCACGGGCTCATCGGCATGGACGGCATAAGCCGACAGCATGAGTGCGCAACCCAATACGAGGCTGCTTATACGTTTTGTGGTCATGAGTGTCTCCTGTTTTTTAATCATTCGGCTGGCCGTGTGGCCAGCTCTCATGGCAAATTACCGGGCCAGAAACGTCAGGTCGGTTTGACCTTGTGTGCCTTCTTGGTCACAAAGTCATTAAGTCGACGCTGAACATCAGAGCCCGTTTGCACGACTGCGGCCATCAGCCCTTCTGCAAACAGACCATCGGTTGCAGACATATCGGCAATCTTGTTGATAGAGCTGACAATTGCATAATTGGACAACGGCGCATTACCGGCGATGCGCCCGGCCAGTTCCATGGCAAACTCTTGCGCCGGAACCGGGCTTTCAGGGGTGTTGCAGACATAGTGCGCCAGCCCTAGGCGATGGCCTTCGTGAACATCCATGATCCGGCCTGTAAGCATCATTTCAATCACACGATTGGCCGAGATGATGTTGGCGGTTCGGACGGTTGCCCCCCCACCGGTAAAAATGCCGCGTGTGCCCTCGGGCAATGAGAAGTAAGTACTGACATCTGCCACACGAATATGCGCCGCACTGGCCAGTTCAAGGCCGCCCCCCACCACCGCGCCCTGCAGGCACGCAATAACCGGTACGCCGCCGTGCTGAATCTTGTCAAAGGCATGGTGCCATGATCGGCACACCCGCAGAAAATCAACGGCACTGCGTTCCTGGTCGTGGTGCTCTTTCAGGTCAAGCCCGGCACAGAAGTGATCCCCTTCGGCCAACATGACAATCACCCGGATATGCGAGGGCACATCGGAAAAATAAGCATCAATTTCGGCGATGGCGCTTTCATCAAGGGCGTTACGCTTGTGGGCACGAGCCAGCGTGATGACACCGATTTCATCAACTTCGTGAGTCCGTATACTGGACGTTGTCATTACTTGTTCTCCTTGTGAGAAAATAACTGTGATCGCAACGCAGATTTCTGCAATTTGCCGGTAGCCGTCATGGGCATGTCGTCGACAAAGAAGACATCATCGGGGACCATCCACTTGGCCACCCTGTCGGCATAGATAGAAAGAACGCTTGCCGCAGATGGTGATGACGATGGCTTGGGCTGGACCACCAGCACCGGTCGCTCGCCCCATTTTTTATCAGGCTTGGCAATGCAGGCCGCCTGGTGCACGTCGGGATGCTCCAGCGCGATGTTTTCGAGCTCGATGGATGAAATCCATTCACCACCCGACTTGATGACATCCTTGCTGCGGTCGGAAACACGCATGTAGCCGTCGGCATCGATACTGCCAACGTCTCCGGTGTGAAACCAGCCGTTATCCAGCGCAGATTCTGACTGATCGAAATAGCGGGCAATGACCCAGTTTCCGCGCACCATCAGATTGCCTGTGGCCACGCCATCATGGGGGATTCTTTGCTGGCTGTTGTCGCCCGAGATGGCGAACTCGGCACCAAAAAGCGGACGCCCCTGCGAGGCAAGTACATGTAGCTTTTCGTCTTCAGCAAGCGCTTCGTGTTCGGGCAGCAGCAGACATACTGTGCCCAAAGGCGACACCTCGGTCATGCCCCAGGCGTGGCGCACCGATACATTCATCCTGGCCAGCGTGGTGATCATGGCAGGTGGACAGGCCGACCCGCCTATGATGGCCCGGCTCAGCGTGCTGAACCGCTTGCTTTGCGTTTGTACGTGATCCAGGAGAATCTGCCAGATGGACGGCACGCCGGCCGAAAGGGTTACCCCTTCGGATTCGCATAGATCGTACAGCGCTGCCCCACTGTGATCGCTGCCCGGCAAGACAAACTTGGCACCCGAAAGCAATCCGGAATAAGGCAAGCCCCAGGCATTGACGTGATACATCGGAACCAGCGGCATGACAGCGTCGCGGCGCGACACCCCCACGGCGTCGGGGTGGCACGACGCATAGGCATGCAGCAAGGTGGAACGGTGCGAATACAGGGCACCTTTGGGATTGCCTGTTGTGCCCGAGGTATAGCACAGGCCGCAGGCTACATTTTCATCGAATTCCAGCCAGCTGAAATCAGCGTCTTCATCAACCAGCCAACTGCTGTATACAGACAGATCGGCATTATCCGGGGCTGGCTCGGGCTCATCCAGCAAAACCCAGTTCCTGACGGACTTGCATAACGGCTTCAACTGTTCGACCAGTGACGAAAAGTGCCGATCGTAGAACAACACGACATCTTGCGCATCATTAATGATGAAGGCAATCTGCTCGTGAAACAGCCGGGGATTGATGGTGTGGCAGACCATTCCAAGACCGGCCGTTGCATAGTAGATTTCCAGGTGTCTGTAGGTGTTCCATGCCAGGGTTGCCACCCGGTCGCCGGACTGGACACCGTGCCCCTTCAGACCGGCGGCAAGCTTGCGTACACGCTGGTTGAAATCGCGGTATGTGTAGCGATGGATGGCCCCGTCACCCATGGCCGACACAATTTCCTGGTCGGGATTAGTGCCGACTGCATGCGTCAGGATGGACGATATCAAGAGGGGGCGATTCATCATGCTTCCCGATATGGTCATGGATGTCTCTCGTGTTTTATTTGTTGAAGGGCACCTCCTATCCTATAAGGTGATACTGTTGGTATCTATAACGCGAAGTGACTACAGACTTACCAAAAGTGACAACATTTGGGGGGTCAGTTCATGCTGGGCGCACTAAAAAAAATCGCCGGCACTCAAATGAGTACCGGCGATCTGCATTCTGGCGGAGATGGAGTCCGCCTACAAGATGTTCGCCACTGACCGCTAAAATACTATAAGACATTGTATTTAGTATAGAATACTTCTAATACAGTCCTTCTTTGTTCGCAGCAATTCGTTGCAATTCCAATCTTTATGTGGGCATAATGTGGGCATGACCAACCATGGACAGCAGCAATGCCAAGAAAAGCCAAGATACTAAGCGCTCGTGCAGTTGCATCGATTAAAGTTCCGGGCCGACATGCAGTCGGAGGTGTGGACGGACTTCATTTGAGAGTCCTTAATACGGGATCAGCCTCTTGGGTGCTACGAATCGTGGTCAACGGTAAACGCACGGATATCGGACTCGGCCCATATCCATTGATTTCTCTTGCACGCGCGCGAGACGATGCGTACGACATGCGTCGACGCATTCGCGACGGCTTTGATCCCGCCACCCGAGAATCAGCTATTGATCCCGTCACCCAAGGTTCGGTAACTAATGCAATCATGACTGCTGGACTGACCAGAGAGAAAACCTTTGCAGCATGCGCAGAAGAATATATTAAATCGAAATCCCCAGCGTGGCGAAATCGCAAGCATCATCAGCAATGGACTAACACACTCACAACGTACGCATTTCCCGCCATGGGTGACTTGTATGTGTCACAAATCGGTCTATCACATGTTCTTGCCGCAATCGAACCAATCTGGCTTACCAAAACTGAGACTGCTAGTCGCGTTCGTGGACGTATCGAATCGGTTCTGAATTGGGCGAAGGTTCATGGATATCGGACCGGCGAAAACCCGGCTCGGTGGAAGGGACACTTGGATGCCATCCTGCCATCCAAGAAAAAAGTTCGAAAACCAGTCCACCATGAAGCAGTGGAAATAGCTGCCATGCCGATATTCTGGAAGCGTCTCGCTACACGTAAAGGCATGGCTGCCCCAGCGTTGCAATTTCTCATTTTGACCGCTGCGAGATCAGGCGAAGTTCGACATGCAACATGGGACGAGATCAATGTATCAGAAAAGATCTGGACCATTCCGGAGGAGCGCATGAAAGCGATGCGTATGCATCGTGTGCCGCTGCAACCTCTTGCAATGGAGATATTAGAGCGCGTACCGCGATACTCAAACTCGCCCTATATTTTTCCAGCACCGCAAGGGGGTCCGTTATCAGATATGGCGCTGACTGAAGTGATGCGTAGAATGGGCGAAAGCGCGGTACCACACGGTTTTCGCTCAACATTTCGAGACTGGGTGGGCGACTATACCGAATATCATCGCGATTTGGCTGAACATGCATTAGCACACACGCTTGCAGATGAGACCGAAGCCGCCTATCGACGTCGTGACGCGCTGGAAAGGCGTCGCAGGATGATGCTTGACTGGGAGTCATTTGTTACGAGTGCTCAGAACAGCAAATGACATCAGAAACCGTCAAGAGACTTTCAGTGTCTCCTCAGGGTCGACAAGCATTAAACTCTTCTAGATACGACTGCCATAATGCGAGACCTTTCAGACATCGATCTTGGCGCCCATCTTTGCCAGCAGCAATGCACTGTGAGCAAGAAAAATGATGAGAATAATAAGACTGTGCCAACTCTCGCCAATCTGCGTTTCCAAGGCTACCTTCTCGGGACTTCTCAGTTTTCTGTCCTCCTGCACTGCTACTGCCGCTTTCACCGTTGAGACTTTCTCCTGACGAAAGCGCTACATCACTACGCGGCCGAGCAGGTAGGCCTGAAGAGTTGCTGCTAACCATCTCCCCCGCTGAAATACGTGTAGCATCTTGGCCAGAAGAAGTAGCGTAGATGCTCTCTACGCTCTCCTTCAAGTAATGTCTGGAATTCTGAGTCCTTAAATCAACGACGTTGCTACAGCTACCCTTGCTACTTTTGCTACAGGCAGCAGCGTCTTCACCTACACCACCAGCCTTTTGCTCACTCAGCGTTCTTTCTAGTAGTTGCATCAAGCTCATTGCTTCTCTTCACCACTGATGAGCTTTGGATTGACCACAATCCACTTACTCTTCCCTTCCAATATTTCATGAGCACGTTTAGCATGAACTAGCTCACTAAATGCATTATCAAACTCCTTGCCGCGCGCTGGAGAATATTGCCGTGCTCGGCGGGTACTAATGCGATTTGATGCTTGCTCCATACATTCTTTTTTTATCCATGCATCCAGACGCGCCGACATGCTGACGGTGGGATCCTGAGCCAGTTCAGTTAATAATCGTCGCGACTCGCTCAGGTGCCACATGGCAATTCGACAGGCGGCTTCAGCATGAGCCTCACTGACAGTACCTTCGGCTCCATCCTCGAATAAGCAAAAAAGTGCAGCAATCCTGGAAGCGTTATCTGCAGTTTTGCTTGCCACATCGCGAACGTCAGCGAATTCTCCAACGGGTGCTAACTCGCGTTCGATCAGATTGTAAAAACTGATCCATACGTTTTTAGCCTCGGTAGAAAAGGACATCATTGCTGGCAGCAGACCGTTTCCAGTTTCATCGAATGGCAGAGGGCTTGTCAGCAATTGCGTCAGCCGTGCGTCATATGCATCCAGACCGCGCAGTTTCGCGTTCGGCTCCTGATACATGCGTGT
>Ga0079226_10004921_pt1 | contig 10226 bp, 9 predicted proteins | sample Poulit2014_FD_76345 | JGI IMG/M metagenome (GOLD analysis project Ga0079226, IMG submission 76345) | Agricultural soil microbial communities from Georgia to study Nitrogen management - Poultry litter 2014 | ecosystem: Environmental > Terrestrial > Soil > Agricultural land | place: USA: Georgia... | reverse complement strand
TTATATACCTATCACTAAACTATCTCTTGCTGCTTCGACAACTTCTACAGTAATCTTATCCATTTGATTGATTCTTAAAATACGATCAATCTGTGCAAATAAACGATGAATAAGCCTAAAATTTCCTTTTGTAATTTTAATGATAGTTGTGATAGCCTCATAATCAGAAAAATCTTCTAACTTAATATCAATTCCTAAGTCTGACCATTTGTATTCTAAAATATGATGTGTTTCATCCTTACTAAGGTTATCAAATTCATGCGCAAATCCTATGCGAGAGTAAAGCTGCGGATAACGAGACAACCTTTTTTCAATACCAGGCATACCGATAAGAACCATTGCCAGATCATTTCTATCATAAATATCTCTTAGCTGTTCTAAATGCTGAAGCTTTAAACGATCAATTTCATCGACAATAATTAAATCAATTGCTTCATAAGTTTTAGGCACAGAAGGATCTTCTTGATTGTATTTTAGTACCATATGCATTGCTTTAGTTAGACCTATTCTACTAGTTATTGTGTTAATATCAGAACTGACACGAGACATCTTTTCAGCTGGTGCAGTATAAAAAACTTTATTTACACTTAATATTTCATCTGTTGCATTTTTTCCAATATCATCAGCACGATGATAGGCAATTTGCTTTTCTATATTATCCCAGTTACAGTAATACCTTGAAGATAATGTTTTACCTACGCCAGGAGCACCATAGCAAATTCCAATATACTTATATTTAATACATGCGTCACAAAATTCAGCAAATCGTTTATATTCTTTTGTTTCAATAAAAGTTTTATTCATTATAGTACCTCTTTAAAGCTGATTTCTTAGGTGGGGTAGTTATTTCTTCATACTTTTTCTCTTCAATTAATAATTTTACAGAACTTGGTACTTGTATTTTTTGTTTTAATAATTTTTTTCGTTTATTTCTAGCAAAAATTAAATCATCCATATTAATTTCATAATTTGAAATATCTGGAGAAATGGCATTACAAAGAAACTGATTCTTATAAAATACTCTAATTTCTGCCAAATCATTTGGCGTATAACGGATTAAAACAGGTTCTCCAACAAACGCAGATAAATTAGGATTAGTATATCGTAATCCTTGGAAATGAATTCCATCAGAGTGGACTTTTCGAGTTTTGGGAATTTCTAATAACAATAAATCTAACTCTTCTAAACTATTAGGCATATTCGGTAAAAATAATTGCTCACTCCATTTTTTTATCGGACTTACTTTAATAGAAGAATGATTTGTTTGATTATATTCATTGATAAGAAAACAGTGTAATTTCTCTTTAAATTCTTGAATAGTTAATAATTTTTCGTTGCAGTTATTTTCAATATAACCTGGTAATCCTTCTAAAAGCATTTGGTTAATTGTCTGGAAAAAACGCTCAATTTTCCCACGCCCTCTTGGAATTCCTATAGCAGAAAAAATGAGATTTATTCTTAAATCAACAGCTACTTGTTCCATAAAATTTGAAGTAAAATCACTTCCGTGATCCGTATAAAAATTTTCAGGAATACCACATATAGGCCACGAAGAATCTTTTTTTGTCCAAATAGCTTGATGTAAGGTTAATGCGGTATTGATTGCTGAAGGGGCAGAAAAGCTCAAATAATAACCAGCCACAGCTCGACTATAATCATCTAATATAATAGTCAACCAGGGACGATTTATATTTCCTTTTTCATCAAGTAAATTGATATCTAATAAAGTATGATCTGCTTGCCAAATTTCATTCGGTCTTGTTGCTTCCCTTATAGCAATTAAATCATAATTCTCTTTATATATTTTCTCTCCCTCATGGGCTAACTGAATGAGACTTTTGGGAATACTTTTCCGTAATTTATAAATTTGAGAATAGCTTGGTATATCCAGTTTGTTCTCTTTACAATAGGAAGCAATTTTTCGAGATAATATCTTTGTACTTATTTTTTTGTATCTCAATACGAATTCTTCTATTTTTTGTCGAACTTCTTCTGAAACTCTAATTTGCTTAAAATCAGTTCGTGTCTTCCTAATTAAACCAACTAGACCATCATGTTCATATTTTTGTACCCAACGATAGAGTGTACGAGTAGGTACTTTATTTTTAATAGCTATTTCTTTTATCGTTTCTTGTTTATTAAGATAAGGCTCAATAATTTTATATTTTTTCATCGCATCTATTCTTTGCTGTTCTGAAAAATTAGTGAGCGTTTGTTTTTCCATCTTTTTCCTCCATTTTATCTAAATAACGATAAATCGTTGTTCGAGAAACATTCCAACGTTCCGCAATAGTTTTAATGGGTGTTCCACTATCAACTAGAGTCTTTAATAATTCTAAGTCTTGTGCTTTTAATTTTTCAGGGCGTCCTCCAAATCGCCCTCTTGCTCGAGCTGCTGCTCGTCCTGCTGCGGATCGTTCTAAAATCAGGTTGCGTTCAAATTCTGCGAATGCTGCAAACAAATGAAACATTAGCTGACCAGTCGAACTAGATTTATCCATCGTAATATTTTCCTGAAGACTATGAAAACTTACGCCTCGTTCATTCAATCGATTGACAATTGAAATCAAATCTTCCATATTCCTTCCTAATCGATCCAATCGCCAAACGACAAGTGTATCGCCAGAGCGAACAAAATCAATCGCCATTTCTAATCCTGGTCGATTACTTTTTGCCCCACTCATATGATCGGTAAAAATTTTTTCACAACCAAATTTGTTTAGGCTGTCTTCTTGTAAATCCAAATTTTGTAAACCAGTAGATACCCGGGCGTATCCTATTTTCAAAAAAATCACTCCCTTATTAATTTTATTGTAACATAACTTTATATAAACGGTATAAATGAACATAGATTTTGATATGGGTTTATGAACACGTAATAGAATCAAAATTATAGAAATAAGATAAAAAAACAGACTGTTCAGAAACGCCTGATTTTATGAACACTTCGTTTTAAAATAAAAACTAAGAAAATCCCACGATTATTTTGAACGATTTTCTGATCGATTAAATATTTATAGTGTGTGTCAAATAGAACTAAAAATTTATGACATTTAAAAAGAAAAGTGACACACTTCTGTAACTTTTCTTTTTAAATGTATAATTAGGGTGTATTTTAAATACTTTGAGAAAGTAGGTAAAAATTTTGAAAGTTGCTTATATTCGAGTGTCATCGATTGATCAAAATGAACAACGACAAATTGAAGAAATGAAAAAGTATGGCGCAGAAAAAATTTTCATTGAGAAACAATCTGGAGCAACAATTACTCAGCGACCGATTTTCCAAGAAGCTTTAGATTTTGTCCGAGAACAAGATATTTTTATTGTCGAAGCCATCGATCGTTTAGGCAGAAATTATGACGAGATCATTGAGTCAGTCAATTACTTAAAAAAGAAAAATGTTCAACTAATCATTACAAGTTTGCCAATCATGGCTGAAGCAATCGGCAATCCTCTTTTGGATAAATTCATCAAAGACTTAATTATTCAGTTCTTGGCCATGATTGCCGAGCAAGAGCGTTCTGAATCTAAACGACGCCAAGCACAAGGAATTAAGATTGCAAAAGCGAATGGTGTTTACAAAGGACGTCCTAAGTTATACAGCGTAGACACAAAAGATCCCCAACGTCGCCTTGTTTATAAAAGCATCGTTGAAGATCTTAAAAAGGGTGTTGCTATTTCAAAAATTGCAAAAGAATATAATGTTACGAGACAAACTGTGTATAGAATAAAAAATGAACTAAATACTTAATACAGTATAAATTGAATACTAATGATATTTAATCATTCCATAAGCTCGTAAGATTTATATCATCGCTACTAGGTCTAAGCTCTGTTTCTTTATCTATTTTCACTAATACAGGAATGCTTAAAGCACTTCCTGTTATAATTGCTTCTCCCTTTCCTAAACTAGGAATAAAATTGTAAGATGTTTTATCAAGGGTTGGCATTGTCTTTTCTAGCATGCGTAGATCATTTTCATTTACTAAACGATGAATTAAATAATTATGTGTTTGCGAAAGAATCGTAGGCGAAATATCAGCTGGTCTTTGACTTGATAATGTTAAATAAAAGCCAAATTTTCTTCCTTCTTTTATAATTTCCTCAAATACTGATAATCTATAGTCTTGCCAGCTATCTCCATTATTTTTATACTCCGAATTTAATATATTGTGAGCTTCATCAATTATTAAATGCTTTGTTCCACTAACTTTCTTTCCTGCAGTTTTTGATTTTTGTTCATCATAAATCATTTTAGACAATAACATTGGTACTAAACGAGTAATTTCTTGATTAGCATGAACAAGAGAAATAATATTTAATGTTTTATAGCACCCTATAGCATCTTCTTTTATCTCTATTACTTTTTCTAAACTTTCTAAAGAAGAATTAATCCTATTAAATAGAGGATTTAAATGCTCTCTATTAATTTTTCCCCATGCTGTCCGATGTACTTTTTGAAAATCTAGAAATATCCTCAATTGTTGTAAAGGAGTATCTTTATTATTATCAAAGTACTCCTTTAACATAACAGAAATATTATTTATTCCAGACCGAGTCAATATATCATCTGAAATATTGGTTTCAACACCTTTACTGAACCAGATATCTAATGAATTAATCTTAAAGTCTCCATTATTAAATTGGACTAACTGATCTAAATATTTAAACTCTAAATCTCTCTTCAAATACTTTTTTGCCATATCTAACCAATCTTGTAAACTATCTTGGTTCACCGAAAGTCCTGATGTTAATATTTTTTTTAGCGTTCCTGTAACATATGATCCAAAATCGAAAAAGGGTTCGTTTTGTTTTTTCATAAATTCTCTAACTGCACTTCTTAAAAAAGGTACTTGCGTTGCAGAACGAGCATCAAATAATATTGATAAAATATCTGCATCAAACAGATACTCTTTTTTTACTGGAATCTTTGAACTTTTGTCTTCGTTTCTAGTATTTATTTTAAAAAGTGTTCTATTATCTTTGTGAACTCCAAATATACCTTTTTGAGTTTTTTCATTTGTTTTAGAAGAAATATACTCACCATTAAAATCTATCACAAAAAATTGAGATTTTTCTACAATTTTTTCATAGTACTCTGATTTAAACAATTCTAAGTACAATTTGTGTAGTGTATTAGATTTACCACTTCCTGTATTACCAAATATACCGATATGAGAAGCAAAAAATTTATTTATTGATAAACTGATAGGTTGTTTTTCTAAAATAGAATATCCAATTTTAATAGAATCTTTTGCATTGTTAATACCATAAATAATTTTTAAATCTTCCATATTTGTTAGTGAGACTTCATTTCCAATCATGGGAACATATTGACTGGTTACTTGAAATTTATCGTTTTCGATTACGCCCTTTGTTTTCAAAGAAATAATTCTGTTTATTGATTGCTTTGAATATCTGTTATCAAACTCTTCACTTTTTATTGAGTTTTGTTGATCAATTATTTTTTCATTGATTACAGTAGCAATAATTTTATTATCATTTTGGTTTATCGTAAGATAAGCACCAATTTTTGGACCTATTAATGTCTCTCCATACCAGAAAAATTCAGAATCATTAGACATATTATACATCCCTACTTGAGCGATATCTCCATCCACTGCAGTAATTACTCCTAACTTTTTACTGGGGCTAGTCATACTTACTATCTCCTATCGTTACATTATTTAGGATAGAATTTAGATTTTTTAATGTGAAAAATTCCTCTCCTTTATCATTTTTTTGCTTATGATTTTCCGAAAAATCTTTAGGGGTCAATATATTCAAATTATATTGACCAACTTCATGCGATAAGTTGCTTGTTATTTTATCTTTATCAACCTCATCAAATGCAAAAATATACGTCATTAACTCTGGATTCTGCAACGCACGTTTAAGCATTTTTGCAATGTGTTTATCTTGAAAAGAAAAACCTATTACAAATAATATAGTTTGTGGTTTATCTAATTCAAGTTGAAATATACGCAGCATTTCATGAAAATGATTACTTAAAAATGTTTCTTCTTCTTCTCTTCCAGTTGGTTTTACAACACAGGGATTTGCTATGACATGATTTCTAATATACAGAAACTCTTCATTTTTTTCCCAATTTACTGAACCATGTGGTTTTATTAAAGTTAGAGAAGGTAACTCATTTGTATAGTTGTCATTTAACCCCTTATAAGATACTGTCCTATTATAATTAGTACTTTCCAATTTTCTATCGAAATATCCACTTGCCCCATCATTAAACACAAATTTAAAGTTTTTTAGAACTTTATCTGTTGCTTTTTCAATAAACAAATCATAATTTGTTGTAAAAATATTGGCTGTTCGAGGAATTTGTCTAGAATTTGATAGATGTAAAATACCAATAATATTTAAAATAAATTCTCTATACATTCTTAGTGTATGGTATATATCAGTATCATTACAGAATTCATTTGTAACTAATTTATCGCTTACTAATTTTACTTTTTCTAATAATTTTCCATTTTTTTCTTCTTCACTTTTACCCTCTATACTTCCCATTAACGGAATAGCTGGATATGAAACCCCTGATCCTAACAAAAAATTCAATCTTTTCGTAGTCGCATATTTTCTAATATTTTTTACTAAATCATCATCTTTGTTATCCTTTGACATTGTATTCTCCCAAATATATATTTTACTTATATTATACTACAAGTTCACAGTTAAAAAATAACCCCTTATGCCTAATATTGATGACCTCAAAGTAATACACATATTCTAATTATAGTTCAACACCCAACAGAGTATACCCTGTTGGTCACACTTTCTTATTCTATTAATTCTGTTTTTTTAAATTTTTAATCCTTCCTGGTATCCATGGTGTCATTTTTATATTTAATTGGCACAGTTTTTTCTAATTATGTGTCATATTCATAGTCAACTATAGCTACAAAAGCAACTAATTTTGGAGATAGATTGAGATATTTAAAAATCTATCATGAAAAATTAGTTGCTTTTGTCACTTAGCGCTGAAAATTTATGCCCTTTATCTAGAAAAATTACACCTATTCCTCCTAAATTATCAAAATAATCGAAAGTAAATAATACATTAGAAGATTGATCTAGAAAAACTATTGATAAAATAATTCTATTTTAACGTATAAAAAAAGACAAAGCACTATAAATAAGTACTTTGTCTATAGGCTGAGATTATTCAATAGAGTTGTCTTTTCAACATAAAAAAACCTTAGCCCACTTCATTCACTAAAATTGATAGAAACGATTATTTAGAAACTGAGGTCCTTATTTTGATTATAACCAAATAAAGTGAGAGTTGCAAATACGTTGAAAAATCTACACTACTTACACATACAATTATGTTTTAATCATTAAAAATTCTTCATGTTACCTCTCTTTCAAAAACTAATATGGATAAGTATTCAAGAAATATTTTATAAATCTTTTTTTCTTACCACGACTGTTTCAATTCCATTGGAAACTATAATCGTATTATTCAAGATGCGAACAATTTTTCCAGTAATACAATTTCCAGAAACAGATACACAGGAAATATTGTTACCAATACTTAATTTTTCAATGTTCATTTTTAAATTACCTCACACAATTATTTTCATTTTGGAAATCATCTAAATCTATTATTTTCAACAAATTACTTGTCAATATACTAATCAAACTTACTCCTAATACTATAAGAACTATACCTATTATTCTTCCAAATTTATTTGTAATTTCAATATCTCCATAACCAACTGTTGTAACAGTCTGCATAATCTAACAAACTAAATCTTCATAATTTTTCATATCATTTTCAATCCAAAGTAAAGGTAAAGATAGGCCAATAATAATTAGAAAAAAACATGTAAAAAACTTAATATTTCTATTAATCAATTTTTTTAATTTGATATTTTTATCTGCAGAATTTTTATAACTTGATTATCTTTCACAAATAAATAAGGTTGTGAAAGACAGCCAACATTGGGATCCACTTCTAATGAATACACTCCATTAGGCATATTATTAATTGTAATATAGTCTTTATTTAAAGGAAGTTTTTAATATAATTGATGATCTCGATAAACTTTTAACTTTTTTGCTTTCTTAAGACTTAATCTTAATTTTGATTTTTCATTTTTAGTTTATCAAAAAAAATCCACTTAGATTCCAAAGTAAGTTATGTGTTATTGTGATATTTCACAAAAAATGTATTGATATATATATCTTTTCTTGATAAAATTAAATCTTTTTTAAAAACAATCGCTTAAATATAAAAACAAAAAAGATCAAAAAGAGAATGCGGATGTTTTTTTGAATTTTTTTATTCTATTTGTTTCGATACTGTAAAGAGCGGTGAATAGTATTTTTGTGATATAGATCAAGTTAATCTAGCTTCATTTATACGTTTGATCCAATTTGGGATGTGAATAATGAGCTTCTCCAACACCTGAAGAGTATTTATATTCGACGCTTTTGTTTTTCATAATATTTATTTGGGTATTCTCTATAAAGCTCTCCAAATATCAAATATTCCTTATGCCATTTGCGTAGTACGCTAATGGACAGATAACCTAATTCACGAATGGTAGCAGTATAGGAACAATCACATTTTAAAAATAACTGAATTTCTTTTGCACGTTCTTCACGGAAAAACATACGAACATTCCTTCTAAATCATATTTTGGTTCAATATTATGTCCTCATACCCTCTATACATAAACAACATTTATCAATTTCAATTCATTCTATAATTTTTTTTATAATAACTATTATCAATAATAATTTCCATATTTAAAAAAAATAATGAATAATTTATTTGTGAATTTATTAACTGGAGGTAATTATTTTGAAAACTCAATTCTCAAATTCTAAAAAAAGAATGATTATTTTTAGTTGTATGTTGCTACAAGCTATTCCTTTTGGAATTGCTCAAAACATTCCCCCACTATTTATTGAGCACTTAGTAAAGAACTACCATTTTAGTGTTCAAAGTATTGGATATATATTTACCATAGGAGCATTAGCGGCCTCTTTAGTTGCACCTATATCAGGAAAATTTTATAGTAAATATTCTGTTAAGCTTATAATGTTAGGCGGGCTTATTTGTTCTTCTTTTGGTGTAATGTTAAATTCTGTAGCTTCAAATTTAAGTATGTTCCTACTAGCTTCTGCTATCACACAAATAGGAACCGTTACTTTTTCTGGACTAGGGGTACCGTATTTAATTGGAAGTTGGTTTTCCGATAAAGAAAAAGCAACTGCACTAGGTATTGCATTTTCAGGAGGTTCAATTGGAAATTTCTTTCTACAACCATTGGTTGTTAAATTATTGAATACGTATGATTTACACCTTGTATACTTTATTTGTGCTTTAACTTCTTTAGTAGTAGGAGTGTTGATAACGCTTTTATTCATTAAGAAAAATCCTAATATGTCGGGTGAACAATCAAAGAGTGACAATGAGGATCAAGTGAGTGAATGTGGTATTGGTTATAAAAAAACAATTAAGTATACACCTTTCTGGTTACTATCAGGATCATATTTTATCGTTGGGCTTGCTATAGCTGCTTTATCTAGTCAATATGCAAATTATTTTTCTTTTATAAAAGTTCCTGCTTCTATTATTGGAGTAATTGGTTCTACATTTGCAATTTGTTGTTTGTTAGGTAATCTTTTAGGAGGTGTTCTTTTTTCTAAAATAGGCGTATTTAAAACAATGTTTACTGCATCTATACTACAAACTATATCTATATTATCTCTAATAATATCTGTATTTAACAATAAATTAGCCATTCCATGTGCATTTTTATGGGCAGTGTTATATGGATTAAATGTGTATTCTTACATGAGTGCCCCAGCTATTATGGTTCAAAATCTTTTTGGAATGAAAGATTCTAGTCAAATACTAGGAATATTTAGTATATTTTTTGCTGTAGGATTTGCATTAGGAAATATTATTTTTGGTTACTTTGTAGATACATTTGGTTTTACAACAGCATGGTTTAGCGTACTTCTATATACTGTAATAGGATTTTTAGGTTTATTAATATTGATACAAAAAATTATTAAAAATAATTTTTCAAAATTATCAGTAACAGAAATGGAGGATATGTAATTGAGAGTATAAAATATTTTGTGTAAATGAAAAAATCCATACAAAAAAGGAAGTCCCTTCTGTAGAATAAAGTTAACGACAACCAATTCACAGAAAAGAGGACTTCCCTATGAATGATTTTACT
>Ga0079226_10004920_pt1 | contig 10227 bp, 8 predicted proteins | sample Poulit2014_FD_76345 | JGI IMG/M metagenome (GOLD analysis project Ga0079226, IMG submission 76345) | Agricultural soil microbial communities from Georgia to study Nitrogen management - Poultry litter 2014 | ecosystem: Environmental > Terrestrial > Soil > Agricultural land | place: USA: Georgia... | reverse complement strand
GTGGCCACGATGTCGCTCATCCGGCCCGTGCGCTCGGCGTTCAGCGCGGCCAGCAGGGCGCCCTCACCGCTGAGCACCACGCCGTCGGCCACCGCATCGGCGTCCAGCAGGTCGCCCTCCAGCCCGACGACGGTCCTCCCCTTGGTCTGCAGGTGTCGCCTGAGCACCACCTCGCCCGGGTGAGCCGCGGTGCTCGGCATCGCTCTCGGTGATCCCGTCCCAGCGGTGCCGCAACGCAGCCAGCACCCGTTCCAGGGCCACCGCACGACCGCCGTTGACGGTGTGGTGCCGCAGCACCTCGCCCCGGATGGCCTCCAGCCGCTCGGCCGGCACCACCAGCGCCTCCCCGCGCACCACCACCCGCAGGTCACCGGCGGCCGCGACGACCGCGTGGTCGCGGACCAGCCGGCGCAACAGCCGGACCATCCGCAGCCCACCCTTCACAGTGGCGGCCGCGGCACTGTCGAGGCGTTCCGGGCCGAGCCGCACCACGTCGGAGGCGACCTGGCCGATGGAGCGCAGGGTCACCGAGTCCTCACCCAACGACGGCAGCACCCGTTCGATGTAGTTCATGAACACCGAGCTGGGCCCGACCACCAGCACCCCGCCGTTCTCGAACCGGCGGCGGTGCGAGTACAGCAGGTAGGCCGCCCGGTGCAGTGCGACCACCGTCTTGCCGGTGCCCGGGCCACCGGTGATCATGGTGACGCCTGCGTACGGGGCGCGGATCGCCTCGTCCTGCTCGGCCTGGATGGTGGCCACGATGTCGCGCATCCGCGGTCCGCGGCTGCGGCTCAGGGCGGCCAGCAGCGCGCCCTCACCGACCACCACGAGCTGGTCGTCGGCGCCCTCGCCGTCCAGCAGGTCGTCCTCGATGCCGATCACGCGTTCGCCGCGGCACCGCAGCACCCGCCGCCGGACCACCTCCATCGGATCGGCCGGGGTGGCGCGGTAGAACGGCTCGGCGGCGCGGGCCCGCCAGTCGATCACCAGCGGTTCGTACTCGGCATCGCGGACCCCGAGCCGTCCGACGTAGCGGACGTCGCCGTCACGTCGGTCGAGGCGTCCGAACACCAGGCCGTCGTGCTCGGCCTCCAGGGTGGCCAGTCGCTTGGCGGCTTGGAAGGAGAAGGCGTCCCGTTCGAACAGGCTGGTGCCGTCCTCCTCCCGCACGTACGACATCCGGTCCACCTGGTGCAGGGAGCGCCCATCGGCGGCGACGCCCTGGGCAGACTGGGTCAGCTCGGCCAGTCGACGGTAGACCTTGTCCACGTGGGCCTGCTCGTGGGCGATCTCATTGGCGACCACATCGGTCAATTTGGCTGTACCCCTCTTCGGCGAACCCACCGACAACAGACATCGCAGAAAACAGACGCCACAGTCTACCCGTCGCCGAGCGCGGCGTGGCACGCATATGACGCGAGCGCACCACTGAGCACCACGTGGGCCAGATCGCTGCCCCCGCGGGAGAACGGACCGGCCAGGTGGACCCCGGGGACCACGCTGCGGATCGGCGGCTGACGCATCAGCGTCCGTGGCCCACGCCAGGCGATGCCGGCCCCCGGGTCGGGGGCGGCCCGGGTCCAGTCGTGCTCACTGGTGAGCACCCGGCCGTCGGGCAGCGGGCGGGTCCACCGGATCGCCGGACCGCCCGGGCCGAATGCCCGGGTGACGTGTTCGATCGTCTCGGTCGGATCCGCGGATCCTTCCGACCCGGCCCCATCGCTCACGATGTGGCTCACCACGGGCGCCCAGGCGGGACGGGTCCGCGCAGCCCGGCGGCGCTCGGCGCCCGCGGCTCGTCCCAGCAGGCGGTAGGCCCGTCCGGGGTGCACGGAGAGCACGACCGTACGGGCCTGCTCCACCACCGGACCGGTCTCGGTCTCGGCGGTGACGGTGAGCCCACCGTCACCGGCACTGGTGACACCGGTGACGGTGTGGTCGGTGCGGACCGTGACCCGCCGGGTCCGCAGCCTGCCCTCCAACCGGTCCAGCAGTACCGAGGTGCGGTCCGGGCGCCCGTCGGTGGTGACCATCCACCGGCCGAAGCGGCGCTCGTTCGCCAGCCGCACCGCCACCCAACCGGGGGTGCGGCCCGGCCGGGAGCCCAGTCGCCACGCGGTGCTGGTGAGCAGCGCAGAGAGGTGCGGGTGGTCGAGTGCGCGGGCCAGGTCGGCAACGCTGCGGCCGGGGGACAGCACCGACCGTGCCGCGGTGACCTGCTCGTACGAGGTCAGCTCGGCCTCTCCGCCGAGCGGCCGCAGCGCCTGGGCGACCTCGTCGAGGTGGTCCAGCAGGTCGCGCCACCGCTCGGCGACGGTGACGCCGTACCGCTGGGACAGCACGGAGAACTGCACCCCGCGCTCACTGGGCAGCACCAGGTCGCGCGCGCCTCCGACCGACTCGGTGAACACGTGCCGGGTCGCCGGCGCCGGCGCCAGCTCCTGGTCGGTGCGGGCGAGCTCGTCGACGAATGGGCGCCCACTCTTGCGGAACAGGTCGCGCCACGGTGCCGGGAAGGTGATCATGCCCGGCCAGGAGTCGACCAGCGGCACGGCGTCGCCCCCGGTCCCCAGCGGGTGCGGGGCGAGGCGACCGCCGAGCCGGTCGTGCGCCTCCAGCACGAGGACCCGGTGACGGTTCTTGGCCAGCCGTGCCGCGGCCGCCAAGCCGGCCAGTGCACCGCCCACCACGACGGTGTCCCAGACCTCGGGGTCAGCCATCCCGGTCCCCTCCGCGGCGGGTCGGGATGCGTCGTCGGAACCCGGTGAGCCGGGAGCCCAGCCAGCGGCGGAAGGCGCGCCAGCCCTCGGCGGCCCGATGCCGCAGCCGCAGCGCCAGCAGCACGGTCAGCGCCAGCACGGCCAGCACCACGACCGCCACCACCACCGGGACCAGCACGGCGGCGACGACCGCGAACCCCACCGCGAGGTCACTGGCCACCGCGATCGCGATGGTGCGGGCAGGCTCACCCGATCGGGTGGTCCCCAACCGCAGCACACTGGTGACCCCGTGGCTCAGCAGCGCGGCGAGTGCCCCGACCACGGCGAGCACGACGGTGCCGACACTGCCGTCCGCGCCGCCCAGCAGGGCCCCGACCACGCCACCGGCGACGGGGCGGAGCACGGTGCCCACCACGTCCCACGCAGTGCCGAGGAAAGGCATCTTGTCCGCCACCAGCTCGACCAGGGCGAGCAGGCCGACCACCACCAGGACATCCGTGCGCTGCACGAGCTCGGGGACCTCGGCGAACGCGGCGAACCTGCCCAGCACGCCCAGCACCAGCACGGTCAACCAGGTGTTCACGCCGCAGGCCCAGCCGCTGACGAGGGCGAGCGGGAGCAGTTCCATGCGGCCGAGCGTACTTGGGGCGGGCCGTGCCGGCCCGGGGTGCGTGCGAACCGATGGCGTCACCGTCAGCTGGGCGGCGACTCGTGCCGGGCCCCGGAGCACAATGACGGCCCGGAGCACAATGGCACCCAGCAGGGGTGACTCCGATGGAGGTGGGCCATGACGACACCACGGCTGGGACGGACGGAGCGGGACGGGTGAGCCCGGCCACCGGCCCGTCCGGCGGGCGCATCCACCTCGGCGGCGCGCAGCAGACGATGCTGGGCACCCTGTGGTGCCGGGCCGTCGACGCACGTCGCAGGCGCCCGATCCTGGGCGACCACGCCGCTGTCCATGCCGTCGATCGCATCGACCACCCGTTCCACCGACTCGGTGTCGACGCGATGACGGTGGCGGTGACCTGCACCCGGGCCCGCTGGATGGACGAGCGGGTGGCCCGCTTCCTCGCCGGGCATGCCCGGGCCACCGTGCTCCACCTGGCCTGTGGCCTGGACACCCGGCAGCAGCGGTTGCGACCCGGGCCCGGCGTGCAGTGGTTCGAGGTGGACCAACCGGACGTGATCGCGGTCCGGCGGCAGGTGCTGCCACCGCCACCGGGAGTGGAGTTGGTCGACGCCGACGTCACCGACTCCGGATGGTTCGCCGCGGTGCCGCAGGACCGCCCCACCCTGGTGGTTGCGGAGGGGTTGTCGATGTACCTCGATCCGGAGCGTGGACGAGCACTGCTGACGCGACTCGCCAGCACCCTCCGCGGTGAGTTGATCATGGACTTCAACGGCCGTGCCGGCATGGTGGGTCAGGTCCTGAACCGCACCGTGCGCCGGTCCCGGGCACGGTGGACCTGGTTGGTCGACGAACCGGGCTCGCTGCAGGAGCACGGGCCGGTGTTGCAGGAGTCGGTGCCGCTCATCGACCTGCTCCGAGCGCTCGATCCGCGACAGCTTCCGCTGCCGAGATGGCTTGCCCTGCAGGGATCCCGGCTGACTCCCGCCCCACCCGCAGGGTTGCTCGCCCGGTACGGGCTGCCCGGCAGCTGAGGTGGTCGGGCGCGACCACTGCTGGCGCACGATGCGGCCGTGGGCTATCGCGGTATTGCGGTTTGCCGATTGCCGAACCGCGACGGTGGTCCCCACCATGGAGGGCGTCCCCGATGAGGAGGAGCCCGCATGTCCGCACCGCCCCGTACCCCTGTCAGTCGCCGGAACCTGATCACCGCCGGTGCGGCCACCACCGCTGCTGCGTTGGTCACCCGCCCCACGTCATCGGCGCACGCGGCCGCTCCCCGTACCGACCCGTTCACCCTCGGGGTGGCCTCCGGCGATCCGACCGCCGACGGCATCGTGCTGTGGACCCGACTGGCCGTCGACCCGCTCGCCGAGGACGGCCTCGGCGGGATGGCGCCGTCGGCGGTGGAGGTGGAGTGGGAGATCGCCACCGACGAACGGTTCTCGACGGTGGTGCAACGGGGGACCGAGCAGGCCGTACGGGGCTGGGCCCACAGCGTGCACGCCGAGGTCGACGGACTCGAGCCGTCCACTGACTACTGGTACCGGTTCCGTGCCGGCAGCCACGTCTCGCCCGCCGGCCGCACCCGCACCGCGCCTCGGCGGAACGGCCACGACCCACTCAACCTGGCGCTGGTGTCGTGCTCGCACTACGCGTGGGGGCACTGGACCGCCTACCGGCACCTGGCCGAGGAACAGCCGGACCTGGTGCTGCACGCCGGGGACTACTTCTACGAGGGCCAGTTCGTCGAGGGCCAACCACGTACCGCGCTGCCGGTCGACGGCGCCCAGGAGCTGCACGAGTACCGCCGCCGCTACGCCCAGTACCACCTGGACGAGGACCTGCAGGCGGTCCATGCGGCCGCGCCGTTCGCGGTGGTGTTCGACGACCACGAGGTCGTCGACGACTGGTATGCCGACGACCAGTTCATCGACCGCCGCACCGCCGGCTTCCGGGCCTTCTACGAGAACCTGCCGCTGCGGGCCTCCCAGCTGCCGTCCGGCTCGACGATCCCGCTGTATCGCCGGCTGCACTGGGGGCAGCTGGTCACGCTGCACCTGCTCGACACCCGGCAGTATCGCGACAAGCACGCCTGCGACGAGAGCTGGTCGGCCTGTCCGGGGCGGCTGGACCCGGATCGCTCGATCCTCGGCGCGGAGCAGGAACAGTGGCTGGCCGACGGGTTCGCCGGGTCGACCGCACGATGGGACGTGCTCGGGCAGCAGGTGCCGATGCGGCAGATGCGACACTGGGAGGACCCGACGAAGTTCAAGATCGACAAGTGGGACGGGTACGCGGCGTCCCGTGACCGGGTGCTGCAGAGCTGGCAGGACTCCGATGCCGAGAACCTGGTGGTCTTCGACGGAGACGTGCACCAGTACTGGGTCGCCGATCTGAAGACCGACTGGGACGATCCGGACTCGGAGACCGTCGGCTCCGAGATCACCTCCACCTCGATCAGCAGCGGCTCCGACGGTGAGGACATTGACCTGCCCACCGATCCGTGGCTGGCGCAGAACCCCCACATCAAGTACCACAACCTGCGGCGCGGCTACACGATGGCGCGGTTCGACCAGGAGGCCATGACGGCCACGCTGCGTGGCCTCGACTACGTGACCTCGCCCGGGGCGCCGCTGGAGACCCGGGCGAGGTTCGTGGTGGAGGCCGGGGTGCCGGGGATCCACCCAGAGTCGATCGCCGAGCCGTCGCCACCCGGCGCCCTCAGCCCCGCCGAGAACGGGCGGAGGTCGATCGACCTGGAGGAGGCCGACTGAGCCTGTCCGCCGGCACCGCGGTGTCTGCCGCGGCGGCCGGACCGGGCCGATCACCTGGGAGGCGACGGCGGGCTGACCGCACGGACGGCACGGCGGGCCTGCCACAGCTGCCGCAGCACCTCCTCGGACGGGACCACCGGTGGCCGACCGGCATCGGTCGGCGCCGGGTCCCGGTGGCCACCCCGGATGCGTTCGTGCAGCGTCTCCATGGTGGCGTCGAGGCGGCTCGCGGTCTCGGCGGCCTCCGTGAGGTCACCGAGCAGCTGCGGTGGCACCGCCTGGTCGTACTTGTAGTAGATCTTGTGCTCGAGGCTCGCCCAGAAATCCATCGCGATGGTGCGCAACTGCACCTCGACGGTCACCGGGACGACCCCGTCGGACAGGAAGACCGGGACCTCCACGATGCCGTGCAAGCTCCGGTAACCGTTGGGTTTCGGCTCGGCGATGTAGTCGCGCACGTCGAGCACGGTGACGTCGGCCTGACTGGCGAGCATGTCGAACACCCGGTAGACGTCGGTGACGAAGCTGCACGTCACCCGTACCCCTGCGATGTCGGTGATGGTGCGGCGGATGGCGTCGAAGGTCGGCTCGCACCCTTTGCGGTCGATCTTGGCGACGATGCTCTCCGGCGTCTTCAACCGCGACGACAGGTGCTCGATCGGGTTGTAGTCGTGCAGGTGGGCGAACTCGTCGCGCAGGATGGTGATCTTGGTGGTGACCTCGTCGATGCCGAACCGGTACTGCATCATGAACCGGGTGAACTCGTCGCGCAGTTGACGCAGCTCTCCCAGCCCGGTCGGGAGGGGGAGGTCCGGCGACCACGGCTGGATCGGTTCGGTCGCCGACGCCTCGCTCATGGTGTCCACCGTACGGGTTCGGCCGAAATCCCGCGGACGGTCAGCGCATCGGGTCGAACGGGCGCAGGGCGGGCGGGATCCGGCCCGTCATCACCTGCTCGGCCAGCAGCCGTCCGGTGGCCGGCCCCAGCGTGATGCCCCACATCCCGTGCCCACCGGCCACGTAGACCCGTGGCGACCGGGTGACGCCGATCAGGGCGAGCCCGTCGGCGGTGCAGGGCCGCGAACCGACCCACTCGTCGGCGCGGTCGTCGAGGTCGGCACCGTGCAGCAACGGGCGCGCGGCCTCGACGATCGCGTCGATCCGTCGGCGGTCCAGCGGTGCCTCGGGGCGGCGGAACTCCATCATCCCGGCGACTCGGAGCCGGCCACCGACGGGCGTGCAGGCGACCCTGGCCGCAGGGAAGTAGACCGGGCCGTTCGGCAGGTGCTCGATCGGGACGCTGAACGAATACCCCCGCCCGGCCTGCACCACACGCCGGACACCGAACTCACGGCCCAGGCGGCCGAGCCAGGCGCCGGTGGCCACCACCACGGCATCGAACGACTCTGTGCGTTCGCCGTCGCGCAGCACCAACGTCGGGCCGAGCCCGGAGTCGTCGATGTCGACCACCTCGGCGTCGTCGCGGATCTCCCCACCGCGGTCGACCACCGCGTCGGCCAGGGCATGGACGTACTGGCCGGGATCGATGAAGCGCTGGTCCCTCAGCACCACGGCGGCCCCGATCGCCTCGGACAACGCCGGCTCGACAGCCCGCGCCTCGTCGCCACTGAGCACCTCGTAGTCCATCGGCTGCCCGACGGCGCGGATCTGCTCGATCTCGTCGACCATCTCGGCGCGCTCGGCCTCGGTCCGGTACGCCGCGGTGAACGACCGGGCCTCGTGGGTGGGGGCGGCGACCCCGCCGTCGTGCAACACGTCGAAGCTCTCCAGCGCCATCGCGTTGATGTCGACCAGCTGGGCCATCGCACGACGCCATGCCCGCGCGGTGCTGTGCCGGACGAACCCCAGCACGAACCGCAGGAAGCGTGGATGGGCGTTCGGTGGCACGTACACCGGTGAGCTGGGGCTCAGCACCGCGCGCAGCCCGTACTGCAGCACCCCCGGTTCCGGCAGCGGGGTGGCGATCCCGGGGGTCAACCAGCCGGCGTTGCCCCAGGACGAACCGGCAGCGACGCCCGTACGGTCCAGCACCGTCACTTGTGCGCCACGTTCCTGCAGGAACCAGGCGGTCGCCAAGCCAACCATCCCGGCTCCGACCACCGCGACGTGCTGCGGTGCGCGGCGGACCGGGGCGGTCGAGACAGTGGTGTCCATGCCTCCATGGTGGCCGCTGGACAGCTCGGCGTCGTTGTGCCGGAATGGTAATCATCACGATGCTGCTTGTGCTCGAGGCGCAACTGGGACGATGCTGGCGGGATGACCGCCCATGACATCGGATCCGGACGGGGACACGGCCCCCGGGTGGCCGTCGACGACCTGGTGGTCGGCCTCGGCGGTGGGCTGCTGGTGGTGGCCGTGGGTGACGGGCGGACCGAGGTCGACGACGTCACGGTGGCCGAGCCGGGGCTGGGTGTGCTCGGCCAGGTCGGCGACCTGTTGCTCGGGATCGGGGTCGACACCGTCCCCGCGGCGGTCGACCTGCTGGCCGAGGCCGTGGAACGCAACGTTGCCGCGATGGTGCTGCGTCGCTCGACCGCCCGTGCTGCGGCGGTGCGGACGGCCGCCGAGGATGGTGGCGTCGTGCTGCTCGAGCTGTCGGACCAGGCGTCCTGGGCCCACGCGGTCTGGCTGTTGCGTGGGGTGCTCGACCGTGCCCACGCCCCGCGGATCTCCTCCGGGGCCGGCCCGGTGCATGACGAGTTGTTCGCCCTGGCCGATGGTTGTGCGGCCCTGCTCGACGCACCGGTCACCATTGAGGATCCGCAGTCGCGGGTGCTGGCCTACTCGTCCCGGCAGGACGCCGCTGACCCGACCCGGGTGTCGACGATCGTGGGGCGGCGAGTGCCCGAGGAGGTGCTGGCCGGGCTGCGCAGTCGGGGCGTGTTCCGCCAGTTGGCCCGGGCGCGCGAACCGTTCTGGGTCGCGGCATCTCCGGACGGATCGCTGCGGTCCCGGTTGGTGGTGCCGGTCCGGGCGGGCCGGGAGCGCCTCGGCTCGATCTGGGCGGTGATGGACGAACCTCCGTCCGACGACCGGCTGCGAGCGTTGGCGCAGACCGCCTCGGTGGTCGCCCTGCACCTGTTGCGGATGCGGTCCGAGGCCGATGTCGCGGGTCGCGTGATGGCCGACCGGGTCCGGGAGGTGCTCACCGGTCAGGCCGATGCGGACCGGGCCACCAGCGACGGGGTGCCGGTGGCGACCTGGTTGCCGCCTGGGCCCTGGCGGGTGGTGGTGCTGGCCGGCGCCGATGCCGTACCCGTGCGGCAGTTGGCCTTGTGGGACTCGGCGTTCCGTCGGGCGTCGTGGCGTCGCCCCCTGCTCACTGCGGTCGACGAGGTGCTGCTGGCCGTCGTCACCGCCGAGGGGGGCGTGGAGGCCCCCGGGAGTTGGGCGTGGCTGGTGGAGACCGCGACCCGGCTGGCCGGTGACCACGAGGTGCGGGTGGCCGGCGGCGGGCCGGCGCGGGCGGCGGCCGACGTCACCCGCTCCCGTGACGAGGCGTACGAGGCGGCACGCCTGCTGGCGGCCGGTCGGGTGGCCGGTCCGGTGGTGACCTTTGAGGAGACGTGGGCCGCGGCCACCGTTGCCCGTGCGGTCGCCGGTCTGCGGGCAGGCAGTGACCTGCTCGGCCCGATCGCCGCACTGGCCGGCGATGACGGGCACCGGGACCGGCTGGCCACCCTGGCGGCATGGCTGGACCGTCCGGGTGAACCGCGGGCGGTGGCCGCGCAACTGCACGTGCACCGCAACACAGTGCGGTACCGGATGGCGCGGCTGACCGAGGAGCTGTCGGTCGACCTGACCGACCCGACGGTACGGCTGGCGCTGCGCCTGCAACTGGCCTCGTTGGGGTGGTGAGCGACACGCCGGCGGCGGCTGACGCCGAGTTGTCGGTGGCGAGGGGTACCGTGATCACACGAACAGTCGTTCGATAACGGTCGCGAGCTTGGGGAAGACCGGCCGATCGACGGCTGTGCCCACGGCGCCCCGTCCGGGACGTCGTCGCGGCCCTGTCCCGGCCCGGCGGACCTCGACCCCCGCTGCGGCCGGGGCACCCCCGCGGGGAGAGCCGGCT
>Ga0079226_10004919_pt1 | contig 10227 bp, 7 predicted proteins | sample Poulit2014_FD_76345 | JGI IMG/M metagenome (GOLD analysis project Ga0079226, IMG submission 76345) | Agricultural soil microbial communities from Georgia to study Nitrogen management - Poultry litter 2014 | ecosystem: Environmental > Terrestrial > Soil > Agricultural land | place: USA: Georgia... | reverse complement strand
GTGTCGTCGGCGTTTGAACGGGTTGACGTACATGTCGCGGCGAGTGCCGACGTCGATGACGCAATCGGCCCGTGGTCGGGAGACACACAGCAGCACGTAACCATCCTGTTCGTGCTGGCGGCTCAACGCGAACGAACGCCCACCCGCACGGTCGACCGCACCGTCGACGAGGTACGCCGCACAGGTCAGGCACGCGCCGAATCGGCAGCCGTAGGGTAGCCGCAGCCCTGCCGCCTCGAGGCCTGCCAGCAGGAACTGGTCCTCGGCGACGCGCACCAGCGCGTCGTCCCGGTTACGCACCCGGATGTCGTAGCCGGTCATGGCTACTCCCAAATGTCCGAGGTGCAGTCACCGCCGGGGTAACGCATCTCGTGTGCGCGCGCCGGCCCCGCCGGTTCGTCACCGAAGTCGATCAGGAAGTTCTCGTCGATCGACATTCCGCCGTTCTCCGGATCGCAGTTGATCTTGAACATGCAGGATCCGGTATTGGCCATCTCCGGGTAGAACTGGTTGTCCCAGCTGCTGAACAGAGAGGTCGTGGTGTAGAGACGCTTCCCGTCGAGCGAGAGCTGGATCATCTGCCCGCCACCGTCGATCCTGCGTCCGTTGACCACAGGCGCTTTGCCCAACAGTCCACCGATCCACACCTGGCCGGTCTGTTTCGGATGCGAGGGGGTGCTGATGTCGTACTGGTTGACACTACCGTGCAACCAGTTCACGAAATACAGGTAGCGATCGTCCATCGAGATGAGTATGTCGGTCATCAGGCCTGGTACCGGCATGTCCCAGCTTTCCAGCTCCATCGACGGCACGTCGATGACCTTCTCCACTTCCCACTCACCGTTCGGCTTGTGCCAGTGCCACATGTTGCTGCTCAGCGCTGCGCCGACGTAGCCGTGGGTGCTGTCCGGGTCGTGTTGGAACCGAACCTCCAGCGGGATCATGCCCTCCTCTCCCAGGTCGACGCTCTTGACCAGGTTGCCTTCGCGCCAGTCCCAGAAGTGCAACTTCTGACCGTACCGCCCTGCTGCGACGTCATCGAGGTCGAAACCGCCGTAGTACGTGTTGGGCGCCGCCCACTCGCTGGACACCATCACATTGTGTCGTGGCTGGTACCAGTAGTCGTAGTTGTAGTCCATCCCGGACGCGTCTTGTTCCCACTTGCCGAGGATGTCGAAATTCTCGTCCAGTAACAGGAATCCGCCCGGGCCGTTGCCCTTCGCGTCACCGAGCATGCTGATCATGACCGTGCCGTCCGCGAGGCAGTGCACCGTGTGCGGTGCGGTCAGGTTCGTCTTTTCGTGCACTTCCTCGGGTTCGAGTACCTTGTGCATCCGTGGCGCCCGCGGTTCCGCCGTGTCGATGATGTGGATCCGACCCGAGCGCTGCCCACCGGCAATCAGGTACCGGCGCTGCTTGTCAGGGTCACCATGGCACGAACTGCACGCGTTCCAACCGAAATGGTGCAGTTCGTCGCCCACATTGGGCATCGGCAGTCGGTGGATCACTTGCGAGTAGGTCGGCGACGCCGGATCAAGATCCACAGTGGCCAGATAATCCGGAGCTACGACATCGGTACCCACATACAACGCGACGGTGTAGCCAACCTTTTCCGGCTCGGCGTTCATGGCATCCGCGGGCGTGGCGAACCCGGGCCCCGCACACGCATCGTGTTCACTCATGACATCCTCCTCGGGGAACTCCGCAGCGAGATCTCCCCACGGTTGAGCTCTACGGCGACAGCCAATCGGCACCCGATTCGCACCGCCCTTCCGGCACGAGCACAGAACCGTTGTTTTTGTCGCACCCCACACGGTAGAATGTGTGCCGTAGATCACACAACTTTTCACGGCGGCAGGGCGACGAGTCGCCGGCGTACGGGCGGCACTCACCCCGGTCGCCGGGCACTCAGCGGAGTCGGATGGTACCGTCTCCTGCCTTGACGTGGCCGATGACGGCGCCCTCGTGCCCCTGCTCGTGCAACCGTGCCCGCACAGCCACCGTGTCCTCCCGCGACACCCCGAACACGAGCCCGCCGGACGTTTGCGCATCGGCGAGCAGCAGCAACGTCGTCCGATCAATCCCGGGGGCATCGAGTCGCTGCCGCGCCCATTCCAGGTTGCGCATACTGCCCCCCGGCACGTACCCGTCCTCTGCGAGCTCCCGGGCCCCCGCCAGCAACGGCACGGAACCCGGCTCGAGCGTGACCGACACCCCCGAGGAACGCGCCAACTCACCAACGTGTCCGAGCAGGCCGAAACCGGTCACGTCGGTCGCTCCGGTGGCACCGAAATCGCACGCGACAGTCGCAGGTGCGGCGTTGCTGCGGCACAACACGTCGACCATCCCGTCGATGGTCGGTTGGGAGGCCTGCCCAGCCTTGGCCGCCGTGGCAATGATCCCGGAGCCGAGGGGCTTACTCAGCACGAGTACATCACCGTCGCGCAACCCGCTGTTGCGCAGCACCCGGTCAGGGTGCACCTCGCCGGTGACCGACAGGCCGAACTTCGGCTCGGGATCGTCGATCGTGTGTCCCCCAGCGATGACGAATCCGTTCTCCGCAGCCACCTCGGAGGCCCCGGCCAACAGTTCCGTGAGTTGCTGTTCCGGCAGTTCCGCCGAGTTCCAGCCCACAATGTTCAGCGCGAACAACGGCCGTCCACCCATGGCGTACACGTCGGAAACCGAGTTCGTCGCCGCCACGCGTCCCCAGATACGCGCGCCATCGACGATCGGCGTGATCACATCAACCGTCGCCACCAACGCCCGGTCCTCCGAAAGACTCCATACGGCGGCGTCATCGCCGGTGTCGGAGCCGACCAGCAGGTCGGGGTGGTGGGAGTGCGTGTGGCGCAAGACCTGCGCCAGCTCACCAGGGGCGAGCTTGCCCGCTCAACCGGCGCAGTGGCTGAAGCCGGTCAGCGGCCGCGACGACTCGTGCATTCCCACTCCTTTCATTACGCTCAGGGTACCGGCCAGCATACCTCCGTAGCGCTGTGGAAGGGAGATCACGGTGAATCAGGACGAGGACCGCTCCGACACCGTCACGACGGACGAGCTCGCCGAGTGGGTACGTGAGGCGGCGCAGCGGCTCACCGAACTGGTCAGCGATCTCGACGACGCGCAACTGCGGCCGCCGGTGCTGCCCATCGTGAATCCGTTGCTGTGGGAGATCGGGCACGTCACGTGGTTCCAGGAGGCCTTTGTCCTGCGGGGCGCACTGCGCGAGCTCCCGTTGGTAGAACGGGCCGACGCCCTCTGGGACTCCGCCGCGATACCCCACGACACTCGCTGGTCACTGCATCTGCCGAGCCGCGAGGAGATGCACCGTTACATCACCGACGTCACCGACCGAGTAATCGACGGACTGTGGGGTCCCTGGTCGACCCGGCAACTGCGCTACGTGACGCGCTACACCGTGCACCACCACGACATGCACACCGAGGCCCTCACCTACACCCGACAGACCCTGGCGTATCCACCCCCGACGCTGTCGACTATCGAGACCGTTGACGCCGAGCAGGCAGGCCCCCTCACCGGCGACGCGGACATTCCCGGTGGCACGTTCCTGCTGGGCGCGGACCGCGACACCGGATTCGTGCACGACAACGAGAAGTGGGCCCACCCTGTCCAGGTAGAGCCGTTCGGCCTCGCCCGCGCACCGGTCACCCAGGCCGAGTACGCCGCGTTCGTCGAGGACGGCGGGTACCGACGCCGGGAATTGTGGGATGTCGACGGGTGGGAATGGCGCCGCCACGCAGCCGCCGAGCACCCGGTGTACTGGCAACCGGGCCGTGCGGGGTGGCAACGCCGCGACTTCGACCAGTGGGTCCCGCTGGAGCCGGACCGCCCGGTCAGTCACGTGTGCTGGCACGAAGCGACGGCGTATGCCCGGTGGGCGGGTCGCCGCCTGCCCACCGAAGCCGAATGGGAGGCGGCAGCATTGGCGGAACCGGACGCCGCGGGTGGGCTGAAACCGCACAAGCGCCGGTTCCCGTGGGGTGACGAGCCGGTCACCACGGGCCGCGCCAATCTGGACTGGCGGCACATGGGCACCGCCGACGTGGCAGCGTACCCCGAGGGCGACAGCGCTTTCGGTTGCAGACAGCTGCTCGGGAACCTGTGGGAATGGACGGCGTCGACGTTCACCGCCTACCCAGGCTTCGAACAGGATGTGTACCGCGACAATTCGGTGCCGTCGTTCGGCAGTCGCAAGGTGCTGCGTGGCGGGGCCTGGGCCACGCGTGCCCGGCTCGCACACGGCACCATCCGCAATTACTTCACTCCCGACCGCCGGGACGTGCTCGCGGGATTCCGCACGGCAGCCTGAACCCATGCGTATCTGCCTGGTCACACCGCACCCAATCGACAGCGCGCACGGCAACGGGGTGACCGCCGCACGCTGGGCCGCCATTCTCCACGAACTCGGGCACACCGTGGAAACAACCCAGGGCTACCAACAACAGCATGCCGACCTGTTGTTGGCGCTCCACGCACGACGCAGTGCCGGTTCAGTGCGTCGATTCCACGCGCGCCTGCCGGACCGGCCGATCGTGCTGGCACTCACCGGAACCGATGTGTATCCCGCACTGACCCCTGCCGACCTACCGGTGCTGCGTCTGGCCGACCGCATCGTCGTGTTGCAGGATCGCGGGATCGCCGCCCTACCTCCCGAGCTGCGTACGCGTGCACGCGTCGTGTATCAATCGGCTCCGGCAGCCGCACCTACGGGCCGCGAACCCGGCCGCTGTTTCGACGTGACGCTGCTGGCACATCTGCGCAGCGTCAAGGACCCACTACTGGCCGCACGCGCAGCCGCGCTGTTGCCTGCGACATCGCGAGTGTTGGTAACCCACGCGGGCACGGTGATCGAGGAAGCACTCGGCGCCCAAGCCCGACAACGGTCCCACGACAACCCCCACTACCAGTGGGTGGGGGCGCTGCGCCGCGAGGAGGCGCTGCGGCTGCTCGCCAACAGCGAGCTCGCACTGTCGACGTCGCAGCACGAGGGCGGGGCGAACGCCCTGTCCGAGGCGCTCGCCGCGGGGGTGCCGGTGTTGGCCACCCGCATCCCTGGCACGACCGGATTGCTCGGCGAGGATTATCCCGGCCTACTCGCCCCCGGCGACGCGGCAGGGCTCGCCGAACTGCTGCAACGTGCCGAACACGATCCCGACTGGTATGCGCGCCTACAGGATCACTGCGTGACACGACGGCACCTGGTGACCCCGGGACGCGAACGCGATACCTGGCGCGAGCTACTCGACGACCTGTCAACTCGATAGGCACCCCGGCACTCGCTTCGGGCAGCGCAACAGTGGCGCACGAGTCAGCGGTGGTCGAGCGCAGCAGCGGTGTCGTGCTGAATGGTCAGACGGCGCTCCGTAGTGACCGTCAGGGCACGGGTCACCTGCCGGTTTCCTCCGGTGACGATCACCAGGTCCGTACCGTTGTCACGTGCCCGCACATCGGATTCGAAGATCACACAGACACCGGCCACGCCGAGGAAGCCCAGCCCGGACAGATTCAACACGAGACGATTGAGCGCGTCATCCAGCCGATCCTGCAACATGTCGGCAAGTCGCGGAGCCGTCACGACATCGACGTCGCCGCACACGGTGAGCACTGCCGTGCCGGCGCGGGGGTATTCGAGCTGCGGCTGCAATCCGCCGCCCGCCACCCCTTCGGCAGCGGGTCGCGGCTGGGGAACCGACTGAACGGGATTCTTCTCGGACAGGTTGTGAGTAACTGTGTCCACGACTGGCCCCTTCCCAAAACGGAGGAGTCGACGCGACGAAGTAGCGAACCGGTGCGGCACAACGCCCCGTCACATCAACCCGAACGATCTCTCTGTGATCAGCGGCTGTTGTCTCAACCGGTTTCGAATCTACGTCATTACTGCGCGGTACGTCGGGTGAGTGACTGTTCTCACTGGTCAACAATTCACCGGAACGAACACCATTCCCCCAAACGGACACTGTGGACGGTACCGCTCACTGGGTTCCCACCCCGAACGACACGATCCGAGGCGTGTCCTCCGGCGCACCTGTCGCTGCCATCCGCGCTAGCCGGCGCTCGCTCCTCCCGATCCGCCGCGTTGCCGTGGGGGCTGTTCCTGCTGTTGCGGACCGTCCTGCTGCTGCGGACCATCCTGTCCTGAGGAACCGTCCTGCTGTTGCGGACCGTCCTGCTCTGACGAACCGTCCTGCTGTTGCGACTGTTGGTTCTGCTGATTCTGTTGTGGCGGCCGTTGCTGCTGTGGCCCCTGGTCCTGGCGATCCGGCTGGTCCGGTTGTGGCGTCGACTGGTGTCGTGGCTGCCGTGGATCGTCCTGTGGTTGTTGCTGATGCCGTGGCGACCCGTCCTGCTGATTCTGTTGCGGGGCCGGCTGCTGTTCGGCCGGGGACCGATGTTGGCGTTGCGGTTGTTGTTCCGGCGTGTTGTCGTTGGCCGGTTGGCGGTTGACGAACGAACCGAGCGACGTGCCCTCCCCACCGGACAGTGCCTGCCCACTCACGGTTTCGATTCCGGTGACGGCAAGCATCGCGATGAAGAAGCCGGCCACGGCCGTACCGATGATCAGCAGCCACCTGAGCCGATGCGTACCGGCGGAGCCCGCAGCCGGACCGGTGCCGGCAGTGGCGGCGACGGGCCGGAATTGCCTGGTGGGCGGATCGGCGGTGTTCCGGGCACCCTCGTCCGCCGGAGATATCACCCGGGTCTGCTGCTCCCCCGCTGCGGTGTATCGACGCACCCTGTTGATCGGTACTTTTTCCGCGCCCTCACGCACCTTGTCCTTGGTGCGTTCCAGTGATCGCTCGTACAGCGACGCGCCGACGGTGGTGATCCCGCTGGCCAGCCCGGCGCCGAGTACCGTCCCGTACACGCCGAGCATGGAGCCGACGAACGCGGCCGTGATTCCCGCGAGTGCTGTCGCAGCGATCTGTATCGGCGGTGCCAACCACCGCGACTGGGCTCCGTCCTGCGTCTCACTCATGTTCACTCACCTATCAGCGTGACACGCCACCGCCGCACTGCCCGTGCCGTGGGGAATCATCGCACCGGTATCCGGTAGCAGGGTCTGGTCGACCCCGGGATCCGATCCCCTCGGTGCTGCACTGCTGGACACTCACACCATTGGTTGTCTACGTCGACTGCCGTACCGCCTACAGGCGGGGGTGCCGCCCCACTGTCCGACAGAATGGAACGGACCACGCGTCACGGGAATCCGCTCCCTCCGGAGCAGCCTCGGATTCCCGTCACACCCATAGTGCCACGGGTTCGGCGGGCTCCCCGTGCAACATGACGCAGCCAACACCGCGTCGGGCACCGTGCGACACGGGCATCAGGTAGACGTGAACTCGGTTGACCGTCCACTGTGCCGCTCAAGGCGCGAGCGTGGTCACATGCCGTGCGGTTTGTTACTCGGTAGTCGCCGCACGGCGTCCTGCCGTGCGGTAGAGCCAGACCGCGAAAGCCACGAAGGCGCCGATGCCGAGCACGTTGGTCAGGACAGAGAACCCGGTCTCCGACAATCCCAGCATGCTCGGGTCGAGCGCGAACACATCGGCGCTCTGCGCTATCGCGAACGGCACGGCCAGGATGATGCCGATCAACGCCTCACCAGTGATCAGTCCGGAGGCGAAGAGCAGGCCGCGTTGTTCGGCCTGTGCCGGCTCGTCGTGTTTACGCCGTGCCCGTGCAGCCACGAGTGCGACGATGCCGCCGACCAGGATCGGAGTCGACAGCTCCAGCGGCAGATACAACCCGACGGCGACAGCCAACACCGGGGTGTGGAAGCGCGCGCCGCGGCGCAGCAACACCTGGTCGAGAACGATGATCCCGGCAGCGATCACACCACCGATACCGATCATGATCCACGGCAGACCGCCACTGAACACGCCCTTGGCCACGGAACTCATCAACGTCGCCTGCGGCGCCTGTAGTGCCTGCGTCGGATCCATACCGGAACGTGGGAACGAGTCGCCGATCCCGTATGCGGCGTACAGCACCGACAGGATCGGAGCGATGACCACCGCGGCAACCGCCACGCCGACGATGAGCATGAACTGCTGTTTCCATGGTGTCGCCCCGACAAGCTGGCCGGTCTTGAGGTCATGCAGGTTGTCGCCCGCGATCGCAGCAGCGGAACTCACAACCCCCGCCAACAGGATCGCGGTGGCAGCCCCGATCAGTGCCTTCGTCTCGTCGGCGCGGAAGTCGATCTGGCTGCCCAGCACCATCAGCAGCAGCAGCGAGCCAACCAACATCGTGAGGATAGTGACCCCGGACACCGGGTTGTTCGACGAACCGACCAGACCGGTCATGTACCCCGATACCGAGGAGAACACGAATCCGGCCAACAGTGCGAACAGCACACCGAACAGCACCGTGCCGAGGAAGAGCCCGGGGCCGACGCCGAGTCGGGAACGGTCGACGACGAACAGGAACACCAGAAAAATCGGCACCGCCATCGCGAGAGTGAGCCACAGCAGGTAGTTGGCCGGAATGTCGCGCTCGGTGCGTTCGACGCCGGTGTCCTCTCCGGATTTCGCCGCACGCACCGCGGCCACGGACGCGCGGATGCTCTGGACCATCGGGCGCACCACCGACAGCAGCGCCCACAAGCCGCCGACAGCCATGGCGCCCACACCGAGATACCGGATGCGCTCCTCCCACACGGCGTTCGCGGCATCGTAACCAGATGCGTCCCCGACGATCTCGTTGAGCTGTGCCGGATCAGCGAACGCCATGTACAGCGGGATGGCGATGAACCACGCGATGACACCACCGCCAAAGACCAGTGAGGCAATGTTCATGCGCACGATGTAGCCGACGCCGAGCAGCGCGGCCCCCAGTTGACTGCCGAAACCGAGTACGACGCCCCCGGCTTTCGCCGCGCCGGTCGCGGTCGACGAGGCCAGGCCCAGTCCGGTTTGGAAGAACTTCAGGATCGCACCGGCGATCGCCGCGACCACGACGTAACGCGCACCCCGGCTCTTGCCGCTTTCCGGACGCTCCTGTGGGCCTGCGGTCTCGTCCGTGTCCTGGCGCGCGCCGGTCTTGAGCACCTCGGCGGTGGCCACACCCTCCGGGAACCGTAGACCGGCATTCACGATGAGCGCGCGCCGCAACGGCACGGTGAACAGCACACCCAACACACCGCCGCACAACGACAGCGCGAACACCGGCAGGAACGGAAAGTCCTGCCAATACCCCAGCAGCACCAGCGCGGGCAACGTGAAGATCACTCCGGCCGCGAGCGCCTCCCCGGCGGAAGCGGCCGTCTGCACGATGTTGTTCTCGACGATGGTCGAACTCTTGAACAGCCGCAGTACCCCCATCGAGATCACGGCTGCGGGGATCGAAGCCGAGACCGTCAGTCCCACCTTCAACCCCAGGTATGCGTTCGCGCCCGCCAGTACCGCTGCGAGAACCACCCCGAGCACGACTCCTTTGGGGGTGATTTCCCGCGGGCGGGCCGACGGCGAGACGAACGGCTCCTCCACCTGTTGCTGCGCGCTCATCGGCTCAACCCTAAGTGCCGCGCTGTTGATCATGTAACGGCGTCGTGACCCAACCGTGACGCAGCCGACACGCAGGGCGGATGCACGCACCGTTCACAGCAGTATCGGCACCTCACAGTAACGATTCGGAGTAACACGGCGTAACGAACACACTCCACGTACATGTCGCGTGGACAGGTGAATCGTGCCACGAGTGGTATGACAGCCGGGCCGAATCCGGTAGGTTACAAGCTTGCCGTGGTGTTCGGGAAGCCGGTGCAAGTCCGGCGCGGTCCTCGCCACTGTCACCGGGAGACGCTCCCAGCACGATGCGCCACTGAGCCGCGGAAGGGTTCGGGAAGGCAGCTGCGGAAGTAACCCGGGAGCCAGGAGACCGGCTACGGCGGCAGCATTCGCTCGACGATGGATTGAGGACAGGTGCCTTCCAGACACCCTCGCATTGCTCCCGGCCGGCGACCGGCCGGTATCCCTGCGCCAGCACCGAGACGGGGCGTTGCAACGCTCGCGGTGGGGTTCGTCGCCGCGCTGCTTGCCGGATGCGGCACCGACGCTGGTGGGGATACTCACGAGAACACAGCGGGTTCCCCGGAAGGATTTCTACTCACCGTCGACAACTGTGGCGTGCGCACCACCTATCAGCACCCGCCACAGCGGGCGGTCACGATGAACCAGAACCCCACCGAGATCATGCTCGCCCTCG
>Ga0079226_10004918_pt1 | contig 10228 bp, 6 predicted proteins | sample Poulit2014_FD_76345 | JGI IMG/M metagenome (GOLD analysis project Ga0079226, IMG submission 76345) | Agricultural soil microbial communities from Georgia to study Nitrogen management - Poultry litter 2014 | ecosystem: Environmental > Terrestrial > Soil > Agricultural land | place: USA: Georgia... | reverse complement strand
TAAGAAAAACTAGACTTAATAAAAGGAAGGTGTTTTATGCATCCAGTCGTAGCATCCTTGATTATTTTAGCCTTAATTTCTGTAGGGGAAATTATTTCTCTTAAGTCAAGAGAGAGAATACCAATGTTGCTTATTGTCATGTTAGGTTTACTAATTCTATTTCAAACTAATATTGTTCCAGAAAGTATTATTGAGGCTTCCACATTTACAGTTGTGGGAGCAGTCTTACAACCAGCAATCCTAGTACATATGGGTACATTAATACCAGTAAGTGTCATGAAGAAACAATACAAAGCTGTTCTTATAACAGCATTAGGACTAGTTTTTTCTGTAACTACTATCCTAATCGTAGTACCTTTGTTCTTTGACTATGGAACCGCTGTGGCAGGAGCAGGTCCAATAACCGGTGGGTTGATTGCTTATCTAGTAACTGAAGAAGCTCTACAAGCAGCTGGATTAACTTCCTTAGTTGCGATTCCAATTATAATACTTTCTATACAGGGTTTAGTAGGTATGCCATTGACTTCGTTATTACTCCATCGTTATGGTCTGAAAATTCGTCGTCATATGGACGAAGGTACATATCAAGCAGCTGCTACCACCGAAGAAAATGGAATAGAAGAATCAGAGAAAAAAATGCTTATCCCAGAAAAGTACTTAAATAGTAATTTTATTTTACTTTTTATGATATTTATAGGTGGAGCTATTTCAGTTGGTTTGGATAGCCTTACTGGAATCAATTATAGTCTTTATGGTTTGGTGATTGGTATATTTGGTTCCTATATTGGCTTTTATCCTAAAAATGCATTGGAGCGTGCAAATGGATTTACAGTTGCAATGGTAGGTCTTATCGTGATTGTTTTAAGCGGATTGGTAGGCTTATCTTTCTCTGATATTTTAAGTATTTTCCCAGCTGTTATTGCAATTATTATTATAGGAACTATTGGTCTTTCCATAGGCGGCTATATTGGTGCAAAGATTTTTAAATGGGATCCCTTAAAAGGAATTTCTGTAGCATTAACTGCAATGTATGGGTTTCCCGGTGATTATTTAATTTCAAAGGAAATCAGTCGAAGTATTGGTAGAGACAAAGAGGAAAGTGAAAAAATTCTTAACGATATATTAACTCCAATGCTTATTGGTGGATTCACTTCTGTAACAGTGGGATCAGTTGTGATAGCTAGTCTCTTGGTGAAAACATTGTAAGAAATTTTTTTATGAAACAGGGATGTAGGTTTAGGACTAACTCCTTGCATACGAAAAACCATTTACTAGGGTTAGATAATATGAAACCGTACATCATGGTTACTATTAAAGTTATATACTGATGCATATCAAATTATAATAGAGTATAGGTTCAAATTTTATTATTATAGACAAAATTAAAACAAGAAATAAAATAACATTTGAATTCACATGATAAATCATGTAATTAAGCATAGGAGCTCAGAGTTTAATGCTCTGAGCTGTTTGTTTTATGTGGTATCTTCCGAATTAAAAAGGTGAAAAAGCCTTGCTCTATAAAATATAGAACAAAGCCACTTAATTGATTATCTTAGTTTTCCATAGACCCATCCCGAACAGCACTCTCATCTCTTGAATAGTCCCCTAATACTAAATAGTCCAGTTCTTTTTTCGGGATAGCTCGGTAATTTTTGAACCTTATCGCGAAGAATAGGGCACCAAGTAAAACCCAGATAATTAAAGCAATCCATGATGGGGTGCTTAAGAACCCTGGTGAACCTGGTGTAACTAATAATAAAAAGAATCCAATACTGCTTATGACCCCTAATAAGGAGAAAAGTTTTCTTACCGGAGATACGAATGAAAAACGATGATTTCTTGATACATCTTGCTTAGCTGACCATTTAAAAAGGCGATATGCGACAAAACAAGCATAAAAGTATGCGATGGTTACACCGAGTGAAGACATATCAACGATCCACATTAATACTTCTCGGCCAAAAAATGGGGCGGCCATCGTTACAAGTAGTGTAAACAGGATACCTGTTTGAGGTGTTTTATATTTAGAGTTAAGTTTTCCAAATGTTTTTGGCAATACTTTTGCTCGACCCATGGCAAATAACAATCGGCTTGTTGATACATAAAATCCATTTAGTCCTGTAAATACTCCCATCATGAGAGCGAATGCAAGTAAAATAATGCCCAATGTGCCATAAGCATTTTCTACAACCATTCCTGTTCCCCATGCGGAACCAGCTTCTACGGAAGTCATCCAAGGTTGCCCAACGGCGGTAGCTATCGTTGTTAACGCATAGATGAGTGCAGAACAAAGGAGTGCGATCACAATTAATTTGAATGATTTTTTGGCTGTGAAGTTAAATTCTTCTGCTGCTTGTGGAATATTATCAAATCCAATATATGCCCAAGGTGCGATAGCGACAATCGCAATAATGGATGAAATGGCACCAATCTCTGGTTTAAATAGTGGTTGCATGTTAGAAAAAGAGCTGGAAGGGTTTAAAATCATCGCGATGGTTAATAAAATAACTCCCCCAAGTAGACAGACACAAAAGATAAATTGAGTAAACCCGGATAAACTTGCTCCACGAATATTGACAAGTGCAAATGCGATTAATGCAATACAAGCTACGACAATTTCTCCGATGTAAACATCCCATCCTGCAATGGTATACATATAACCTTGTTCAATTACAGAAGGTAGGACAAATTTTCCTAATAATGCTAAGGCAGATGCATTAAGAGCGACAATGGACATATAACCTAACGTTAGAAACCATCCACAAAAAAAGGCATGGAACCTTCCTAAACCAACGTAGGTATAAGCAAATTCACCTCCAGACACAGGGAGTCTTTCAATTAAATATCCATAACTGACTCCAATAATGATCATCAAGGCTGCACCGATTGAATAACCAATAATGACTCCTAAAGGGCCTGAGGTAGCCATCCAATCAACCGGTAATACAAATGCTCCCCAGCCGATTGCTGATCCAAATGCAATCGCCCAAACCCAATGAGGTTTTAAAGACTTTGTTAACTGTTCACGCTTTTCCACTTTTTTAATTCCTCCTACATTTATGTTGTAATTGATTGAAAAAAATATATTGAAATTAATATATTCTCTAAGATTGTGGTTGTGTTGGCGTTCGTACTAATGTTGAAAAATATTTGTATTTAGTATTAAATTCTTTCATATATTTAAATCCACTATGATACCTCCGCCCCGTGAAAGAATTCATAGTTTCCTATATAGTTTTTATAATTACTTCCACCTACTTCGAAATTTTTTCTATTACTTTTCTATTAATGTAAAAAATCTCTTAATCAAATCTATGTTTCTTTAGAACTGTTTCTTGTCAAAACCATTACAATATTCAGTTATTTAAGGTATAATCAAGCGCAAAGATAAATAGAGGAGGGGAAGAAATGAATTTAAAAAGATCCATGTTGTATTTTTTAGCTGTCTTATGCATGGCTGCACTAACTTTTACTTCTGTTCAAGATCATTCGTCGTTAGCAGATGGAGGTGTTACTAAAAAAGAAGCTGACGAAATGGTACTCGCAGAAATTGTAGCACCTGATAAAAAGGCGGCTGAAAAGCTCGTTTTTGATGGGTATGATCTTACAAGCTATGTCAGTGATAGAAACGGTCAGCTTGAGGTTCGTGCCGTTGTATCTGAAGCAGACATCAAGATGTTAGAGCTAGAAGGCTATGAAGTTACTATTCTTAAAACGGAGCAAGACTTTCAAAAGGTATCAAAGGAACGTGAGAAACAAGTTGAGCAAAAAGGTAAGCTTGCACAACAAGAAGATAGCATTAAAGTATTCCGGTCTGATTATTTTACAAATCATTCTGGAACATTTTTATATTTAGAGGCAAAATCAAGTTCTGGTCCTGATGTAGAGATGGATGCAGAGTGGATAGTAGATGGAGAAGAGAAAAGTGTCTCCATGGCTACTAAAGTTGATGCAGGTGAATATTTGTATCATTATGTGTTAACAAAGGTTGATGCTGTTCCAGAAAATGTAACGATTAAGACAAACCATGGCGGAGAGACAAAAGCCAATTTAACAGAATGGATTGAAGATGGCACTCCTGTTGATGACGACTATTTTAGTGATTTTGTTGATCATTATATGACACCAACCGAAGTCACAGAGAGAATCGAACAACTTGCGGAAGAATTCCCAGAGCTAGCAGAAATAGTAGACCTTCCTAATAAAACAAATGGATATAGAAGGCATGCACAAGTCATTGTTGGAGAAAAGACGGATGCATCCTTTGTACTTACATCTAAAGCATGGGGACATGAAGGTGGAAATGACATTCGCGTTGATATGGAGTCTCCAGCTGCAGAAAATGCGGAGTTAGATGTTACGATTGATGGTAACCAAATTACGGTAAGTCTTGGCACGGATGACGATGCGCAACCTATTAGTACTGCAAATGAAGTAATTGATGTAATCAATGAAGCTGCGGGAGATTTAGTGACAGCAACGAATTACCAGGATTCAGATGGCAGTGGAATTGTTGAGGCTGAATCGAACGTAGAATTGACAGATGGATTAAATGCTCCTGAGGAAATTTCCAGGGAACCATGGGAGGTTAAAGCCATCCGTATTGGGAAAGAGCGGGATGGGTCAAAACCAGGTGTGTTAGCTTATTCCCAGGAACATGCACGTGAATGGGTAACACCACTTGTTTCCGTTGAAACAGCAGAACGATTACTACGAAACTATTATACGGACGAGCATACAAAAGAATTAGTAGATAACTTGGATATTTTCATCGTTCCAACGGTCAATCCAGATGGTGCACACTATTCTTTTTATGATTATAATTTGCAGCGCAAAAATTTAGTGAATTACTGTGAACCAGAAACTGCTGATCCAACCTATCGAAATCAATGGGGAGTTGACTTGAATCGAAACCATGATGTTGGGTCTGTCTATAATGGGTATATCGGAGGTTCAACGGATTGTCTTTCTGGAAATTATGCAGGACCAGAACCGGAATCTGAACCAGAGGCACAAAATATAATCTGGTTAGCAGAGGAACATCCGAACCTCAATTTTGCGATGAACGTTCACGCAAAAGGAGGTTACTTCATGTGGTCTCCTGGTGCATATGATGAGGACCGCAACCCGTTACCACGTCCAACTGGTGGGGAGGAAGCTTACTACTGGCAAGCTTCAGAACATATTTTACAAAAGATAAAAAATTATCGTGGCACCGTTATCCTTCCTGGTAGGACAGGTCCAATTCCAGATGTTTTGTATTCTGCGGGTGGTAACTCTGCAGATGCATTATGGTATGACCATGGTATTTACTCTTGGAATTTTGAAGTTGGTGCTGACCTTTGGGATGACGAAGAGGAACGGTGGGTAGGTGTAGATTTCCAACCTGACTTTGATGAAGGTCATGCGGAGGCAATGGAATTTTCCAATGGCTTGATTGGTTTATTTGAAGTTGCCCTTGAAAATGCAAATGATGTGGAGAACCCTGAATCAACGATCACTCCAGAAGAAGGCACCTATGATGAACCTGTGGAAGTCGATTTTGAAACGAGTGAACCAGCTACCGTTTATTATACACTTGATGGTTCCAGACCAACACTTGAATCTGACGTTATTGGAGTCGCTGGAACTAGGGAGGGTGCTGAAACGTTAACCATTGACGAAACAACGACGATTAAATGGTTCTCCGTTGATGCTGCAGGAAATATCGAGAATGATTATGACCCTGACGGGGAAGAGGACAATTATAATGAAGCGAAAATCACAATCGATTATTTGCCAGATGATGTAACAGCGGACGAGATAAAGTCCCTTGTGGAACGCTTTGAAAACGAGGATGAATTTGCAGATGAAACAGCGGCACGTGCTTTAAAAACACATTTGACTGCTGTAGGTCATTTTGAAGAAAAAGGTGATGCTGAAAAAGTTGTCAAGCATATGGAAAGTTTCATCGTTTTATTGGATCACCAAAATGAGAATGAGTTGATGTCTGGCAAGGCTTACCGAATCATCGAAACGTATGCGAATGAATTGCTTGATCTCTGGTCTTTTGAATTCGACTCTGAACGGGCTGTGGAACATATTCGCTACTTAAGTGAAGATATTGGTCCACGAGTTGCTGGTACAGACGAAGAAAAGCAAGCTGCCGAATATATTAAAAATGAATTTGAAAGACTGGGGTTTGAAGTATCCACGCAAGAATTTGACATCCGTGATGATCAAACATCTCAGAATGTGATAGCTGTTAAGAAACCAGAGGATATTGAAAATCCGGAGATTGTTTACGTCACCGCACATTATGATAGTGTACCTGAATCACCAGGAGCGAATGACAATGGATCTGGGACAGGCACTCTTTTAGAATTAGCACGAATTTGGAATAATGTATCAACAGATAAAGAAGTAAGATTAGTTGCTTTTGGTGCGGAGGAAATAGGACTCGTCGGTTCAGCCCATTACGTGGATCAACTAACCCAAGATGAGATTGACAGAAGTGCTGGTAACTTTAATATGGATATGGTTGGGACAAGCTGGGAGCCAGCCACTCAATTATATGTCAATGTCGTTGATGGAGAGCCGAATCTAGTATGGCAATTTGCAGAGGAAGCAGCAGAAAAGCTAGATAATGATACACTGTTTCTATATGAAAGAGGTGCATCTGACCATGTTTCGTTCCATAATGCGGGGATTGATGCAGCAAATTTCATATGGCGTGAACCTGGCACCGCGGCTTTAGAGCCATATTATCATACACCACAAGATACAATGGAGCATATCAGTCCAGAGAAAATTCAGATGGTCGGTGATTTAATGAATGAAGCTGTTTCTGATTTTATTGGACAGGAAACTGCTGAAGTGGATGATGTGTCGTAGATTTTTGTAATGGAGCGTTAAATGAATAAGTGTACAGCCCATGCCTAAATCCTTGGTGTGGGCTGTTTTTCTTAGATAAATTAATATTTTCTAAATAAATTGAACAGAACACTTGTTTGCGTTAGGTGGATGTGTTATAGTAATCATAGAAATATACCTCGGTCAGTCCTCATAACAATTAAAGGGATGTGTATGGAAATGTTTCCAAGTGCACAGGTAAGAGAAATTCCTCAAGAATGCACACTGCATAAAATAAAAGAAAACCCGAATGATTATAACAAACAGGAATATGACAATATTGATAAAAAAAGAACAAAGCTTCTTAAACGAATCCCACTTCATCGATTAATGGACTTAAAAGTCGATTATGCATTCAAACAACTTTTTGGGAATGAAAAGAACAAAGATATCACCGTTGTTTTTTTGAATGCTATCTTACAAAAAACTGGGCGTAATCGAATTAAAGATATTTCCTTTTCAAATACGGAATTAGGTGGAGAATATTTAGATGATAAGCAGTCCAGGCTAGATTTGTTAGTTGTTACAGAGGCAAAAGAATGGATTAATGTAGAAATTCAATTTGCAAACAAATATGATATGATTAAACGTTCCATTTATTACTGGTCAGGTGTGTACCGACAGCCATTTCAGAGAAGAATGATTTATAAAGAATTACGGCCAGTTATAGCAATCAATATCCTGAATTTCAATTTATTTGATCAAACGGAGCGTTTTCATACCTCTTACCACCTATATGAAGATGAAGAAGGTTTTAAATTAACGGATATAATGGAGATTCATTTTATAGAAATGCCTAAATTAATTCAGGCTTGGAAAGTGGAGAAGTTAGATCCATGGAATCACGCCTTGGCTAGATGGCTGTTAATGCTTGGGATGGTGGACCATAGAAATGAAAAAGTTTACGATGATATTTATCGAGAATTGGAGGAGATTGCCATGAAGGATGAACAATTGCGTGATGCCTTTCAAAACTGGGAAGAATTAAGTATGACACCAGAAGAATATTTTGCCTATGAAACACGCTTGAAGCGAGTAATGGATGAAGAGTCTTTTCAATATGAAATGGAACAATTAAAACGGGAAATTGAACAAGGACAGAAAGAAATTGAACGAGGACAAAAGGAAATTGAACAAGGGAAAAAAGAAATTGAACAGGGACAGAAGGTAATTGAGAGGGAAAAGAAGGAAGTCACACAAGGTCAGAAGGAAATCGCACAAAAAAATAAAGAGTTAATGCAAATGAATAAGGATGTCGAACAAAAGAAAAAAGAGGTAGAACAAAAATTAAATGAAGCGAATCAAAGAGAAAGAAAAGCAGAAAAAGAGGCGAAAGAAATGATTGCCAAGCGATTATTAAAAATAGAGGATATGACAGTGGAAAAAGTAGCGGAATCTACCAATCTTACTCTGGATAGGGTTCGAGAACTGAAGAGAGAAGTTTAAAATAAGATATTTCTGTCATGCAAACATCTCAACGAATAGGGGGATGGAATGTATATCGATTTATTAAAACAAAAACTAGGAAAAGAAAAAGTAACACAAAATGAAACAGAAATTTTTAAGCATAGTCACGATGAGTCAATGCATGAAGCTAGTGAACCAGAAGTAATCTGTTTTCCAGAAACGACAGAAGATGTGGCTGCTATTATGAGCATTGCAAACGAATATCACGTACCTGTCACACCGTTAGGAGTTGGCTCAGGTTTAGAGGGGCAAGCAATTCCGGTTAGGCATGGTATCACAATTAATTTTGATGAGATGAATCAAGTTGTGGAATTCAATCCCGAAGATCTAACCATTACAGTTCAACCTGGAATGACACGCAAAGAGTTGAATAAGTATATAAACCGCTATGGGATGATGTTTCCTATTGATCCTGGTGCAGATGCATCCATTGGTGGGATGGCTGCAACGAATGCGAGTGGTACAACAGCGGTTCGCTATGGAACAATGCGCGAGCAAATTTTGAACATGGAGATTATACTTGCAGATGGCTCGGTGATAACGACTGGAACAAAGGCAAAAAAATCATCATCTGGCTATCATCTAAATGGATTGTTTATCGGCTCAGAAGGGACACTTGGAGTCATTACTAAAATTACGTTAAAACTTCATGGTATTCCAGAAAGGACAGTGGTTGCACGCTGTACATTTGACAGTCCCGTATCTTGCGGAGAAGCTGCACATGCAGTTTTGTTAAGTGGAATCAATGTCATGCGGATGGAATTTGTTGATAAAAATACGATGAAACAAGTGAACCAATATGGGGATTATCAATATCCAGAGAAACACTCCCTGTTTTTTGAATTTGCTGGGACGGAGCAAGCGGTGGAGGAAGAAGTCGCTTTTGTAAACGAGTTGATGCGGGAGTTAGGTTGTGAAAACTGGGAAGTTGCTAAAAAAACGGCGGAACGTCAAGCGTTATGGCGCGCAAGAAAAGAGATGTCTTATGCATTTCGTCATATGACAGGGAGGCATGCTTTTAGTACCGATGTATGTGTGCCAATTTCTGAATTATCAGGAATGATCGATTACGCAAGTTCATTGCTATCTAAAAATAGGCTTATAGGCGGTATTTTTGGGCATGTTGGAGACGGCAATTTTCATACATTACTTACATTTGAAAAAGAAAACGAAGACGAGCGCATGAAAGCCTTAGAGATGAATGAATTCATTGTAAATCGTGCCATCGATGTTGGCGGTACATGTACAGGGGAGCATGGTGTTGGACTCGGAAAAAAGGAGTTTCAGAAGAAAGAACATGGTGCATCGATGGAGCTGATGAAGTCGATAAAGCAGTTACTTGATCCTAAGGGGATTTTAAATCCAGGGAAAATTTTTTAGGGTCATGGAGTAGGTTGTAAAGGGATAGAATCTCCAGTTTGTCTGGGGAACCGCTAAAGACAAGCACCACATCCGTAAAGTTTTCTACGGATGTGGCGTTTTTTAATGTAAAATCAGCATTAAGAAATCTATTAAAAAAGATGATTACAATTCATAGAAAGTTGAATGGAAACTCATCAAAGTTGAATGCTTTCAGTCTAAAGTTGAATGGTAACCTAGCAAAGTTGAATACCACTTGATCAAAGTTGAATGGCCTCCCGTCAAAGTTGAGTGTGTGCCTGCCGACTGCCGTTCGAAAAATGATTGGCAGTCCACCATAGTAGCACTTTTTAAATGAAACATAGTGGTGATGTAAATCAAAAATAGTTCTATTTAGTATAAAAAGCGACAAATCAGTAGGCAATCTACTAATTTATCGCTTTTTTCATTTGTTAATACTATCCTGAAGCACTATTTTATTTCAAATAGCTCATTCAGTCTTTCATCT
>Ga0079226_10004916_pt1 | contig 10229 bp, 10 predicted proteins | sample Poulit2014_FD_76345 | JGI IMG/M metagenome (GOLD analysis project Ga0079226, IMG submission 76345) | Agricultural soil microbial communities from Georgia to study Nitrogen management - Poultry litter 2014 | ecosystem: Environmental > Terrestrial > Soil > Agricultural land | place: USA: Georgia... | reverse complement strand
TACGGGAACAGATCCAATTTCTGTATCATCCAATTCCGGTTGTTTCACACTTACATACATCATTAATTCAGGATCATCTTTTGGTGCCATTCCCAAAAAGGAAAAAATATAATTTTCTTTTCCCGTTAAAAAGGAGCCATCCTCACTGGGTATTTGCGATGTACCTGTTTTTCCGATAAGTGTATACCCGTCCAATTTAAATCCTTTTCCGGTGCCGTGTTCTCCATTTACAACCGTGTCCATCAAATCTCGTACTTTTTTGGCTGTGTCCTCTGATATCGGTTCACCGACCACTTCCGGTTCGGTTTTTTCAAGCACCTTTCCTGTTTCGGAATCTTTAACAGAAGAAATTACATACGGCTTCATCATTTTACCGCCATTGGCTATTGATGAGGCAGCTTTTAATTGTTGAATGGGAGTCAAAGTAGTACCCTGTCCAAAGGAAGTTGTAATCTTTTCTATACCACGATTATATAAAATTACACCCGGGACCTCATTAGGCAAATCAATCCCCGTTGTTTGATCAAAGTCGAATGCATTTAAATAATCGAGAAATTTATCGGGGTGTAGTTTTTCCCAAACAAGTCTTGCCGCAGCGACATTCGAAGATCGAGCAAATCCTTCATCAAAAGATATGGTTCCCCAACCATCACCACCATTATGATCATGAATCGTCTCAATCCATTCTTCCGCCTTATACTTCCCTGATTTAAAACCCTCATCACCATTATAAACACCCGCATCAATCGCAGCCGCCCAAGTGAATATTTTCATGGTCGAACCAGGATCGAAAGGGGTTGAAATCGCATCGTTATACCAGTTTTTCACATTTTCAGGATTATTTGAGTTGTAACTGGGCCTATTGGACATGGCAATAATTTCGCCGGTTTTCGGATTCATCACAACCGCAGTCATGCGTTCAGGATTATATTCCTCATCGACCTGGCTCAATGTATCTTCGAGTAGCGTCTGTACCTTTTGATCTATCGTCAAATACACATCATCGCCATCTTTGGGTTTCGTAACAACTTCCTTGGGATCGAGCAATTTTGTCCCATATCGATCATGTTGATAAGAGATATGCCCATCTTTCCCTTTTAAATAATCATCCATTTCATTTTCAATTCCGACTACCCCGGAAATTTCACCGTCCGCCCGCTTTGCAAATCCGATAATACGGGATGCAAACATTCCGTTCGGATAATTACGAACGTATTGTTTATTGAATTGGATACCCGGTAAATCAAGGGCCTCAATTTCATCTTTTGTTTGCTGTGTTATATCTTTACCTATCTCACCAAACTCTATCTGAAAAGTTTTTTCGTTTTCTAATCCCTTTTGAATACGCTCTTTAATTTTGGATTCATCTGCATTTAATATAGGTGCCAGTACGGAAGCGGTATAGTCAGCATCCGCAACATGGATTGGGTTTTCCGAATCCTTTGAATAGCTCTCATCAACAATGGCATACATTTCAAATCTCGGGATGTCATATGCCAGTGTCATGCCACTGCTGTCGAATATTTTTCCCCTATTGGCATGTAAGGAATATGAGGCAGTTCGTTTTTTCTCTGCCCATTCTTCCAACGAAATACCATTTACATCCCCTGTTGCCTGAATGTATAAAAATCTGCCTGTCAATACCAAAAAAACAGCTACAAAAAACACAATAAGGATTCCTGCTGTTATGTGCGTGTTTTTGTTTTTTTGCATAACAAATCACCTATGTCAGTTATTAAATGCTTGAGCTTGTTTCACTTCGGCATCTTGAATTTGAAAACCATTTTCACGCGCAATTCTCGTGATGCGATCCGGATTGCTTAATTCCTTCATTTCAAATAATAAACCTTCATTTTTCACTTCTTGTTTTTGAACCTTATTCTCCAAAGATTCAATTTCCCTATTCATTGTATCTGTGGAAGATGAATATGAAACCATCAATACACATCCAATGATAAGACATGCTCCAACAATAGTATATAACACTTTTTCGCCTTTTGTAACCCATCCTGTCTTTCTGACTTTGACAATCCGTTTTTCGTTTGATGTTCGTTCTGTTGCATGTGTTTGTTGCCAACTTCTGGCGTGCGATGTGTTCATGATTTACTCCACCCTTCTTTATATATGAATTTTTCATCCCATTTTTTTACTTTTTCGGTAATGCGCAATTTCGCGGATCGTGATCTGCGGTTTTCATCCAATTCATGTTCACTTGCCATGATTGGTTTTCGATTGATTAGCTTAAATGGTGGTTCGTGACTTTTAGGAGTAATGGGTAACCCCTTGGGTGTTTCAACAGGGGTACTCCATTTTTTGTATGCTTGTTTACATATCCGGTCTTCCAGAGAATGAAATGTTATGACAGCTATTCTTCCTCCAGTTGATACCATTTCCGCTGCTTGATGCAAGGCATCATTGAATGCGCCAAGTTCATCATTTACGGCAATCCGTAATGCTTGAAAAATACGTTTTGCTGGATGGCCACCCTTACGCCTTGCAGGGGCAGGTATAGAGTCTTTAATAATATCCACTAACTCATATGTTGTTTGTATCGGTTTCTTTTCGCGTTGAATAATTATATTTTTGGCGATTTGCTTTGAAAACTTTTCCTCACCGTATTTGAAAAAGATAGTGACCAGATCTCTATACGACCATGTATTCACTATTTCATGTGCATCAATGACTCCGCCATGTTGATTCATACGCATGTCCAACTGTCCTTCATGTTGATAGCTGAACCCTCGTTCTTTCCTATCCAGTTGAGGGCTGGAAACGCCTAGGTCAAATAAAATGCCGTCGATATGTTTGATTTGATATTCCTTCAATACGCTTTTTAACTCGCGAAAATTTGAATGAATGAAAATGATTCGTTCGCGGTATGGTGCCAATCGGTTCTTAGCAGCATTTAATGCATCAATATCCTGATCAAATGCAACTAACAACCCACCATCGTGAAGCTGTGCGGCAATTTTTTCTGCGTGACCACCACTTCCCAACGTACAATCAACATATGTACCGTTCGGTTTGATTGCCAGTCCATTTATTGCTTCTTCAATCAACACACTGTAATGATCGAACACATAATCACCAACCTTGGTTCTTCTAGATGTCAAAATCCATCAGATTCTCGGAAATCTCCGCAAAAGAGTCTTCCGAATCCTGGAAGTAATCTTCCCACTTTTCCTCTGCCCAGAATTCAATTCGATTCGATACACCTATAACGACACATTCTTTTTCCAGTGCCGCATAATTCCGGAGTGGTTGGGGAATGTTTATTCTTCCCTGTTTATCCACTTCACATTCCACTGCTCCTGAAAAGAAGAATCGCGTAAAAGCACGGGCATCTTTTTTGGTCAACGGTAATTTTTTTAACTTTGTCTCAAGTATTTCCCACTCATCCATAGGGTAAGCGAATAAGCATTTATCAAGTCCACGGGTAACAACAAAGCTGTCACCAAGCCCATCACGAAACTTGGAAGGTACAATAATACGACCTTTCATGTCAATGTTGTGGTTAAATTCACCCATGAACATAAAGCTCACCCCACTTTCATATTTTTATGTTACCACATTCCACCACAATTCACCACCCATTTTTTAAAAAAGCCATAACTAAATTTAAAATGAGATACAAAAACCTTTGATGTCAACGCTCACACCAGCATATAATGATTTTTAATCGGGTGGGAGGTAGTGGGGCCGAACAAATAAAAAGATGTTGTCTGGTGATTCATGCCATCAGACAACATCTTTTTTAGATATATTCTTTATGGGTGGTAAAAGGTGGGGGAATTATAAATAAACGACATAATGATCATGTGAAAACGATAGTTCCTGTTGTATCAGTTCATTTAAAAAATACGTTCCATACTTATTAAACCAGACAATCGGATTCCACACACGTTCTTGAAGGCCATCCATAGGATATAAATGAATGTCCACTAAATCAAACTCATTTATTTCCTGTTGATACTTTTCTTCCATTGCATGGATGATTCTTTTCTCAAGATACTCTATATCACACTTTAAATATGTTAGGTTTTTATCCGCCAAGTCACGTATATCGTTACGAGTATGTGAGGCAATCTCACGCAATGGTCGATGAGCCTGTTCAATTGCCTCTTTCACTTGCTTGGAAACCGTTTGTACAGAAGGATGGTTTTTTGCTTGCAGCCATTCTTCTTTAATCTGTTTGGTACCATTCTCGATTGCATTTTGAACATTGATTTCATATTTTGATAATATTTTTTGTACCCGGGTATCTAAATAAGTAAAAGATAATCGAGGTACAACCGGCGGCATCTTTATATCCAACGCGTGGAAAACAGGCTTTAACATGGACCAGTAATTCACCTCACCCGGTCCCCCGATAAACGCTAGTGTTGGTAGCACCAATTCCTGCATCAGCGGTCTCGTTACTACATTGTTACTTAATAACTCCGGTGTTTCTTTTGCAATGTCAGTAAGCTCTTCCGTGGTAAATGATACTTCTTCATTTTTTCCAATCCACTTACCGCTCTCATTTTTAACAAGTAAAATACGATCCTTATGGTGATGATAGAACAAATGACCGTCATTATTCTCTACATGAAGTGTCAGTTCATAGCCTTTTTCCTTCAATTTCCGCTGTTCGTTCCGGATTCCTTCACTGATGCTTTTTTGTTGATTGATCATCTCTATGAAAAAATCCCTCTCAAATTGACGCATCACAGGATGGTGACTATCGATGAGTACAATTCCTTCTTGTTGAAATAGCGCATGTATGATTCTTGAAAAAAAATCAACATACGTTCTAGACGCTTCCAAGTGTTCGATCAGTACTTGATACAGGGTATTTGTATATTGAGTTTCCTTCAATTCGCCAAAAATACGATTCAACCATTGTTTCGCATACATATCCTCGACAGGAATATCAGATACAGACCATTTTTCGGATATACGTTGGAGCAATCTATATTTTTCCATGGAAGATGTCCCTGGCATGAATATATGGTTAATTTCTGCAAAATCATGATCTTCACCTGCTACCCAAAAAACGGGAATAACCGGGACGTGCAATGATTTTTCTTGTTGTTTTGCCAATTGAAGTATAGATATGATTTTATGAATTGTATAAAAAGGACCTGTAAGCAATCCCGCTTGTTGACCACCAACGACAACAACACTATTCTCATCCTTCAATCGTGCTATATTGTTATATGTTTCCTTTTTGACGTTCCATTCTTCATTCATACGCATTAATGCTTCCACTAATCGCTCCCGATCAAAAGTACGTTTATTTAATTCTTTCAACCGGTTTTCATATATATCATCTTTATATGGGTTATAATCAAAGTGTTCTAAAATATCTGCGTGCTGATTCCGATAATGATGCATTAATTTATTTTGCTGTAACGATAACGGTTTTATCTTCATGACCATACTCCTTTGGCTACCAAATAATGTTCCAATCGTATTGTACTTGAAAGACCCATCTATTTCATGCAATCTGTTTCTTTGAATCAGTATCCATCCACTTTTTATAAGAGATTGATGAACTATTCCTCGTTTGTCATATATAGAGATTCAATCGCTTTAATGGCATCGTATATAAAAGCGGTGTTCGGTAGTGTTTCCTTGCTGTTCCGTAAAATATATCCGGTAATAGCATTAATTTCCGTTTCCCGACGTTTGTTTACATCACTTAACATCGATGAAATATTTTCGCCGGTATTGTCCACAACAGCCCTGACCTTTCCCCAAGCTTTTTGAAAGTCGAGATTCAATACGAAAGCTGCCTCCTTGCAAAGTAAATATGCCAGTCTTTCGATATGGGGGACCTTTAAAATATATCCGTTTTTGATACGGAACAGCGCAGTCAAAGGATTAATGACAGTATTGATGATTAATTTTTCCTTTAATAATGGTTCCCACTCTTCATATAAATGAAATGGAAATGATGGTTCATCCATTTCATGCACCAAATTAAACAATGTCTCGGAATTGCCACTGTATGAAGCAACCTTTATGAGACCCTTCCCGACATGATTGATACCATTTTCAGCTTTTTTTATGACACCATGTTCAACAATACCTGCATAAACCGGATAACGGACATTTTCAACTTGTTCCAAATGGCCCATCCCATTTTGCAGAAAAAGCACAGGTTCCGTAAATACCACATCATTGATTTCGACTAAGATTTCTTTTATATGAGTTTGTTTAACACATACGATATATACATCTTCCTGCTTCAACTCACTTATGAGCACTGCTTGTATATTTTTTTTATATTGTATGCCATCCATGAATAAACCCTTTGTATTGATCTTATTTCTTTGTGCAGTGCTTCTTACATAGATGCATATGGTATGTTTTTTTGATAGATGGCAGCCAATCAAAAGACCGACAGCACCTCCACCAATAATACCTACCTTCACAGTTGCCACCACCTTTGACAATCCCATATCTTTAACATCATTATAGCATCAACGTCCATATAATTTTCAAAAGTCGCACCCGTAACCAATAAAAATGAATTTAATTTTAAAAAATGCGTATTTATACTATAATATAGATATAAGCATACATGAAATATTGGAAATATATAGGGGGAGTTATCATGAATCATGTTCTTGTTCAAAAGTTACTAATCAATTATAAAACATTGGAAAACTTTAAACGTTTTAAAGAATACGGAAATCAGGAATTATCCATGATGGAAGACCTCCAAAACAACATTGTGGAGAATAATAGTGAATCTCCATTTTATGGCATTTACTACGGGGAAAATCTCATCGCACGGATGAGCTTATACAAAGTTCCAAAAAAATATGATGCCTATTTCGAACCACCACAAGATTATTTGGAACTGTGGAAATTAGAAGTGCTTCCAGATTATCAAGGAAAAGGATTCGGAAATGCACTGGTCGAATACGCAAAAAGCTATCAACTGCCAATCAAAACAAATCCACGAACTAATTCACATGGTTTTTGGGAGAAAATGGGGTTTCAAAAAGCTAAGTATGAAATGGAGCGGGATTTTGGGGAAAATCCTCTTATATGGATGCCTCAAGGCGTTGCCGAAAAAGAGGCAGAATAGATGAACAGCGGAAAACGAGCATTATAATCGCGAATTATTGGTAAACAAGACATGAATGGGTTCTCTGGCCCCGCCCATGTCTTGTTTTTTTCACGATTGATCTGTTGTAACCCAATTCCATAACTTACCCATTTCTTCCCAAGCCTGATGGTAACGTAATAATTGTTTTTCCAAAGCTGCATTTTTTTGTTTCAGCTCTTCCAAATGTTTCTCTTGTTCTCTCCATTTATCATGCCGGCCATTGGATTCTGTCAGTTGCATGTTTTTCAATAGGGAAATAGCCGTTTGGATGGGATCATCTTCTAGTTCTTTATTTTCCTGCATGACCCTCCAGGCATTTTGCTGTCCAGCATATTTCCGTTTTTCTTTTGCCTGTGTAATAGCGTCTTGATATTTTTTTCGAATCGAAGCATTCCAGCGAAACCCACAAGCAGCAGATGTACGCGATAATTCCCTTGCTACATCTTTAAATGCTTCAAGCTGTGTTTTTCCTTCACGAATATAGCGTAAGACTGTTTCTGCCAAGATGATGTCCTCTTCCTCCGACCATGCATCTTGTCTCGTTACTTTCATATCATCACTCCTTTTACATTTATATCAATGTATGCAGAAGATAGTGATGATAGACTAATGAATACTATTTTATCTGAATTCTATTTTCCCGAACATAGGTTATTATCGAGGATTCCTTTATTTCTTATACACTCCAAAAAGGATACCATTTTTATTTACAATATCTTACCAATAACATTCATATTCATCTTTTGTGTTGCGATTATGATTGATTATAATCTATTTAATAAAAGCCTGTACAGCGGCCTTATGTTCCGGTGAATCCCATAATTTGACAGCATTTCGCACTTCCATGCTCATTTCTGCTGACAAAGAAAGAATAGGCATCTTTTTTAGATATTGTTCTTTTAACATTTTCAATTGGCCATCTGACTTGTCAATAAAGGAACGTAACATTTCACTCAAATTTCCCCACTCATCCGACAGGATCACTTTTTGCAACCAACCATTTTGTTGTAACGTATCTGAATCAAGGTTATTCCCTGTTATCAACCAATGATATGCAAATACAGGTGCCACCTTTTCATATAATATTGTCCCACCACCCCAACTAGGGAGGATCCCCAATTTCGTTTGTATGAAACCATGTACTGTATGTTCTTTTGCATATCGAAAATCACATGCGGTAGCGAGCTCACACCCGCCCCCAAAAGAATTACCATTCAATAAACAAATGGTCGGAATCGGAAATGAGACAAGTTCATATAATACTTCTTTCATCGGATATAACAATGAAAACGCCTCATCCCGAGTCAATTCCGCATGTAATTCATTAAGATCCCCTCCAGCACAAAATGCTTCATCGCTTGTGGCAGTCAAGACCAAAAATTTGATTTGATCTCTTTTTGCTGTCTGTAGATGCCCCTTCAAGAGATTGATCATATGTAAAGATATGGCATTACGTTTATTCGGACGATTTAATTGGATCACACCAAAGCCATGCTCATTTCGCTCGTATGTTACCAACTCTTCCATTCTATCCACTCCCAGTTATAATTACCCTCTATCATAGCAGAAATAAAATTAAAAAAGAAATATGGAAATCATCACTCACTGACAAATGTGAACTTCAAGCTGCGGAAATAGGCATGACCCTTCAAACCATTAAAAAAACAGACCACTTTGTATCCAGTGATCTGTTTTTTCGGATAAAACAGGGTTAACTACTGATGACTTCTTTTCCATCATAATGCCCGCACGCTTTACAAACATGATGTGGTTTCGTGAGTTCACCACAATTTGAACATTCAACCATGCCAGGAACATGTAACTTTTTATGAGTACGGCGTTGATTTTTTACTTTTTTGGATGTTTTTCTCTTTGGTACTGCCATGACTTACACCTCCTTTAAAACTGGATGAGCAACTGGATTATTCCTTATTCTCGTTATCCGAAAATAATGATTGCAATTTTTCAAAACGGGGATCGACAGTTTCATCCTCTTCAGTCCCAGACGTGAATTCCCAGCCATCACCCTTTACGATTGCCTGTTCATATGCTTCCTTGTCATCTGTAAATACTCGAAAAGGAATATTCAGGGCGACATTTTCCATAATATATGGGTCTAAATCAATCACTTCACCATCAAGGCGATGAATATTATTTTCTTCCTCCTCTTTTCCATAAAAAGGTGATAATGAAAACACTTCATCAGCATTGATTTCAAATGGATATGGAACATCGACCAATGTACGAGCACAAGGTAATATCATTTTACCACAGATCGTAAAAGAAAAAATTATTTTCTCTCCTTGGATGCTATACATCCCTTCAACATGAACAGGTTCAATTTTCCGTATATCATTATTCATTGTTTCCAGTTCATTTACTTGAACCTTCCCTTCAAATGGAAAGGATTCTTCACGAGCATTTCTCTTGATTTGACCTACCGTAAACTTCATTTTATCACCTCATGGCAACAAGAGTTATTTTAAAAGGAAATTGACCGTTTGTCAACTCTTTCAATTGAAAAAACTATACCATAAATGTTGATGATAACCAAAACCTTCATTTCTTATATACGAAATGTATATATTTTTGCTACAATGGGGACACAAGACTGTACAAGGGAGTTGGAAATTGATGCAAGCATGTGGTTTGATTGTAGAATATAACCCCTTTCATAATGGCCATTTATTTCATATTGAAAAGGCAAAAGAGATATCTCAGGCAGAATGTATCGTTGCTGTTATGAGCGGTCCATTTTTGCAAAGAGGTGAACCTTCCATAATCGATAAGTATCACCGAACTATGGCTGCACTTGAAAATGGTGTGGATGTCGTTGTTGAGCTCCCTTTCCCGTATGCGGTTGAAAGCAGCCATTTGTTTGCAGTCGGTTCAGTCAAGACACTTCATAAAATAGGCGTATCCTCCATATGCTTTGGTAGTGAATCAGGTGATCTGACAGATTTCACTAATAGTTATTCCCTTTTCAAACAACAAAAAGATGTATATACGGCAACTCTCAAACGCTTCCTGGAGCAAGGGCAATCCTATCCAACCGCAAGTAAAGAAGCATACGAAAAAATTGGTCTCACATCAAAATCTTTTGATTTATCCAAGCCAAATAACATAT
>Ga0079226_10004915_pt1 | contig 10229 bp, 8 predicted proteins | sample Poulit2014_FD_76345 | JGI IMG/M metagenome (GOLD analysis project Ga0079226, IMG submission 76345) | Agricultural soil microbial communities from Georgia to study Nitrogen management - Poultry litter 2014 | ecosystem: Environmental > Terrestrial > Soil > Agricultural land | place: USA: Georgia... | reverse complement strand
CATATTTGTTTAATAAAAATTATAAAAATAAGAAACTAGATTTTAATAAGAATGATATAGAAAAGCAATTAGGAAAAATAAATAATAAAGAATACAATGTACTATTAGCACATACACCATTTTTCTTTGAAGGATATTCAAATTGGGGGGCTGATTTAGTATTAGCAGGTCATGTACATGGAGGAATAATTAGACTTCCAATTAAAGGAGGATTACTTTCTCCAAATAGAGAATTCTTTCCTAAATATGATTTAGGAGAATATAATATAGATAAATCCACTATGATATTAACTAAGGGGTTAGGTGGATCAAGGATGATACCTAGAGTAAATTGTAAGCCAGAAATAGTTGAAATTACATTAAAATGCAAATAAACACTATCTATTATATAGATAGTGTTTATAGTGGTGCCGGATGTGGGACTCGAACCCACACTCTATAACTAGAAACGGATTTTGAGTCCGTCGTGTCTGCCATTTCACCAATCCGGCATATGTTATACAAATATTATAGCACTAAGATAAAACATCAGCAATATAAATTGGTATTAATATTCATAATATATTATGGTAATATTAAATAATATATACTGATATATACATAGTTATAAATTAAATTATAGAAATAATAGGAGTGATAAATTTGGATAAAACACTAGTTATAATAGATGGAAATTCAATAATAAATAGAGCATTTTATGCTTTACCAGAAATGAGTAATAAAGAAGGATTAAAAACTAATGCAATATATGGTTTTACCAATATGCTTCTTAAAATAATAGATACATATAATCCTACACACATAAGTGTTGCTTTTGATAGAAAAGCTCCAACATTTAGACATATAGAATTTAAGGAATATAAAGCTGGAAGAAAAAAAATGCCTGATGAATTAAGAGAGCAATTTGAACCATTAAAAGATTTATTAGACAAATTTAAGATACATAGATTAGAAATTGATGGATATGAAGCGGATGATATAATCGGAACAATTTCTAAAATAGCTGAAGATGATGGATTTAAAGTATATATAGTTACAGGAGATAAAGATGCTATACAGCTTGCATCTAATAAAACAACTACTTTAATAACTAAAAAAGGAATTGGAGAAGTTGAAGAATATGATTATAATTCAGTTATTGAAAAATATGAAATGACTCCTACTCAATTTATAGATTTAAAAGGACTTATGGGAGATAAATCGGATAATATTCCAGGTGTGCCAGGAATAGGAGAAAAAACAGGAATAAAACTTATAAAAGAGTTCTCTAGTATAGAAGGTATATTTGATAATATAGATAGTATAAAAGGTAGTACAAAAAAGAAGATAGAAGAAAATAAAGAACTGGCTATAATGAGCAAAAAATTAGCTACTATTATAAGAGATGTTCCTATAGAATTTAATCTAGAAGAATTAGAGTATGGAAAATATAATGCAGAGGATATTTTAGATGTATTTAAATATTTAGGATTTACTAGTTTAATTCCAAGAATAGGAAAATTGGATGAGAGTAAACAAATAGACAATGAAGTTAATTTAGAAGTATCTAAATTAGAGAATATAGATGAATTTATAAATAAGGTAAAAGAAAATAAAGAATTAATAATAAAGACAGTAACAAGAGAAGGCAATATATTAGATAAAAAGATAATGTATATATTTTTAAGTTTAGATGGTAAAAAAATATATTATATAGAAGAAAATAACATACATAAGTTAGAATCTATACTTGCAAGTAATGAAATAAAGAAATTAGGATATAATCTAAAAGATGATTACATAGCGCTTAGACCATATGGAATAAAATTAGAAAACGTATATTTTGATATAACTATTGCAGAGTACTTAATTGACTCAATGTCATCTACATCATATGAATGTAGTGCAATAGCTATGAAATACTTAACTAAAAAAGTAAAAACAAAAGAAGAGTTATTAGGAAAAGGTGTAAAAGCTAAAAAATATCAAGATTTAGATTTTGAAGAACTAAGTAGCCATATATCTAAGATAATTGATACTGTAAAAAATGTAATACCAATAATGGAAGAAAACTTAAAAGAAAGTAATATGGATGGATTACTATATCATATAGAAATGCCTTTAGTTGAAGTACTAGCAGATATGGAGTATGAAGGTATAAAGGTGGATAAGGAAAAATTAAATGAATTAGGTTTACAATTTAAAGAAATAATAAAAAAACTTGAAAGTGAAATATATGAAATATCTGGAGAAAAATTTAATATAAACTCACCAAAACAATTAGGAGTAATATTATTTGAAAAGTTAGGTCTTCCAATAATTAAGAAAACTAAAACAGGATACTCAACAAATGCAGAAGTATTAGATAAATTAAAAGACCAAAGTCCAATAATTAATAAAATTATAGAGTATAGACAAATAGTAAAATTAAATTCAACTTATGTAGAAGGATTATTATCTATAATAAATCCTATAGATGGAAGAATACATTCATCATTTAATCAAACTATAACTACAACAGGAAGAATTTCCTCGACAGAACCTAATCTACAAAATATACCTGTTAAACTTGAAATGGGAAGAAATATAAGAAAAGTTTTTATATCAGATAGAGGATGTAAATTAATAGATGCTGATTATTCTCAAGTTGAACTTAGAGTACTTGCTCATATGAGTCAAGATGAAACTATGATAGATGCATTTAAGCACAATGAAGATATACATACTAAAACAGCATCTCAGGTATTTAATGTTAGTATGAATGAAGTAACTAGTAAGCAAAGAAGTGATGCAAAGGCTGTAAATTTTGGTATTGTTTATGGTAAAAGTGATTTTGGCTTATCTGAAGACTTAAATATACCAGTAAAACAAGCAAAAGAGTATATAGAAAACTACTTTAATAAATATAATAAGATAAAGGAGTTTATGGATAATATTATAGAAAATGCTAGTAATAATGGGTATGTTACTACTATATTGAATAGAAGAAGATATATACCAGAAATAAAATCAAGTAATTTTATGTTAAGAAATGCGGGAAAAAGAGCAGCGATGAATGCACCGATACAAGGAAGTGCAGCTGATATAATAAAGATAGCGATGATAAATGTATATAAAAAGCTAGAAGAAAATAATTTAAAATCAAAACTTATACTTCAAGTTCATGATGAACTTATAGTAGAAACTATAGATAGTGAAATAGATATAGTAAAAAAAATAGTTAAAGATGAAATGGAGAACGCGGTAAGTTTAGATGTTAATTTAGATGTAGATTTAAATATAGGCGATTCTTGGTACGATACAAAGTAGGTGTTTTATGATTATATTAGGACTAACAGGAAGTATAGGATGTGGAAAAAGCAGCCTATCTAATATATTAAAAGATAATAATATAGATATAATAGATGCTGATGTTATATCTAGAAAAATTTTTGAAGATAAAAAACTTTTAACTTCAGTATTTGAACATTTTGGCGATGGTATAAAAAATAAGGATGGAAGTTTAAATAGGAAAGCTTTAGGTAATATAGTATTTAATGATGATAATAAACTTATAGAGTTAAATAATTTAACACATCCCAAAATTAAGGAAAGAGTGTTAAATGAAATAGAAAAAGTTAAATTATATAATAAAGATATAGTAGTAATAGATGCACCTTTATTAATAGAAGGTGGTTATTTGGAAATAGTTGATAAGGTGTTAGTTATAACTTGTAATGAGGAAATTCAAATAAATAGAATACAAAAAAGGGATAATTGTAGCAAAGAAGAAGCTTTAAGTAGGATAAATTCTCAAATGACTCAAGAAGAAAAAGTAAAGTATGCAAATTATGTACTAGACAATTCTGGAGACTTAAAAACACTTAAAGATAAAACAAAAGAATTTTTATTATATATGAAGGAGAATTGGTATGACTAAGAAGAAAATATTTTTTGTTTTAGCTATCTTTATCATACTACTTACTTCTTTATTTATAGAAAAAGATATTATTAATAAAATATTATATCCTAAAAAGTATTCAGACTATGTTGAAATATATTCAAAAGAATTTGGTTTAGATGAAAACTTAGTATATAGTGTTATTAAAGTTGAAAGTAAGTTTAGAAAAGATGCTATATCTCATAAAGGTGCTAAGGGGCTTATGCAAATAAGTGATATAACTAGAGAATGGGCAAAAGAAGAAATGAATTTAGGAGATATAGATATATTTGATCCTGAGATAAATATAAAAATAGGTTGTTGGTATTTGAATAAATTATATAAAGAATTTGGGAGATTAGACTTAGTTATAGCAGCATACAACGGAGGTTCAGGTAATGTTAATAAATGGTTAAATGATGACAGTTATAGTAAAGATGGGAAGTCATTAGATTTAATACCATTTGAGGAGACTTCAATGTATGTAAAGAAAATAACTAAGAATTATAAAATGTACAACAAGTTATATAGCAAGGAAGGTTAGACTAATGAAGAAGATAAAAATTATGACTATTATTCTAGTTATTATAGCTAGTTTAGTCGGATGTAGTATAGAAGAACAAGATGGAGAAGTTTTGGAGAGCAAACCTAGTGCAATAACTTCTAAAACTATAAATTTAACTATGATGCAACCTGAAACTATAAATCCAATAACTAATAAAAATAAATCAGTTGGTTATATAATGAATTTAATATATGATAGTTTATTTACTATAGACGAAAATTATAATACAGTTCCGCAATTAGTAGAAGAATATAAAATAGAAAATAGTGGTACATCTATAAACATTAAACTAAAAGATATTAAATGGCATGATGGAACTATATTAACTTCGAATGATGTAAAATTTACTATAGATTTAATTAATCAAAATATTGATAGTCCTTATAGTGAGTTAGTTGATAATATATCATCTATATCAATAATTAATGATAAAGAATTTAGTATAAGTTTTAAAGAAAAATATGCTTTTTCTATAGATACATTGATATTTCCTATAGTATCAGAGAAGCATTTAGATAGTAATAATATAAATAATTATAAAAATAATTTAATAGGTAATGGAGCATACAAAATTAAAACATATGAAGAAAGAAAGAATTTATCATTAATTATTAATGATAGTTATTATGATGAACTTCCATCTACAGCGAAGAATATAAATGTAGAAATTGTACCAGATGAAGAAGCACAAGTATCTATGGTTATATCTTTAGATAGTGATATAGCAAAAATTTCATTAGATGATTTAAGTAAATTTTATGAAAAAGAATTTAAAACAACTACATATGAAGGTAGAGATTATGAATGTTTACTTTTTAATTATAATAATGAAATTTTTAAAGATATAAACTTTAGAAAAGCTGTAATAAGCTCTATCAATAAAAATCAAATACTTGAGGAAGGTTACATAAATAATGCTACATTGATTAATTTTCCACTTAATTCTAAATCAAAATATTATAATAAAGATATAAAAGGTTTAGAATATAGTAAGGAAAATGCTAAAAAATATCTTTTAGAAGTAAATTTTGATATTAATGAAAATATAGAACAAGATGATAAGGAATCAGAGTTAAAAATAAAAACTAAGGAAGATAGTATTGATAATAATATAATAAATACACAAAATAATAAAAAAGATAAACAAAAAGAAATAAATGATAAAATATCAAAACTAAATTTAAGAATAATAGTTAACAAAGATAATCCTGAAAGAATGAAGTCTGCCTATATAATAAGTGATAATTTAAAAGATATAGGAATAAAAAATACAATTATAGAATTATCAAGTAAGGAAATGGATAATGCATTAAATGAAAAAAATTATGATTTAGCATTAGTTGGATGGGAATTATCTTTAGTACCTGATGCAACTAATATAATTGAGAATATAGGATATAAAGATGAAAAATTAAATAATTATGTTAATTCATTAAAAAATGCAACTACAAAGTCTCAAATAGCTGATATATATAAATCAATTCAAAAATATGTAAATGAAAATGCATTATTTATGAGCTTAGTTATTAGAAATGAGTATATAGTAAGTAATAGGAGAATAGAAGGTGAAATAAGTCCTAATAGTTTTGATATATATGAAGGTATTACAAATTTAGATATAGTAAATTAGATACAAATATATTTAATAAATTAATCAAAATTTTTATATTAATCATTAAGTTAATTATTTTAATGTAATTATGTATATTAAGATGAAAAAAAGTATTAATAGATTATATGAATTTTAATAATAACTGTATTAATTATCTAAATACAGTTATTATTAAAAGTATAATAAAAGTTAATCTATATAATAAATATATATAATTGACATTGTGAATGATCATATATATAAATAAGTAAAAGAGATTATATCAAATTTATATTCTGAGTTTTATATTAAAGGTACCCAAATAAATGGGTACTTTATTTTTATTCTTAAGACAAATATATTACTTATATATTTATGGATAAGATTGTAAATATAGTTATAGAAATTATTGTATTTGATCATAAAGAATACTTTGAATAATGTACTAAGTTGTTGGTAAAATGAAAAATATAAAAAAAGACTTCTATTGGGGGACAATAGAAGTCTAATGGGGGAGATTGAGTATGTTTGATTTTACATTAATATTATATCCAAATTGAATTTCTATATACATATAAATAAAAAATATATAGTATTATTTGTATACTTAAAGTTATTTAAGAGATTAACTCACATTAAAATAATTATTGAATATAATATAAATAATCAAGGGGGGAGTATCTTGGAAGATAGAGTATATAAAGAGAATTTAAAAAGAACAATATTAGAAATGGCTCAAGAAGAAATTAGTAATTATCCATCTCAAAAAGCTGTTAAGAAATATTTTGAAAGTAATATAGATAAAATTATAAATGAAAATATAAAAAGCTATTTAGAAGATACAAATGAAAATAAATTATATTCAAAAATATTAAAAATAGGGTCTAGTCAAGAAAATATTCAATCTGTAGCCAAAGTAATAAAATCAGATGGGTTATTAAAATCCAAAAATGAACTGATTAAATTTGCTAAATATTTAGGAATTGATATCAATATAAAAGGTTCATATATTCAAATTTTAAAAAGAATCTCTAATTATATATATTTAAATAGAAAAGAATACTCTAAACGATATGTATTTTATAGAAGTGAAGATAAAGAATATATATTAGAGCCAGAGAAAATAAAGATAGATTTAATAGAAAGCTATAAATTTAAAACAAGAAATGATATGAAATCAATAGCTAAGTTGTTAAATATAAATGTAGATGATGAAGATTGTGCTGAAGATATAAGAAGAAAAGTTATAAATTATATTATGAGGGAAAAAATCACAAAGAAAAAATAATTTTATAAAATTAAAGATACAGATATAAGTGTCTTTAATTTTTTTTTATTAGCATATAATATAAATGAGAAGACAGAAGGAGTTGATATGCTATAAAAAAGAAAAATTTTATTAAAATAATTTTGATAATAATTATAGTGTTAATATCTTTAATTATAGAAATAAAATTATTTCCTCCTAGAAAAGAAATAAATATAATAACCTATAATATACATAGTGGTCTTAATAAAAATATGTTTCCTACACTTTTTGATACAATTGATTTTTTAAAACAATCTAATGCAGATATAATTTGTCTACAAGAGGTTAATGAATCTGCTAGAGCTGGATTTCAAGTTAGTAGTTTTAAAGAAGAGTTAAAAATGAATGCCCATTTTGGAGCAAATGTTGTAAATTTAGGATTTAATTACGGCCTAGTTACATATTCTAAATATCCTATTAAAGATGAAGAACATATATATTTAAGTAGTTTTCGTGAACAACGTGGTATGTTGCATACGGTAGTTAAAGTTGACTATCGAAAGCTACATATAATAAATGTACACTTAGGTTTAGATAATGAAGAACGAGAAATACAAATGAGAGAATTAATAGATTTCATAAAAAAATTAGGGGATGAGCCATATATAGTAGTAGGAGATTTTAATCAAGGAGGAGTAACTGTAGATCAAGATATATTAACAGACGTTGCTAAAGAATTAGGAAAATCTAATATATTAACTTTCCCAACTGGTCTAGATAGAATAGACTACATATTTGTATCTTCAAATGTAGAAGTTATAGACTATGATGTCGTTATAAAAGATATGTCAGATCATTATCCGTTATTTGCAAAAGTAAAAATATAATATCTTTAAATTTATACTCATAAATACTAGACAAGTTAAATATATATTAGTAAGAAAATTTTTAAAGGGGGATTAACTAATGAATAAAAGAAGAACGATATACAAAGGATTTAATAAAAGAAGAAAAAATAAAATTATAAAAGTATACATAATAGGTTTAGGGGTGTTTTTATCATTAATTTGTGGATATATACAATTTAAAAATAGTAATATATTTAATAATATAAAAGAAAAAATTGCATCTATTGAATTGAACATACCATTTACTGATTTTAAAAAATTAGATAATAGTGGATTAGAAATATTCAAATATGAAGATATATCTAAAGAAATAGAAAATGTAAAAAATGATAGTAGTGAATTAAAAGATAATGAAGTTAGTGAAGATATAAAAATTGCAAAAGTAAAAAGCTGGAATATATATACAATACAGGTAGCTTCAGTTGAAGACAAAAATGAAATTGAAAAGATAGAAGCAGTATTAAGTGAACAAAAAATACCTTTTTCTACTTTAAAAATTGATGGAGTAAATAAGGTTCAGACATATGTATCTTTTGATAAAGAAAGTATAAGAAATTATTTAGAAGATATAAGAGTATTATATCCAGATGCATTTTTAGCAGAAGTAAAAATGCCTGTTTTATCATTAGAGTATACTAGTAAATACTCATATTTAGAAAAAATATCAGAACAATTAGAAAGTCTTATAGATAATTTTGAACTAGAGTCTAAATTATGGATAAGTAGTAAAGAAAATATAAATTTAGAGGAGTATAATACTATATTAACTAATAGAAAAGATATAGTTGAGAATATAGAAAAAGAAGTAGAGAAAATTGATTATAATGGAGCTAATTTATTTAAAACAAATTTAATTACATATCTAGATAATATAGATAAAAATATAGAAGAAGCTTCTAAATCTACAAATGAGCAGAAGTATAATATAAGTGAAGGAATATATTTAAATAATTTACAAGGTTATTTAAGTTTTATAGATTCTATTCAATAGATTTAAGATATTATTTATATATATCTTTTTCTAATTAAAATAAAAATTTAATATAATTAATTATATATAAGAAATTAATAAAAATATCATTAAACAAATTTAGATGCATAGATTGTTATTTATATATATAAAAATACATTAAAAAGCTATTAAAACTATATAATATGGATAAAATAAAGATATGAATTTTCATATCTTTATTTTTATTTTTAATAAATTTTAAATATTACTAAAATGTAACTAATTTTTATTGTAAATTAGATATATACTATACATAAACGTTCGACATTTGTGTTGAAATTTTTACAATATAATGATAGACTTAATAAGTACAAATTTTAAGTACTATAATGAGGTGAATCAATGAATATAATCTTGGCATCAGCCTCTCCTAGAAGAAAAGAAATTTTGGAAAATGCTAATGTTAAATTTAAGATAATGGCAAGTTCCATAGAAGAATTAACATTAGATAGTGAGTCTCCTTGTCAGATGGTGATGAGACTTGCATTTGAAAAGGGTATAGATATAGCGTCTAGACAAAAAAGCGATTTAGTTATAAGTGCAGATACTATTGTTGTATTAGATAATACTATATTAGGAAAACCTAAAGATGAGATTGAAGCAAGAAAAATGATAACAAGTTTATCTGGTAGAACACATCAAGTTATAACAGGGATTAGCTTAATAAATTTAGATAACAATAAAAAGATAATAGATTATGTAATTAGTAATGTTAAATTTAAAAAATTATCTGAAGAAGATATAAATGATTATATAAGAACTAGAGAGTCCTTAGATAAAGCAGGGGCTTATGGAATACAAGGATATGGGGCTTTATTAGTAGAAGAAATTCAAGGTGATTATTTCAATATAGTTGGATTACCTATATCTAGATTAAGTGATTTACTAAAAAAACATTTTAACATAAATCTTTTTATGGAGGGCGATGTATCTGAATAAAACTTTTAATGCAAATATGACAGTTAAAGATATGGCATTAGAAGAAAGACCTAGAGAAAAAATGCTT
>Ga0079226_10004914_pt1 | contig 10229 bp, 9 predicted proteins | sample Poulit2014_FD_76345 | JGI IMG/M metagenome (GOLD analysis project Ga0079226, IMG submission 76345) | Agricultural soil microbial communities from Georgia to study Nitrogen management - Poultry litter 2014 | ecosystem: Environmental > Terrestrial > Soil > Agricultural land | place: USA: Georgia... | reverse complement strand
TATTAAATTTTTAAGGGAAATAATAATAGAAATATTAAATCATCCGGATTACGGAGACAGGATCATCCATTTTAACTCTCAGGATGAGAATGTTGAATTCTATTTCGATAAAAATCTTATGGAAAGAAGTATAAGTAACATTATATTTAATGCTTTAATTCATAATGAAAAAGATACTGAGGTCTTTGTGGACATTCAAAAACGGGATAAAATATATATAGAAATCAAAGATAATGGAAAAGGGATTTCAGAAGAAGATTTAGGAAAGTTATTTAATCGCTACTATAGAGGGACAAATACAACGGATCACAAGGGGTCTGGTCTTGGTATGTCGATAGCAAAGGAAGTAATTGAAGTACACGGTGGGAGTATAACTGTTGAAAGCCAATTAGATAAAGGTACTACAGTAAAAATAACTTTATAAATTATAAGCAATATAGATGAGATAGCATAAACAGCTATCTCTTTTCTTATTATAGGGCAGAATTAAGGAAGAATTAAGGTTAATAAAATTTAGATTTAAGGATGGTCCTATATACTCTTATTATGATGACAGATTAGTTGTTAAATTTATTTTACCAGAAAGGAAAGTGAAGAATTTGAAACACTTAATATCTATCGAATTAAAAAAAGCATTCTCACTCAAATTTTTAATTGTTAGTTTGATACTAATATTTTTGCCACTTATAGTTGTACTTCCTATGATAAATGGATCTTATATGTTTTTTAGACCTATTGAAGTACATTCAGAATTAATAAGTAGCTCAGCAATAGCATTGTTATTTCCAATATTATTGATTCCATTGTATGCAGGCTCCTATGCAAATGAAAAGAAAGATAATTTTCTTTTATATGTAAGACCGAGGACTATGCTATCTAACTATGTTGTCGCAAAGGGACTTGTCAATGCTATCGTAACTTTTGCTGTAGCTTTCTTGATGATATTTATTCCCTTTGTATTCATTCAATATATAGACCCAGCATTAAATATTATCAAGTATACAACAGAATTTTATGACCCTGTTTCAGTAGGAACGTTCGAGTTTTTAGCTGAAAAATCTATTCTTCTTTATGGGATAGGATATTCACTATGGGTTGCAATCAATGGAGCGCTTTATACAACAATAGCTTACCTACTTTCAATATGCTTTAAGAATAAATTTGTGGCATTGTCCATTCCGTTTTTATGGTGGTTTATTATGAATTTTGTTACGGCGATACTGGGAATAGAAATGTTCTCGCTTGTGTATACTGTTTTCCCATTTACAATAACAGCTCAGCCAATTTGGACAGTGTTTGTTCCGTTTACAATATTGGTGTTGGTCATAATTGGATTGACAGCTCTTATAAAAACAAAAAGTAAGGTTTGGGATGATTAGTATGATAAAAGTAAAAGATAAATTAATTTCATGGAAATGGCTATTTGCTACTTTGCCTATTATTCTATTTTCGTTAAGTAATAGGCAATCCATGCCTTATTTTGAACAAAGGCATGGTGTGACAGCAAATTTTTGGGATTATGTACTGATGCCATTAAATGATGGTTATTTAATAGTTTATTATATTTTGCCACTTATTATATTTATATCCACCATCTATATAAATCGAACTTTTGAATACACCAAGCTTATACGGTTAGGCTCATATAGAAAATGGATTTTTACAAAGCTAAAGCAACTTCTCGTTATAGACAGTTTTTTCATGTTGGTTGTAATAGGTTCAATATTCATTACTTCAATCAACACACCTCTTTCTTTTGAATGGAGTGATGTTGCGAAAGTTAATCAACAGGGCAATGAAATTCTTTATTACTTGCAGCTATATTTTGCAAAGCCTTATATTGCCTTCGTGCTACAAATAGCCTTGTATATATTAACTTTTATCACCTTGCAGTTATTAATATGCATACTTTATGTAATATATAAGAAGCAGTCGGTATTACATCTTGTAAATGCACTACTGTTTCTAATGGGTGCTGTTGGCTTTAAAGTATTTCCGGCTTCAATGACAGGGATCATGGCTATAAACTATCTAAGTTTATTTCATGGGACAGCATCTTTTAATAGTGCACTAATGCCTTTTAGTATTGTAATGATTATTTTTGCTGCTTTAGTTATTGTTGCCAACAATATTGACCTGAGGCACGATAATATAAAGGGCTATGCGTTAAAAAACTTACCAATATTACTTTATATGCTGCTCTGTTTAATGGGAATATTGTTTAATGTAGGCATATATGCAGATGGTAGTATGTCAATCTGGGAAGTTTTTATAGGAACATTTATAGGAACTACAAATGAAATGTTTAGCCTTATCCCTTTTGCATTCTATATAGTAGTTTTTTTAGGAGCAGTTTACTTTGTTCAATTACGGTTACAAAAGTATTTATCGGAGATGAGTTACTATACTGTGGTAAGATATCGCTCTATGAATAAGTGGTTTTTAAGCTGGTTTCCCGGAATATTAAAAATGATAACAGTGCTACTACTGGGACTATTTGTTGGAACAATTTCTGTTGCGTTCCTGAAAGGTTACTCTATTAGTGCACCAGAGAATTTATTTGAAATCTTATATCATTTTATGATTAATGGGTTTTTACAGCTCTTGGTCTATGTGCTTTTAGTAATCATAATATCTTTTGCTACAAAAGATGTATTTAAGAGCTTCGTCTCACTTTTAGCACTAACGGTATTTATGCTTCCAGGTTTCAGGATAAACAATTTAATACCTATAGGATTAAATAGCATGGGATATATACTTGAAAATTCATCAGTATTTATAACATCCGTTAAATTAACGATTTGTGTTGCAGTTGAAACAATAGTTTTACTATATCTGTTAAACAAGAAAGACTATACTCTATAAAAAGAAAGGTGAATGTTATGAATTTAATAGAATTAAGAAATGTAAGTAAATCATTTAAAGGATTATCCTTATTTGAGAATTTATCAGTATCCTTTGAAAAGGGAAAGATATACGGAATAGTAGGCCATAACGGTTCTGGTAAATCGGTGCTCTTTAAAATGATGTGCGGTTTTGTTTTTCCTGATCAGGGAAGTATCTTTGTAAATGGTGAAGAACTAGGAAAGAACAAAAGGTTTCCTGAAAACTTTGGAATTATCTTGGATAAGCCAGGATATTTAGGCGATAAAACAGGGTTTGAAAACTTGAAATATTTGGCTGCAATACAAAACAAAATATCCGATGAAAAGATAAAAGAGACTTTGGAAAAGGTAGGACTTAGTCATACTATAACACAAAAGGTTAAGAACTATTCCGTTGGAATGAAGCAGAAATTGGCTATTGCTCAAGCAATCATGGAAGACCAGGATGTATTATTACTTGATGAACCCTTTAATGGTTTAGATGTTGATAGCGTAGAAAATATCAGAAATCTTTTGAAAAACCTAAATAAAGAAGGCAAGTCAATATTTTTAACCAGCCACAATAACGAGGATATAGATGTTCTCTGTAAGCATGTATTTAGGGTAAGAAATTGATCCTTAGAACAACTGAAATAATATAACATATCTTATAAGGGATATCTAAAAACCTCTATGCTGTTGAGAGCATATCAGTCTTGCTTGTTATTGATATGTTTCCGAGAACGGACATACTCAAATGACATTCATTCTATCCTCTCGGGCCACGTTGAGAGTATAATTCTGATGACGTATTGTGGTTCGAAGGAGAAATAATAGGGTTTGACCACAACATGTAGTGGTTTGGGTGTAAATTCTGAGTCAAAAATCAGTGAAAAAACACTGGTTTTTGACCCTTAAAAATAGGGTGTTTTATAGATGACATTGGATAATTTGGATGATGAGAGAAGGAAATTGAATAAGACGGGATTATTAGTTAATAGGTTAGCGAATAAATTATAAAATACAGTGTACATAATTTATATTAAGCGTATTATTAAGAATGGTATTCGGATCTTATTATTTCTAAACAGCAAATAACTAGCTATCATGCTAACCTCTCACTTTTAGGTAATAACATGAACAAGCTTGTAATAACTTTTAAATAGTAGAAGGTTTATTAATATAGTAACCCACAAATTTACGGAGGATAGACATAAATATGGTCCTCTTTCAATTTTCATCTAAAACTATAATAAAGAGCAAAAAAACTACAGAACCCCACATTTTATATCTGATCCTGCATGTGGGGAACGTGCTACTGTGTACCCGTATGGGTGAAATAATGACATGAGCATGAAGTGTAGATAAATCATGAGTTTGGGATTCTGATCTAAAAATAGATTAATAAATTTTGAAAAAAACTATATTGAGCAAGTTAATTTTATTTTTATAAAGTTGCTGCTAATTTAAAATTGAATATAGTTTGAAATATATATAAAATAAGCAAAGAAAAGGTTTAGTGAAGTTTAGAGGTTTCCTAGACCCTGTTTATTTAAATGAAAGGAGTCATTAATAAATATTGAACTAGTTGAGATTTAAAGTATAAATCGTGGCTAGTTTTTTGTTAGGATGGGATGTAATCGATTATACAGGAATTAAGGATATTATTATATAATTATAGTCAATAAATTAAAATTGATTTGAATATTACCTAAAGACAAGATAAATAAATTCATAGCTTTTAGTAATAAATCCTATAAAAATATTTTTAAATATATTGTAACGAATTTAGTTTTTGGGAGTTATATAAGTGAAGGGAGTGAAAAGGCATGGACTTCGAGGATATATATTATCTGTATTTTCGGGAGGTGTTTCTATATATAAGGTCTCTATCCGGTGATGAGAATATAGCAGAGGAAGTTACGCAAGAAGCATTTTTTAAGGCGTTGAAGTCTATTGATAGCTTTGACGGCTCTAAAGATATTCGAGCTTGGTTATTTACCATTGCAAAAAACACTTATTTTTCATATTATAAAAAAAACAAAAGGAACATTGTCTATGATTCACTTGATTATATACCTGATACGGGAGTCACTATAACAGAACATCTCTCCAATAAAGAAGATGCCTTTATCATCCATCAGTTTCTTCACACTATGGAAGAACCCTATAAAGAAGTATTTTCCCTTCGAGTATTTGGCGAATTGCCCTTTGAGAAAATAGGCAAGCTTTTTGGGAAAAGTGCTGGATGGGCAAGGGTGACTTATCACAGAGCAAGAATGAAAGTTATTGAGTATATGGAGGGGATGAATAATGAAAGAGATTAATTGCAATATAATTAAAGATATTTTACCTCTTTATGTTGATGGTGTTGTAAGTGATGATACTAAGGAAATGGTAGAAGAACATTTAGAGCATTGTGAAGAATGCAAAAAAGAAGTTGGCTTAATGAACCAAGAACTATATATTCCAGCTGAAAAGGAAGTTTCAATTATTAAAAATTTCAAAAGCAAATGGCGAAAGAAAAAATTTATTATTTCAGTTGTATCTATTTTACTTACAGGTTTAATTTTATTTGGAACCTTTGCTTTTATTTTTCATTACGATAGGGTTGTACCTTATGAGGAATCCTTAATTAAAATTGAAACTCAAGATAATGATATTCTTGTTTCTCATTATTATGGAGTAGACTATTATTCTGTATCAGCTACTCATCCTCAAACGTTGAAAATAGATGGTAAAGAAAAAAATGTTATCTTCTTATACTATACTGAAACTATTGCTAATTCACCTTCTAAAAGGCTGATTAACCGCAAAGAAAACCGTGATGAACGTGACTTTATTTTTCCACTGGGCAAGAAGGAAAATGTGGATGCAATATATTATGTAGAATCTGATACGAGAAAGATATTTAATAATGGAAATGATTGGAGCACCTTATTAGAAGATGCAATATTAATTTGGAGGAAATAAGATGACAAAATCAAAAACAATTATTGCGTTCTTTCTTTTTCTGGCAGTGTTTTTGTTTATTGGAGAAAGTAATACTTTTTTTATTGAAAACTTCCAGGATAGTTATGTGCAAGTTGGATACTATTTAGAAACTGGAGACTCAGAAAATGAAATGCGCAGTGAAATCCTAAAAAAAGCAAAGGAATATAATGCACAGGTTTTTACAATAAGTAAGGAAGATGGTGGTGCATTCTCTCGTAAGATTATAGTATATGGAAATGAAGCAGTACAAAAAATTTTAAAGGAAGATTGGGGTATTGAGGAAGGGACAATTTCTTCCTTTTTTTCTGGGAAAACAAAATTTATATTTAAACCCTTTGAGGAAGCAGGAGAGAAAGAATTGCAAAATTGCTGGTATATAGGTCAATCATCGGAAGAACTATATACCATGTTATTCCCTGGTATGGTACAATATTCCGGTAATTTTCGAAATGATCCCATACAAGGAGTTTCAGAGAAAGTTGTAGCTGCTACTTGGTTTGTGTTGATTATAACTATATTACTTCTTACCTATTATGACACAGTATATAGTAAAAAAGAACAAATGGTTAGAATGGTATTGGGTGCAGATCTTATTCATATGATCACTCATAAAATTATATCTGATATAGTTGGATTTTTAATTGCAGCACTTGCAGCTATAATATTACTATTGCCATTTACAAATCCACTATTTAGATGGAATATATCTTTAATAGGATTTTTAATTTTACTTTTCTGTAATGGTTTTGCTATTGTACTGGGAATGCAGATCGGAAAGCATTTACAAATTAAATCCATTGCTTCCTCTAAAAAAGCATTGAATATAAGCATTGTAATCAAAGGAATAATCTCTATTTTAACTGTCTTAGTATTATCTACTAGTATATATTTGTCAGTTGAAGGAATAAAGCTTTATAAGCAAAAAAGTTACTATTCAGCTAAGTCAAATAAGGTTCATATTGATATAAAATATCCCTATGATTATGAAAAAATGGAACATGCAACGGGATATTTTGAAGATAAACGTCCTCTTGATACATGGGAACAGATTAAAGATAATTTTATGCGATATAGCTACAATGAACTGGAATGCTCCCTTGTTTCTTACCAATCTTTTGAGAAAGTTTCACCAAAATGGGGAGATAAGTATGTATTTGCCAACTTGTCAGGATTAACTCAGTACAGTGATGAGATTTCTGAATGGGATGTTTTTTCCCAAAAGGAAGGTAATTATATTTTGATTCCAGATAATATAAATCAGTCAGAAGTCATTAAGGAAATCATGGAAACTGGCAATTTATTGGGATTGGATGAAGAAAATTTAGAAGGAGTATTTACCTATAAAGAGGGACTTTCTGTTATAGCAGAAGGTCATCTAGATAGTGAATTTGATTATACCTATAAAGTTAAAGATCCAATTATTTTTTTAGATACTTATGACTATGGAGTCTTGCCAACATATCCTGTAAGCTATGAATTAAGAGAAGCTGATCATCCTGATGGTATGATTGCACATAACTTTTCTTATCTTATGCAGTTTGTGACTTTGGAAAATAATCAAAAACTAATTTATGATTTTGCCAATGAAATTTCAGGTAAAGCAATAAATCCATCTTTAGTAGAATTCACTATTATTAATATAGGAGATTGGTTTAAAGGACTTTGGTCTCTACAAAATAGAAGTCTGTTAATTTCTGTAATACTGACATTACTGATACTCATTTTAGAAATGCAGATTTCAAGTCTTTCCCTGAGAATAGCATACGAAACAAATGCAAAGGAACTGACCATTAAAAAGGTCATGGGTTACTCTATATTTGAACGATTTAAAACATTTTTTCTATTGACTGGTGTCCTGTGTGGGATTTCTTTGGCTGGGGCTCTATTATGTACAATAATTTTTAAAATTGGTGCTATTGGATATATAGCTTGGGGAAGTATTATTGTCTTTTTATTAGATATTGGCATCCTTCTATATTTGACACGGAAAAATGATAATTTACAAATTCAAAGGGTATTGAAGGGAGGAATTTAGTTTGGGGAAAGTATTAATTGAATTACATGATGTATGTAAATCCTTTGGAGATAAAGTACTATTTGATAATTTTAACCTCACCATTGATGCAGGTGAATTTGTGGTAATTACAGGCGAAAGTGGGTGCGGTAAAACTACTTTATTGAATATGATTGGTGGACTTGAGTCTGTATCAAATGGCAAAATAAATGTGGATGGATTGGATATTACTAATACTAAAAACCTTAAAAAGTATTATAGAGATACAGTAGGATTTGTTTTTCAAAATTTTGCTTTGGTGGAACAAAAAACAGTAGAAGAAAATTTGCTAATGGTTCACCCGAAAGGAAAGTCTGGGATAATTGTAGAAGAAGCATTGGAATCTGTTGGCATGGTAACTTCATTAAAGCAGAAGGTTTATTCTCTATCTGGTGGTGAACAGCAACGTATTGCACTTGCCAGATTACGATTAAAGAACTGTCAGCTGGTCTTGGCAGATGAGCCTACAGGTTCCCTTGACCGCAAGAATGGTCAAATGGTAATGAAAATTCTTCACCAACTAAATCGTGAAGGTAAAACTGTGCTAATGGTAACTCATGATGAAACATTAATACAAGCAAATGATCGTTTAATTAAGCTATAAATTTAAAAGTTAGTATTGATATTTTACTAAAGTTTAAGGAGAATTCCTCGTGTCAAGGTAATGACATGAATATCTTCAAAATAATAAGAGGATAACAGAAACACAAGAAAAAACCCAAATTCCATCTGATTCAGTCTGCTGGGAGGATGTCATAATAGTGATAAGGGCACAAATGACAGTAAATTCAAAGGTTTTAAAGCTTCCACAAAGCAAAAAATAGATTGGTGTGCTGTTTAAAATCATTTTTAAGTAAGATGGTTGTAAGCAGCACATCAATTCCCCCTTTAATTAAAATAAAAAGTGAAGTAGTTGAATTATATGGTATGATGCACATATGTGAATTAATGCGTATTTATTATGGGAGGGGAAATTACATGAGAGAAATTGTAAGAAGTGACGTAAATGAGGAATGGGTGCATTCTGGGATTGTCTAAGTGAATTTGTCAGATAGGGCAAGTTTGAATGGATTTTTCATGGTATATATATTACGCCGGAGTGTGGGAGGATAAGATGTTTTAAAGGCTGATTTTAGGGAAATCCAATCTTCCGCCGAGGAACCAATGGGTTTTCACGACATCTTTATTGTCACATCAAGGCATGTTGAAGCAGTAGTGAAGCTGGAAAAATTATGCCATAATGTTTATAGAAGAAGGATATCTAGAAACATTATGATGGAAATGGGCTAGTATCTAATTATACAGTTGCTGAATATAAGGTTGATATTGCTAATTACAATGAGTCGCCCACGCCACTGTATTTTAAAAAAGTAAAAAATAATCAAAATCTAATTAAAATTATAAATAGATGTGTTCGAATGAGATTAATATATGTTTAGATTGATGAAAACATTAGAAAACTATTTAGCAATAGTTACAACTTGGCTGTTGAAGACTTAGTTTAATAGTGATAAAATCATTATTATATCTATGAAAAAAATACTTTTGAAATAGTATCGAGGAGACTTAAAGTCTAGAGTAAATTAATATTTGTTTAGAAAGGGAGATCATTATGAGGGTAGCTAAATATTTTCAAATTGCATTTTTAGTTGTGGGAACTCTAACAGCTTTAGAGTTTATCTTTCTTAGAGGAATGTTCACATGGTTAATTGTTGTTACTGCTGTTATAGTTGTTGGAAGCCTGAATGTGATTATAAATATAAAAGATAAAGAATGGTTACAGGCTTCTCTTTATATCCTGTCAACTATAGCTCTTTGTATGGGATATTTTACACTTGCATAAGCAGTGTGATGTATTAAAAAAGTATTCCGAAAATAAAATGCCTTGTTGGACAGATTTTTCATACTTTGTTTTTCGTGCTAATACCAATATTTATGCTTTCAAGTGGAGATTTATGGGAAATAAGCTGACACCAAGGAGCCACTGGGTCTTCATGGCATATTTATTGTCACCTCAAGGCACGTTGAGAGTATAATTTTGATGCCATCGGATAGTTGGGGATATATGAAGAGTAAATGGTTAAGTTTGGTTGATAAAATGATAGGTTAATTATATACTAGAGATGAACATTTGTAGAATAATGCGGTGCGTTGATCTTCCATTATATGCAACTAACAAGATAAGAATGAAATTTGCAGAAAGTAAAAGTAAAACCTATATTAGTCCTTAATAAGCATGGCTTATTAAGATATTAAAATTGTCTCTTCTAATTACTTTTGACATGATGATAAGGATAAAAAATAAAGCGATTACTTTA
>Ga0079226_10004913_pt1 | contig 10230 bp, 10 predicted proteins | sample Poulit2014_FD_76345 | JGI IMG/M metagenome (GOLD analysis project Ga0079226, IMG submission 76345) | Agricultural soil microbial communities from Georgia to study Nitrogen management - Poultry litter 2014 | ecosystem: Environmental > Terrestrial > Soil > Agricultural land | place: USA: Georgia... | reverse complement strand
GATTCCGTCCTCATCCGGGTGCATAGAAGACGTGTTATACGGTTTATTAAACGCTGTATAAGTGTTTTTGTCATCACTTACTACACCTGATTTTCCGATAGATTTTCCGTTGACGATAACGTTGGACGCACTTCTAATACTGTACATGCGCATACTGTAAGAAGTTGATATATCAGGGTTTACATGAATACGTAAATGGTATGTTCCGTAACCGTAAATCGTTTCACCGTCAAACCCATCTGCCCAACGTCCTGGGGCGTGTACTAACTGACGATCATCATTTTTGTTTTCTGGTAGTTCGTCAATGAGCTTATTTGGGTAAAATGCCCAATCCCCAACTAATTGTAGTTGATCGTTCGACGGTTCATAATCTGTTAAAAAGACTTCACCATTTTCTACGCTCACTTCATTGGAGTGGCTAAAATATTCCAGCCACGCATAACGGAGACCGAATAAAACGATCGCAAAAGCAATAACAATGAATATGTATGTTTTATTTATTTTTTTATTTGTCATTGACGTCACCTGCAACTGTTTTTTGAATTTTAAAAGAGTTGCATTAATTTTATACGAGTGTTGTACTTCTGTCTATGCGTCACGAATAGTTTTATCCGAAATAATCATCGTTTCAATGGGCGAGTATTAATGACTATTAATGTTCGTCATTTATTAAGAAAAGGTCGTAAAAACAAGTCTTTTCATTCATGAATGATGAAGCGTTGTTGGATATAATTGTGTTGAAAGAGCTTTAATCATGAAAGTAGGCGAATACAAGGGGTGTTTCACTGTGAAGAAAACGTATAAACAATTGAACATTAAACGAGGAGATCCTCATGTGATTGCAGTAGCGACAGAACAAAAGCAAGTAAGTGTTAAAACAGCGGGACATTGGTTTGCCGTATGTTTATTTCTTGGATTTGGTGCGTTTTTACTGTTCTTTTCAGCTTACTTAGGGTGGGTTGGCATCAATGGATTATTGACTGATGAGCGAACAGGCGGGAATCTTTTTATGTACTTATTTATTTTAATTGCATTAGTGCCGCCGTTTGCAATCGGTGGATTCTTTTTTCTTGCGATGGGCTTTTATGGACTGAAAGACAAGCCAGATTGGTCGATTGGCTTGCTCAAAGACTACATGATTTATCGTGTTTATAATGAAGATGAAAGTAAGTACATATCGGGAAAATTCCTTTTAACATCTATTCATCAAGTAGTTATTTTAAATACGCAATATCGAAACTTTGTTACGGTAAAAACGAGAGCTTATGATAAGATGTATCACCGCGTAAGTGTGCATATTCAGTATGACGATAACGGTAAGAATGAGTATTTGCACCTTGTAAATCCAGATGGTTATGAGTCATTAGATACAATTGTTTCATATTTACAACGTGAGGAAGGCGTATCTATTTATTATAGCTACGCACCGCGGGAAGAAAATAATTACGAATCTTCGGAGCCAAAAGAACTTGTGACATGCGCTGAAAGAGAGCGGATAACGTTCAATGGGCAGTTGAAAAGTTATGAAGGGGAGTCACAATCAAAGGAAACGAGCATGATCGAAGGACTCGCTTCTACTCGCAAACATATAAAGGAAAAGTTAAGTGAAAAGGACGATTAGATGGACGGGCTATCATGTGCTCAATAAATGATGAAGCACGTTCTTTTGAAAAAAGTCTTTCTTAGAGTAAAATATAAGTATCTTATTGTAGGAGGGTGTTTTTAAGTGGAGTGGAAAGAGATTACGACATTAGAAGAATGGCATGACATTTTAGAAAAGTCAGCAGAGAAAGATCAAATAATTTTAAAACATAGTACAACTTGTCCAGTGAGCTTTAATGCGCTTGATGAGTATAATGACTATTTAGGTGATAAGCCAAATGCAGATGTAGATTACACATTGGTGAAAGTCCGTGAATCACGTCCTGTATCTAATCAAATTGAAGAAGACTTAAGCTTAAAGCATGAGTCTCCACAAATTATTTACATTAAAAATAAAGAAAGATATTGGTCAGCGACGCATTGGGCAGTTACGAAAGCTCATATGACGGCAGTTGTTGATTAATGACGAGAAAGCGATCTGAATGATGCAGATCGCTTTTATTTATTTCGGTCTTCATTTTTAACCGTTGAAATGGTTACATGTTCTCCACATGTGGAACGAATGACGCGTCTTGCGAGTGCGGGAGTTCTGGCAATCACGCTTTTCTTTCGGATTGTTCCTTCATCAGAGAAAGTAACGATAAATCGTTTAGCTCCACATTGCATAGTCATCACCTTGTTTCTATCGTTTATAAAATAAATTATAATGCATCGTTGCGCTTTTTGTGAAGGAAAAGTATGTTCAATGATAGATATTGATAGAAATACAACATGTGTAATGGTACGATGAGAGCATATATTGATATTATTAAAAGTAGGCATTGTAAAAGGATTTGTTATTATGGTAACGATTATACTAGTTTCATTAATTATTGGTTTTCTATCAGCATTTGTTGGGAGTCTCGTCGGACTTGGTGGAGGAATCATTTTTGTTCCTGCAATGCTGTTTTTATATGATAATTTTTCACTGTTTTCATGGGCAAACCCGCAAGCGATTGTTGGTATTTCACTCGTAACGATGATTTTCACTGGACTATCATCAACGATTACGTATTATCGCCAACGCTGGGTTGACTTAAGAATGGGAACAATCTTCTTAGTCGCGAGTATTCCGGGAAGTATTATCGGTTCGTGGTTAAATGGGCGCATAGATACAGATGATTTCTCATTATATTTCGGTATTTTGATGGTCATTGTTTTCGTAGCAATGCTCATTGACCGTGAAAAATTACTTAAAAATAAGCGACTAGAAATAACAGAAAATACGCGTACATATCGTGTGCACGGTGTGACACATCAATATAATATTACGTTTCCAACGGCGTTTATTTTAGCGTTCTTTGTTGGGTTCTTATCAGGACTATTCGGTATTGGTGGCGGAACGATTAGTGTTCCAGCGATGATTTTATTCTTCGGTACGCCGATTCAAATTGCTGTTGCAACATCAATGTTTATTATCTTCTTTATTAGTATTATGAGTGCAGCAACACACGTCATTATGGGACATATCGTTTGGAAATATGTTATATTTTTCGTTATTGGATCATATATTGGCGGGTCTGTTGGAGCGCGGGCGAGTAATTTATTTAAAGGTCGAACGCTTGAATGGCTGCTAAGAATAATTATCGTCATCGTCGCAGTACGACTCGTTTTAGAAAGTACTATTTGGTAAATTGAATCACGTTTATCTTTCGAGATAGACGTGATTTTTTTAATGAGATAAATGAATGGATAGATAGCACATATGTAGAAATCACGATAGTTGACATAAAAGAATGACTCATGATAATATATAATTATCTCGAATTAGTAATAATTGAATTAATTATATATATGAAAAAAGAGGAGTGGAATAGATGAATGAATTAAAAGGAATTCACCACGTTACTGCGATTACGAGTAGTGCAGAGGAGAATTATAATTTTTTCACGCATACATTAGGGATGAGACTTGTGAAAAAGACCGTTAACCAAGATGACATTCAAACGTATCATTTATTTTTTGCTGATGATGAAGGGAACCCAGGAACGGATATGACGTTCTTTGATTTTCCCGGTATTCCAAAAGGAAGTCACGGAACGAATGAAATTTATAAAACAGGATTTCGTGTGCCTTCAGATGAAGCTTTAGCATATTGGGTGAAGCGTTTTGATAAGTATGATGTTCAACATGGTGGGATTGAAACACTTTTCGGTAAACAAATCATCCAGTTCACAGACTTTGACGATCAACAATATATGCTCGTATCTGATGAAAAAAATGAAGGAGTAGCATCAGGGAAACCGTGGCAAGATGGGCCTGTACCGTTAGAGTTCGCAATTACTGGACTTGGACCTTCGTATATTCGTATGGCCGAATTTGATTACTTTAAAGAAGTGCTAGAAAAAGTGCTTCTCTTCCGTGAAGTAGCAAATGAAGGGGATTTACATTTATTTGAAGTTGGCGAAGGTGGAAACGGCGCTCAACTAATCGTTGAACATAACACAGATTTACCAAACGGTATGCAAGGGTTCGGAACGGTTCACCATATGGCATTTCGTGTTGAAGATCGTGCAGCGTTAGATGCTTGGCAAAAGCAGTTGGAAACATTTAACTTCCAAACGTCAGGATTTGTTGACCGTTTCTTCTTCAAGTCATTGTACGCACGTGTAGCTCCAGGTATTTTATTTGAGTGGGCAACTGATGGGCCAGGATTTATGGGAGATGAGCCGTATGAAACGCTAGGTGAGAAATTATCGTTGCCACCATTTTTAGAAAATAAACGAGAGCAAATTGAAGCGGATGTTCGACCAATTGATACAGTTCGTAGTACGAAAACGTTCGAAAAAGAATATTTATAAGAAGGTGTGATGGATGATGAAACATATTTATAATGAAGGTAGCGGACAGACGAAAGATGTATTGCTTTTACTACACGGAACAGGGGGAACGGAGCAGGATTTATTACCATTAGCGAAAATGGTTAATCCAGATGCGCACGTTTTGTCTGTTAGAGGTGATGTTGAAGAGAATGGTATGCCACGTTTCTTTAAACGTTTGGCAGAAGGCGTTTTTGATGAAGAAGATTTAATTAAGCGGACGGAAGACTTGAGAAAATTTATTGATGAGTCTGCTGAGAAGTATGGCTTCGACCGCGATCACGTGATTGCGATCGGTTATTCTAATGGTGCAAATATTGCAGCAAGTCTACTTTTCCATTATGAAAATGTGCTAAAAGGTGCGATTTTACACCACCCAATGGTGCCACGTCGGGGGATTGAGTTACCAGATTTATCGAATGTCGATACATTTATTGCAGCGGGCGTTAACGACCCACTTTGTACAAAAGAGGAGTCTGAAGACTTAGAAGCTTTATTAAAAGGAGCAGGTGCTTCGGTAGAGACACACTGGGAAAGTAACGGACACCAATTAACCCGTACAGAAGTAGAAGCGGCGAAAGTATGGTATGAAAAAACGTTTTAATCATAAAAAAAGCGAGTCAATCAGTCGGATGAAGTGCAATACTTAACCGACGATTCACTCGCTTTTTCTTTTCATTTAGTTCGTTGCTGAGTAGTTATCAAAGTACCCTTGGATGAAGACGATAGGTGTACCTTTATCACCACTACCAGATGTTAAGTCAGAAAGTGACCCAATTAAATCTGTGAGCTGTCTCGGAGTTGTTCCTTGAGCGGCATCAGAATCTTGTGTATTTTCTTTCTGGTCATTCATAAAATCACGAATTGCCTGTTGTAATTCTTCACCTTTTAAATGGGCGAAGTTGTTATCAGCTAAATACTTCAGTTTAATTTCACTCGGCGTACCTATTAAACCGAGTGTGAAAGCTGGGGAAACGACAGGATCTGCTAATTCCCAAATCCGGCCGACAGGATCTTTGAATGCTCCGTCACCGTAGACCATCACTTCAATTGTTTTACCTGTTTTTTCCTTCATAATCGCTTGAATATTATCAACGATTGGTTGGCAATTACGTGGGAAAAGCTTCACGCTGTCATCAGTCGCTTTATTTGAACCGAGCAGTCCGTACTCTTTATTAAATCCACTATTATCAATAGGTTCAGTTAACAATGCGTCTAAATTATAGACGTTTTCCGCACCATTTTCTCTTAAAATACGAAGGGTTCTTTCGCGTGAATGAACGTCACATGTAATAATGTTCTTCGTATAGTCTAAAATTGTTTTCGGATCGTTTGATAAAACAATTTCACAATCGATCCCATATTCTTCAACGAGTGAACGGTAGTAAGAAATGTAGTCGACACCTGTAAAAGGGTGGACAGAATGACCGAAGTGCTCTCTGAATTGTTCCTCAGTTAATACGTCACTCCACGGGTTAATCCCTTTATCCTCCATCGTATCAATATCAATTAAATGATTACCAACTTCATCTGACGGATAGCTTAACATAATAACGACTTTTTCAGCGCTCTTCGCAATGCTTTGTAGTACAGTAGAAAAACGGTTTCTACTTAGGATTGGGAAAACGACGCCAATCGTTGTCTTTCCGAATTTATTATGAATATCCTTTGCCATTTGATCGATCGTAGCAAAGTTGCCTTGCGCCCGTGCAACGATTGATTCTGTAATGGAAATAATGTCGCGATCTTGGATAGTAAAACCTTCATATTCAGCAGCCTTTAGTATGCTGTCTACGACGATGTGTTCGATGTTGTCACCACTATGGATCATAGGACAACGTATACCTCGAGAAACAGTTCCGACTAATCTTGACAAATCCTTCACTCCTCAGTCAATCATTCATTTCACATATTCGTTTTTAAACGTGAGAAAAGATGACGTACGAATGACGCCATCAAAATAAAATGAACGCTCTTAATAAATTTTCTTACTTGTAATATACAACATATTAATGATATAAGTAAAGTTAATGGATAAGAAAGAGCGTATATTTAGTTGTTTCATCATGATTTTGTTCATGTTTTAGTGAAAAAAATAAAGTGTATATAAAGGAAGTGTCCGATGAAACTCTCATTTATAAAAGCGAGTCCGTCGAAAAATATGACCGCATTTATTACTAATAAAGTTGCTAAAGAAGATTACGTACGTGTCGCGAATTACTTAATGACAGATGAATATGTAAGTGCTGAACAAGTCGGCTTTTTAGTCGAGCCGAATAGTCAAGATGCGATTTTACGTCTAGAGATGTCTGGTGGAGAATTTTGTGGGAATGGTTTGTTATCAGCTGCTGCGTATTGTTCATATGAGCAGTTGACACCGGAAACATCCTTTTATTTAGAAATATCAGGGGTTGATCATTTGTTGCGCTGTGAAGTAGAATGCCGTGACGATGGCTCATACGTGGCAAAAGGTGAAATGCCGAAAGATTACATCCTTGAGTCATTAACAATTAATTTTAATGGCGAAGAAATTGTCGGAACAGTCGTGAAACTATCAGGAATATCTCATTTTATAACGGACTATACATTAAATGAAGAATCATATGATTCGCTTCTCGACCTTATTTTAGAGAAGATAGATGACAAAGCTGTTGGAATTATTCCTTATGACCAAAAAGGACATAATCAATTTTCAATGAAACCATTCGTCTGGGTGAAGGAGTCAGGAACGAAGGTGTTTGAGCGGTCATGTGGGTCTGGCAGTTATGCGTTAGCTTTACTCATGAAAGAAGCAAAAAATCTTTCAACATTGCACATTGAACAACCTGGTGGGATAGTGACGACGGAAATTGGTGAAAAAAATTCAATTGCAACGTCTGTGTTCTTTCCGTGTGAAGGAACAATTACTATTTTACCGACGTGATTGATATCACTTAGAAAATGAGTGAACTATGTTATAATGCAAGTAGTATAAAGAATGGTTTTAATAAGAAAGGTGGAAAAAAGTTGTTAACGAAAGAAGAAGTAATAGAAATATTAAATCCGATAAATGATCCATTTTTACATAGAACGTTCGAGGAAACGGATGCGATTGTAGAAATTAAAATAATTGAAACTAAAAAGCACGTCAGTGTTAAGTTAGCTATTGGGAAGACGCAAACAGCAGAACAAATGCAACTACAACAAGAAATTGTTGGTGTATTAAAGAAACACGGGGCTGTAACAGTTGGTCTTCGTTTTGAGCAATTGCCTGCAGAAACGATTCAAAAGTTCCAACCAGAAGTTGGGGCAGAAGATGCGCCAGCAGGTCCGTCAATTTTAGAAGGAGAAAATAAACCTCACTTTATTGCAGTAGCGAGTGGTAAGGGGGGCGTTGGTAAGTCAACAGTAACTGTTAACTTAGCGATTGCTTTAGCTCGTCTCGGTAAAAAAGTTGGGATTATTGACGCTGATATTTATGGTTTCAGTGTGCCAGACATGATGGGGATTGAAGAGAAGCCAGCTGTGCGTGCGAAACGCATTATCCCGGTTGAGCGTTTCGGTGTTAAGGTTATTTCTATGGGCTTCTTCGTAGAGGATAACTCACCGATTATTTGGCGTGGGCCAATGCTCGGAAAGATGTTAACGAGTTTCTTCAAGGAAGTTGACTGGGGCGAACTTGATTACTTACTGCTTGACTTACCACCAGGAACAGGTGACATTGCGATGGACGTTCATGAGTTGTTGCCGCAGTGTAGTGAGATTATCGTTACGACGCCACACCCAACGGCAGCATTCGTTGCAGCACGTGCGGGACAAATGGCAATTAAAACAGAGCACGATATTTTAGGTGTTATTGAAAACATGTCTTACTTTGAAAGTGAATTAACAGGCGAGAAAGAGTACGTCTTCGGCCGTGGTGGTGGAAATAAGTTAGCGGAAGTATTAGATACTGAAGTTTTAGGAAACTTACCATTAGCACAACCATATGAAGAGGAAGATATTTTCGCGCCGAGTATTTACCAAGAAGAACACCCAATCGGTAAAGTATATAAAGAAATCATCGAAAAAGTTGTCGAGAAGATCGATGCGAAAGTTGAAAAAGAATAATTTCATTTTCATGAAGGTAAAAGCTGGAACATGACATGTTTCAGCTTTTTACATTTGTGGCTAAAAAAGAACATCATTAAGAGTAAAGGAAGATAAAGTTTATAATTAAAGGCAAAATTGACCGTTTCATGTTAAAATAACGACTGAGATATTTACGGAACAATTAGCATGTCTTGTCGTAGGAGGAAAAATATTTGAATAGTCGAAAGTTAGTCGGGCTTTTCTTTAAAACATTATTTCTTGGAGCATTTGTTAGTTTAGTAGCTAGCTTTTTTGTGAATGCTCACATTTACTCTGAAAATTTACAACCATTTGATGCCGTCGGACTCATCGGTTTATTTTTATGGTATACAGTTTACGGTATGCTCTATAGTATTGTTAGTCAGGCAGGTTTTTTCGCCTATTTATTTATACATAGGTTCGGTTTAGGGCTTTTCCGTAATTTTTGGCCAACGGTGCAAATCGGTTTAATCGCTTTTGTTATTTTTGACCTTATTTATTTCCCGTATAAAGCAACGCAAGGAGAAGTCGCCCTGTATTGGTGGATTTTAATGTCCTTTTCACTTCTCGGGGTTGGTATAATCGTTGCAACAATCAAAGCAAAGCAAACACATCCCCGAGCATTTGTACCAGCGCTCTTTTTAATGGTCGTTATGACAGCTATTGAGTGGGTGCCAGGTTTACAAACAGAAGGAACTGATTACGCGACGTTAATGATCTTTACTTTAGTAGCGTGTAACGCGTATCAATTACTCGTCTTACATAAGCTGTCGGGTAGTAAGGCTCGTGAAGAATTGAATAATAGTAAGCAAAAGCACCATCATCCGAAGAAGAAGGGTAATAAAAAAAGAAAGCGACCGAAGAAAGCATAAAGTGTAGCAAACGAACGTTTCAGTAACGAAACGTTCGTTTTTTTATGGGTAACTTTAAATGTATACTGTATTTAATTGATTAAATATGTAACCCGTTACATGTTTATTAAGAGAGTGTGTGGGAATAATAAGTAACGTGAAAGCATTTAGCGTGTGTAACCGGTTAAATCATGTTAAGATACTTTTCGGGTATATATTTATTTGTTTTTAAAAGTATTGTCATAGAAAGAAAGTCAAGAGGTGGAGTGCTATGCTAGGTTTATTAATTAATGAACGCGAACAAGATGAGATGGTATATGTTTTAAAAAGAGAGTTAGAAGAAATGTTAATGGATTTAGATGATCACCGGATTGATCAATCTGTTAAAAAATCAATGATTAAAAGATATCAAGTGATTTTTAATCTCTTCCAACGTGTAGCAAGTGAACAAGAATGTATGCAATACATGTTAAAAGAGTCATACGTAAAATAATTTAATTCAGCATTGTTACGCTGTTTAACAGAGTTTCTTTTAATTATTTGAAATAAGTTTAAGGTTCGCCTTGTCGACAGATGATTTATATGGTATATTTATTTCTGTTCTCGTTTAGGAGGTGTTTCTAAAACGATTTAAAAATATTGTTTGACTTCCTGAGTGAGAGATGTTATATTTAAAAAGTCGCCAAATTGATGCGACACACATTTGCTCTTTGAAAACTGAATAAACAACCAAGTATGTCAAGAAAAGAACATCCCATGTTCATTTCTTTTTACAAATTGTAACAAAGCTAAGCAACAAACTTTTTCTATGATGGAGAGTTTGATCTTGG
>Ga0079226_10004912_pt1 | contig 10231 bp, 11 predicted proteins | sample Poulit2014_FD_76345 | JGI IMG/M metagenome (GOLD analysis project Ga0079226, IMG submission 76345) | Agricultural soil microbial communities from Georgia to study Nitrogen management - Poultry litter 2014 | ecosystem: Environmental > Terrestrial > Soil > Agricultural land | place: USA: Georgia... | reverse complement strand
TGCTGACCAATCTAAAGTCTTTTTCATATAGCTAATAACATTTTCTTTGTGAGCCCTAGTCCACTCCATATCAAAGAACATTGTCCCTGTTCGGCGAATAAAAAAGTCAGCGGGCTTATAAGCAAGCTCATAATCAATCGCATACTTAAGTTCAGCAAGTACAATTGGATCTATTTGTTCTGCAATGGCTTCCTGTTGGCATTCTTTATACAATTTTAATATCACTTCAACATTAGTCCCATAGCGTTGAATGAGTTTAATTAATTCGTCTTCATCTATTTCATAAGAGACATTTTTCTTTAACATATCTTGTTTAAAGTTGCGAAATTTATCCGCACCACCAATTTTTCCTCCTGATATAGGTAAGTTTGATGTTTGTGATGACCCAAATAATATTCCCGCTTCTTTTTTAAATTGTTTTTTTACAAGATCCACAACCTCTTCTGCCATTTTTCGATATCCCGTTAATTTACCACCTGCGATTGAAATGAGACCAGATTTAGATATAAAAACTTCATCTTTACGCGAAATTTCATCGGCTTTTTTACCGCCTTGAGATATTAATGGTCTGACGCCAGCATAACTTGATTGAATATCGGTTGCAGTTAAAGATAAGGTAGGAAACATATGATGAATCGCTTTTAGTAAGTATTCCACCTCATCTTTTGTCACTGTTGGGTGTTTAAGGTCACCTTCAAAAGTTGTATCTGTCGTTCCAACATATGTGTGACCATCACGTGGAATCGCAAAGATCATTCGACCATCCGGTGCATCAAAATAAATTGCTTGTTGAAGAGGAAAGTCTTCTTGGGAAAATATGAGATGTGAGCCTTTTGCTAAATATAATGTTTTTCCCTTTTTAGACCCATCTAATGTACGGAGATCATCAACCCAAGGTCCTGTAGCATTAATTATTTTCTTAGCTTCAATTGAATAAGTTTTTCCAGTCATTTGATCTTCAATCATGACACCATAAATCGTATTTGTCTGATTATAAAATAGCTGTGTACACTTGGCATAATTAAGTGCCAATGTTCCATATTCAACCGCTTTTTTAATGACCTCTATTGTTAATCGAGCATCATCAGTTTTATATTCAACATAATACCCCGCCCCTTTTAAACCTTCCTTTTTAAGTAGCGGTTCTTTCATAATAGCTTCTTGTGCAGATAAGATCTGTCTTCGTTCATCTTTTTTGACACCTGCCAAAAAATCGTAAGCAAGTAAACCTATATTTGATGTGATCTTTCCAAATGTTCCTCCTTCATAAAAGGGTAACATCATCCATTGTGGTGTCGTTACATGGGGCCCATTTTCATAAACTATTTCCCGTTCTTTGCCAACATCTGATACAAGTTTAAGCTCACCCTGCTTTAAATAACGCAAGCCTCCATGTACAAGCTTTGTTGAACGACTGGACGTACCAGCCGCAAAATCTTGCATATCAACAAGTCCAATACGCATACCGCGCGTAACAGCATCAAGAGCAATACCGGCGCCAGTAATTCCACCGCCAATAACAAGTATATCTAACGGTTTATCTTTTAAATCTTTCAAGATTGTCTGCCGTTTGTGGCTAGAGAACATAACTATTAACTCCCTTCCTTAGTTTCATAACAAAATTGACCAAAGCTATCGTTAGTTTTCCTTAATTACTCGTATTTAAAACAAAAAAACCACAACACCTACATAAAGTGTTTGTGGTTTTATTTTATTCACTCGCTTTAATTTTCGTTTTATTTACTATGTTGTTGGCGCGCTTCCATTTCTTCTTTTGTATAAATGACTTGCATTGGATTACCACCAACAAATGCACCTGGTGGAACATCTTTATGAACGAGAGTACCCGCTGATATGATCGCTTCATCACCAATCACAACACCTGGCAAAATCGTTGTATTTGCCCCAATCATAACATGATTTCCAATGACTACTTCTCCAAGGCGATACTCTTTAATTAAATATTCATGAGCTAATATCGTTGTATTATACCCAATGATACTATTATGACCAACTTTTATTTTTTCTGGAAACATAACATCGGGCATAACCATGAGCGCAAAAGCTGTTTGTTTGCCAACAGTCATGCGTAAAAACATTCGGTACAACCAATTTTTCACACTTAAAAAAGGTGTATATCGTGCGATTTGAATAACAATAAAGTTTTTCATAACTTTCCAGAAAGAAACTGTTTTGTAAATTTGCCACAAAGAATTGGCTTTTTTCACGGGGTAACTTTTTGTTCGTCGCATCTTAAACACCTTCTATCGTAGATTAAATAATTGTTAATACATCTCGCATATCTTGTAACATATACGTTGGCTTATACGATTTCAAAAATTCTTCACCTTTTCTTGACCAAGCAACGCCTGCGGTTTTTACGCCAGCCCGTTGGCCAGAGACAATATCATGATAATTATCACCGATCATTAAAGCTGATTTTGCATTCCCTTTTAACGCATGTAATGCTTTCAATACTGGTTCAGGATGTGGCTTCGCATGAACGACGTCATCCCAAGTAACGATCGTTTCAAAAAATGGTGTTAACCCTGTTAACTCAATACCAACAAGAGCTGAATCCTTCATTTTTGACGTTACAATACCGAGCTTTATTTGTTTTCCCTTTAATTGTTCCAATGTTTCAATTACATGTGGGAATAATTGAACATAGTCTTTGTGGTGTAATAAGTTATGTTCTCGGTATGTTTCAATCATCTCATCAACTTGATCAGGATTATACTTTTTAAATGTTTCCCTTAAAGGCGGTCCGTTAAATTTACTAATTTCTTCATCAGTAAAAGATAATTGATATTGTTCAAAAGTATATCTAAATGATTTTTTAATGAGTTCATTCGTATCGATTAATGTTCCGTCCAAGTCAAAAAGAACTGTCTGAATGTCCTTCAATTATATCCATCCTTCTTTTACTTATCTTGAAAACTATAATCAGCTCTCGTGATGTGAAACAAAAACGTCGGTCTTATTTAAGCGCTCACCCACTGCCAAACTTCTGGCTACTTTGTAAGATGTGTCGATGCCGACTTACCTTCACTAGTTTCGCTTACATCACTCCAGCTAGTCAGTTTTTGATCATGTGGTTGCTTCTTTCTATTTTCTATTCGGTTCCATACAAATGAAACAGTCATTGTTAATATAATGGCTGTTACTAAACGAATTAATAACAGCGGCCATACAGGGATACCTAAGGGAATAAATACAACAGTGTCTTCGACGACCGCATGGCATGACACAAGAAAGATGAGCGCTAAGAACATATCTTTCCTTGATACGCCGTCTTCTTTAACCGCTTGGATCATTAAGCCTGCTCCGAAAGCAAGTCCAATTGTTAAACCAGCAACGAGTGTCATTGACGTATTTCTGTCCATACCTAACATTCTCGTAAAAGGTGCTAAGCTGTTAGATAATTTATCTAGCCAACCTCGTTCACGTAAATATTGCATAATAATCATCAATATAATAACTATGACAGCGATTTGAAGAACGGCCATCAAAGCAGTTTGTACACCTAAAAAAACAATATCCCACCAATTATTGACGACGGCATCCGCCGATGAAATCAATCCATATTGAGCAAGTTCCGAGCCCCCTCGCCAAACAAGATTAATAACAATTCCTGATATGAGTGCTAAAACAATTCTGATACTTGAAATAAGCCACCAGTTAACACCGACCCGAGCGGCCACAGTTGATTCAATAAATAAATTATGCGAAAAAGAAAGCATCATCGCCATAATAAATACTTCTTTTACTGTAAACTCAAATGAAACTATCGCTGCAATACCTGCATATAAATTAAGAGCATTTCCTAACACTAAAGGTACAGCAGCTTCTCCTGAAAGCCCGATAAGCCCCATGACTGGGCTTAACTGTTGGATAACCCACGGTAAAACAGGTGTATATTGTAAAATCGTTACAATTAATGTGATGGGAAAAATAACCTTTCCTAATGTCCATGTCACTTGTAACCCTTGGTTTAGTCCTCGTTGTGCGATGCCTAGCAAGTTGTTCCCTCTTTCTTGTTGTTATCATTATTAACTTTGTATTGAGGTCGTTACGAAATCCTTTTCCCATCATAATGATGTTTAACTATTCCTGAACGACGGCGATAGATCATTATTAAAATCGCTCCGATAATTAAAACGATGGACAATAGTTGTGCTGTCCTCACAGCTCCAAATACATATAAACTATCCGTCCGTAACCCTTCGATAAAATACCTGCCAATCGAATATGTAATAACATAACTTAAAAACAATTCTCCACGATATGGATTATATCTTCTTAACATTAATAAAAATGCCAATACCGCCAGATTCCAAACAGATTCATATAAAAATGTCGGATGGTGATAAACCCCGTCAATACACATTTGATTCATAATAAAATCAGGTAAATATTGATGGAATTTATAGTAAGTCGACTCAGCAATTTGCCCTCCGAATGCTTCTTGGTTCATAAAGTTTCCCCAACGGCCAATGGCTTGTCCAATAATAAGACCCGGTGCTGCAATATCGGCAAGTTGCCAAAATGATAGCTTTCTTACACGTGCATAAATAATAGCTGTTAATACTGCCCCAATTAATGCTCCATGGATAGCAATGCCACCTTCCCACACGGCAAATACTTTCCAAAACGGCTCATTCATATAGCGCTCTCGCCATTCGAATACTACATAATACATACGCGCAAATATAATCGCTATTGGAATAGCAAAAACGACTAAATCTATCATATAATCTTTGTTTAAGCCCAAACGGTCGGCTTCTCTTGTTACTATATAGAGGCCAATAAAGGCACCCATTGCAATGATCACACCGTACCAGTAAATAGATATTGGACCTATTTCAAGAAATATCCGGTTTAAAGCAGGTGCACTACACGTCAAACAAACCACTCCTATTCAAAATCAACTTGTCCATTTTCGATCATTGTTGTTAAACGATCAGAAAACTCTTCCGCAGCATTGACACCTGTACGTTTTAATCGAAAATTCATCGCAGCTACTTCGATAATAACAGCTATATTTCTGCCCGGTCGTACCGGAATTGTTGCCCGCGGAAGGTGAACATCCATTATTTGCATTGTCTCTTCATCTAATCCGAGCCGATCATATTGTTTATGACCTTCCCATAATTCTAAATTAATAATGAGGGATATCTTTTTCTCTTTAATAACTGATCCTGCTCCAAACAATGTCATGACATCGATAATGCCTATTCCCCGTATTTCTAAAAGATGTTTGATGATAGGTGGTGAACTACCAATCAAGCGATCATAATCTTCTTGGCGTATCTCAACACTATCATCGGCTACAAGTCGATGCCCACGTTTAATTAACTCTAAAGCAGTTTCGCTTTTGCCAATGCCACTTTTGCCAGTAATTAATACACCAACACCATATATATCAACGAGGACGCCATGCATGGCAGTTGTCGGGGCAAATTTCGCTTCTAAATAATTCGTTAACCGACTAATGACTCGTGTAGTTGTTCGAGAAGATTGGATAATGGGAACCCCGGATTGATTCGCACATTGTATAAGTACCTCTGGAATATCCATATCTCTAGAAATAATGACCCCCGGGGTGACATCGGTACAAAGTTGTTTTGCACGCTGCCGTTGTTCGTCATCAGTCAAATTAAGAAAATAGGCCATTTCCGTTTTGCCGATTAATTGGAGCCTTTCTTTAGGATAAAATTTAAAATATCCGGTCATCTCAAGACCCGGACGGGAAATATCGCTTGTTGTAATTTCTCGATGTACTCCGTCTTGACCAGCGACTAATTTAAGATCAAAATTCTCCAATAAATCTTTTGTACGTACTATTGCCATTTCATTTTCCCTCCATGAAGACTTATGACATAACTGCTTTTATTGTAGCACATTTCATAGGGTAACGTCGTTTAAAAACATTCACACAATTATATGATGTTCATTAATGTTTATATAAAATAAGCCCTCATTATCATAAGCACATTTAGAATGAGGGATCATTTAATACTTTATTTATTTATAGACAGCATATCTTTTATTAAACGATGCGTTCGATGGAACATAAGGTTTGTATGTCCGTCATGGTCAATTTACACATATTGTATAGACTATCCATATGATAACTATTTTGAACGTCATTTAAATATCATATTGTTATCTGGACTGCGTGAGACTGATAACGTAAATACGAATCATTTTTTAAACAATGCCGAGAAATTAAATTTAAATATCCCGGTGCTTCGCTTTATTCAGGCTCTTCATTGTACAAATGCTCTCGTTGCTTGGATAGCTCTTTGCCAGCCTGTATATAATTGTGTTCGTTTATCATTTGAAATGTCACTCATAAAAGTATGATCTATTTTCCACTGATTGGCGATTTCTTCCTTATCAGACCAGAATCCAACAGCTAAGCCTGCTAAATATGCCGCTCCTAAAGCTGTTGTTTCTTGAACAACTGGACGCTCAACTGGGACTCCTAACATATCACTTTGAAATTGCATGAGAAAATTATTTTTTACCGCTCCACCATCTACTCGTAAGGACTTTAAGTCAATTCTAGAATCTTTTATCATGACATCAACGACATCTTTTGTTTGATATGCTAACGATTCAAGCGTCGCTCGAATAAGGTGTGCTTTTTCAGACCCACGTGTCAGTCCAAATATGGCACCCCGAGCTTCACTATCCCAATAAGGGGTACCTAAACCAACAAATGCCGGAACTACATAAACACCATCGGTTGATTCTATATTTAAGGCGTATGTTTCGCTTTCTGTTGCTGTTTTAATAACTTGCAGACCATCTCTTAACCATTGAATGGCAGATCCAGCTATAAATATACTTCCCTCTAGTGCATATTCAACTTTACCGTCTACACCCCAAGCAAGAGTCGTTAGTAAACCATGATCGGATTTTACTCCTTGATCACCCGTATTCATCAGCATAAAGCAACCTGTACCATATGTATTCTTCACCATTCCCTGCTCAAAACACGCTTGCCCAAATAAAGCTGCTTGTTGATCGCCTGCCATACCAGCAATTGGGATTTCATGACCAAAGAAATGATAATCTACTGTTGTTGCATATATTTCAGATGAAGGTCTCACATCGGGAAGCATATTTTTAGGAACAGTTAAAATATCGAGTAATTCGTCATCCCACTTCAAATCATATATATTATACATCAATGTTCGTGAGGCGTTTGAATAATCGGTCACATGAGCTTGGCCACCTGATAATTGATAAACTAGCCATGTATCGATCGTCCCAAACAACAATTCACCTTTTTCCGCAAGTTCACGCGCCCCTTGAATATGATCAAGGATCCACTTCACTTTGGTGCCGCTAAAATATGGATCAATAAGTAACCCAGTTTTTTGTTTAAATAAATCATTGTATCCTTTTTCTTTAAGTTCATCACAAATACTATCCGTTTGCCGGGACTGCCAAACTATCGCTCGATGTATCGGTTTTCCAGTTTTTTTATTCCATATGACTGTCGTCTCTCGTTGATTAGTGATACCTATACTTGCTATTTGACGAGGATTTACATCTGCTTTTCTCAGAACCTCAGTTATACATGCAAGAATTGATGTCCAAATTTCATTGGCGTCGTGTTCCACCCATCCAGGCTCAGGGAAAAATTGCTCAAATTCACGTTGAGCTGTTTCAACAATATGACCATCATGGTTAAATAAAATGGCACGAGAACTTGTCGTTCCCTGATCTAAAGCTAATATAAATTGTGTATTCATGATCATTTTCCTTTCTTTAAATGTAATTAGCTATAAGATTAGTCATCCATATAAAAAGAGATCCACCCCGCAACTCATATACTTTTAGCTGAAGTACTACAGTTGGTGTGGATCATTATAAACAACGACTTTATCTAACAACATCTCTCACTAGTTGATTTAAAATCGTATTTAAAATAGAAATTATTATAGATGCAAGGATAGCCATACCGAATCCATCAATGACAAATGATGAATCCATTAACCCTTGAACAATCATCAATGTAATCGCATTGATGACGAATAGAAATAAGCCAAGTGTCATAAAAGTAATCGGTAAAGTAAACAAAACTAATATCGGTTTTACAATAACATTTAAGATCGATAAAATTACACTTGCTAGCAGCGCTGTTCCAAAATCAGCAATATGAAATGACTCAAACAATTGCGCGACAACAATTAACGCAACTGCATTTAAGAATATCGATATAAACCAACGAATGAGCATTAACGTACCTCCCATTCATTCGGTATTATAAAAATCGCTATGATGTAAAAGAAGAATAATGTTCCAGCGCTAATAAACATACCTGCTACAAATCCTAATCGAAGGAGTGTCGGATCAAGCCTAAAGTATTCAGCTATTCCACCTAAAATTCCCGCAAGCATGCGCTCTTTATTCGAACGATATAGACGCTTCATTGGCTATACCTCCTACTCTTATTGTTCCACTATTAATAGTATACGTAGCAAGTGATCGATTGCTATCAATAACGATCTAATCAAATGACCAAATGTAAAACTGCTCTTTCCCTAAACGTTGCTTTAATTGGCTTTTCACTTCATCAGTCACTTGTAAGGTTCCATTAATTGACTCTAACATACCTTCAGCTTGAGACTTATGCTTTAAAATAGATGTTAATTTTTGATCAAAAATAGATGAGATATCATGAACAATATCAGGTTCGCCGAGGACATCGGGATAATCCTTTTCAATTGCTTGTGCCCAAACCGTTGGGCGTTCATCTTGATTCATTAGACGAACAGCTTCAATAACACCAGAACCAAGTGCATTGTGATCGGGGTGAACGGCGTAATCTGGGTAATGGGTAATGACAAGACTTGGCTTAATGTCTTCTAGTATGCCTTTGATGTGATGAGCAACTTCATGACGATCTTCATATTCAATCGTCTTATCACGATACCCTAATAAGCGAACATTTATGTCTAAATATTTACACGCATCATACAATTCTTGTTCACGAATTTTCGGTAGCGTTTCACGATTCGCAAAAATAGGCGACCCCATATTTCTCCCCATTTCACCGAGTGTACCACATAAATAAGTTACTGGTACTTCTTGTTTACGAAAATTTATAATTGTACCTGCAGCCCCAAACGATTCATCATCTGGATGGGCATAAATGACAACAACATGTTTTTCCATTTAGTTATTCACCTATCCTCTATCATTTACTAAGCTTTTTAATAATCAAATGGCTGTTCACTAATTTGTAATGCGACCATGAGCCGGCCTTCCGAATCATGTCCAGCAAGTAGTAATTGTGTTTCATCATGGATTGTCCAGTCTGTTAGACCTTCTGCATAAATCCAACCTTTTTCCATTTTTAGTCCGACTCTGTATATTCGTCCACTGCCAATAATTTTTGCTTGGGTAAATGAAACTGCGGCGTTTCGTACATATACACCGACATTATATTTATTATCAAAATGGCTTGCATATGCGCCGTTAGTTGTTTCTGCATGAATATATACTGGCTTATTTATATATTTCTCTAATAAATGTTGAACTTCTTTTTTATCAATTGGTTTCATAACTAAACCCCCTGTTCCTTTGTTTACTACTTCAAATAAAAGTACTGTAGTTTTACCAAAGTATTTAATATCTTTATAGTAACATATCATCTTATTCAATGTTATCGAGATGCACCTAACTCAATTTTTACAAGTGAAATTGATAAATTTAGACCAATTACATTTGCCCAGACCAGTCTTCACACCTAAATTCAAGGTTCCTTGTATCCTGCTTGCCTTGCTATATAAATATACTACTCAGTAAATGCTAAGTTGTTTTCCACTGCGGACCTTTGCTTTCCGCGGACAGGGAAAAATTGCATTTCATTCTTCCTACTCAGCTAATTTAATAAGTTTTTTAGCAAAACTTATTAAATAGATCTCGACGCACAGGATGTGCTAGTGTCGATGATGTCACAGGACAGGAAAGCTACAACAGCAGTGCATCGTAAGAGAATAAGTGCTGTTCTTTTTCGATTCGTGTCGTTTTCATCGACTCGGCTATTGCTGTTCCCGCAGGAGTCAACGGTCCTCCGCTTCAAACAACTATCATAAATGTGTGTTTTAGTCTTAATTTTAATCTTAAAAATAGTAATCATACATTGTTTGGTGCAATGGATTATGTTACAAACATCTTTGACTAATTTCAAAGGTAAAAGATATATAGT
>Ga0079226_10004911_pt1 | contig 10232 bp, 7 predicted proteins | sample Poulit2014_FD_76345 | JGI IMG/M metagenome (GOLD analysis project Ga0079226, IMG submission 76345) | Agricultural soil microbial communities from Georgia to study Nitrogen management - Poultry litter 2014 | ecosystem: Environmental > Terrestrial > Soil > Agricultural land | place: USA: Georgia... | reverse complement strand
GTTCAGGCGCCACAAGTACACCCGCACCAACAGCGGAAGGAATTTGTTCAGAGTTTGCAAAGTAATAGGTGAAATCTTCACTAATTTCTCCTGATACTATAGGAACTTGTCCAGTGAAATAATCTTTTAATCCTTGGTCCTTTACGACACTTAAAACTCCTTCACCGACTCCTCGACGAACATCTAATTTTCCTTGTTCATTAACCGGGAAGTCTACATGTGGATTGTTAACAAATCCACGCACATCACCTTGCGCATTTGCATCAGCGACAATTTGACCGAGCGGTCCATCACCAGCAATTGTCGTTGTTAAAGAATCATCTCCCTTTAACATAGCACCCATTAACATCGTAATCGTTATCGACCTTCCCAATGCTGCTGATGCCGTCGGCCAAGTATCTTGCCGCTTGCGTGCCTCATCAACGGTATTGGTTGTTACTGCCACGTAACAGCGGACCATCCCATCGTATGCAGTCGCTTTAATTAAATAGTCACTCATCTATATGCCTTCCTTTAATGTTTTATTGTACTTATATATTTTATACAAACCGATTAACGTAAGATGTTCCTCTACTACTTCAATCGTACTGGAACCCCCTGCAATTAGCGGGGCGAGTCCACCGGTTGCAATCACTTTTGCATCGACTTTCTCCTGTTGACAAATTTTCGAGACAATGCCATCAACTTGTCCAACATAACCATAAAAAACACCCGATTGCATCGCTCCTACTGTTGACTTTCCAATTACGTTATCAGGTTTTTCAATTTCTATTTTCGGTAATTTTGATGCGTGATTATACAATGCGTCCATCGATATTTTAATACCTGGCGCAATAATACCACCCATATATTGTTGTCTATCATTTACGTAGCAAAATGTTGTCGCCGTCCCAAAGTCGATAATAATAAACGGACTTTCATACAGTTCTAGTGCACCAATCGCATTGACGATTCGGTCCGCACCTACTTCTCTCGGTCGTGGATATGTAATCTCTAATGGTAATTTCACACCCTCATTTCCAACAATTATTGGGGTGATTTCAAAATAAATTGAACACATCTTTTCTAAAGCATTCATAATCGGTGGAACGACAGAAGATATAATAATTGAACCTATTTGCGAAAAAGATAATCCACGATCATTAAATAACGATTTAAACAACATCGCAAATTCGTCTTCTGTTTTATGGCGATCTGTCTGAATTCGCCATTCATAACATAATCTATCGTTAGCGAATACTCCGAGTACGGTATTTGTATTTCCGATATCAATAACAAAAATCATCACGTTACCGCCTTTCTGTCTTTGCTCATTTAAATATAACATAAGATGTTTGTTAAATGCATTGTGAACACTTTGTGAATGATAAAAAACCTCTTATGCGATGATACTAATCGTGTATTGGACATGCACATATTAGTATTCCCGCACAAAGAGGTTTAATGTTTCATTAAAAAATCTTTTAAAGTTTATTCTTTTTTATTAGATAATTCATCGTCACTCTCGTCACTCGTATTATCTTGAGCACTATCATTTTCGTCCACTTCATCTTTGGATTGAATATTAATTTTAACATCTTGCTCATCAACAGTTTCTTTAAATTCGGTTTTTTCTGTTAATGATGATTCAACCGCATCTGTTTTCTTCGCCTCATCGCCAACTTGGTCAGTTTTGTCCGATTCATCCTCAATATGTTCATTACTACGTTCAGGCATAACACCCTTTTCAAATAATGACTTAATTTGATCTGCATCTAACGTTTCAACTTCGAGTAGTTTTTCAGCGATAAGCTCTAATTTTCCTCGGTTTTCTAATAAAATATTTTTCGCCCGTGTATAACATTTATTAATGAAATTCTGTGTTTCTTCATCAATTTCCCGGGCAATTGATTCACTGTAGTTTTTCTCATTATGAAGGTCTCTACCTAAGAAAACTTCACTAGAACTACTCCCGTTAAATTGAGTAGGACCGATTTTATTACTCATTCCATATTCGGTAATCATACTCTTGGCGATTGCTGTAGCACGTTGGAAATCATTTGACGCCCCCGTACTTACATTATCTTTTCCAAAAATAATCTCCTCAGCTACGCGCCCACCTAATAATCCGGTAATTCTGTCGAACAATTCTGGACGTGTCACAATATAACGGTCTTCTTTCGGAAGCATGACTGCATATCCACCTGCTTGCCCTCGCGGAACGATAGTTACTTTATGAACCGTCTCTGCATCATCAAGCACCATTCCGATAACTGTGTGCCCACTTTCGTGGTAGGCGACGATTTCCCGTTCCTTTTCGGAAATAACACGGCTCTTTTTCGCCGGTCCCGCAATCACTCGGTCGATAGCTTCATCAATTTCTTCCATCGTAATAATCTTTTTATTCCAACGAGCAGTTATTAACGCCGCTTCGTTTAATAAGTTTGCTAAATCAGCACCCGAAAAACCAGGTGTTCTCATTGCAATTGTTTTTAAATCAACATCTTCCCCTAATGGCTTATCTTTCGCATGCACTTTAAGTACTGCCTCACGACCTTTTACATCAGGTCGATTTACTGTAATCTGGCGGTCAAAGCGTCCAGGACGTAATAAAGCAGGATCGAGAATATCTGGACGGTTGGTTGCTGCAATCATAATGATTCCTTCATTCGAATCGAATCCATCCATTTCAACGAGTAATTGGTTTAACGTTTGTTCACGTTCATCATGCCCTCCACCAAGTCCCGCTCCACGCTGTCTTCCTACTGCATCTATTTCATCAATAAATACGATACAAGGAGAGTTCTTCTTTGCATTTTCGAATAAATCACGTACACGAGAAGCTCCAACTCCGACAAACATTTCGACGAAGTCTGAACCACTTATTGAGAAAAATGGCGTTCCTGCTTCTCCTGCAACAGCTCGCGCTAATAGCGTTTTACCTGTTCCAGGTGGCCCAACGAGTAAAACACCCTTCGGTATACGTGCACCTAGTTTTGTAAATTTCCGTGGATCCTTTAAAAACTCAACTACTTCAACTAACTCTTGCTTTTCTTCATCGGCACCAGCAACGTCTGAGAAACGAACCTTAACCTTTTCTTCATCATAAAGTTTCGCTTTACTTTTACCGAAGTTCATGACTCGGCCGCCACCGCCGCCACCTTGAGCTCTTGTGAAAATAAAGAAGAAAATGAGCCCGATTAGCAGAAATGGTAACATCATCGCAAGAAAGCTTAAAAATTGACTCGGTTGCTCTTCCTCGGCAACTTTCAAAAGGCTGTTCTTTTGCGCTTCTTCAGCAATATCAGCGACTATTTCAGTATTATCAGGGACCTGAACGACAAAAGGTTTATCCTCTTGTTTAAGCACTCCTGTAATACGAATGATTTTATTTTTAGGTTGCATTGTCAATTCAGCAATTTGACCATCTTCCAATGCTGTCATAAATTCTTGCACATTAAATTGTTCAGATTGGTCACCTTGCCCTTTAAACATACTGATGACACCTATTAAGACAATAAAAATTAGTGCATAAAATAGCACATTTCGGAAAACCCGATCCATCTAAAAACCTCCTCCCAAAGCGGGAAAGCTACAATACATAGTAACATATAAAAAAGTATGTTTACAACTAATTGCCCTTCTTTTATCCATCTATTTACTATCGTCATAAACTTCCCGTTTTAATACACCGATATAAGGTAAGTTCCGATACTTCTCGTCGTAGTCTAATCCATAACCGACAACAAACTCATTCGGCACTTCAAAACCGATAATATCCGCTTTAATTTTTGCGGTTCGTCCACCTGGTTTATCTAATAGCGTAACGATTTTAACAGAATTAGCACGTCGGTATTTAAATAAATCAACTAAATAACTTAACGTTAACCCACTATCGATTATATCTTCGACAATGATCACGTCACGTCCTTCTATTTTAGCATCAAGGTCTTTTAATATACGCACTTCTCCCGAAGATGTCGTTCTATTTCCATAGCTTGAAACAGCCATAAAGTCCATTTCGATATGTGTTTCAATACAGCGTGATAGGTCAGCCATAAAGGGCGTTGCACCTTTTAATACACCGATTAATAATGGAAATTTATCAGCATATTCTTCAGTTAACATGCGCCCAATTTCAACGCACTTAGCATTGATTTCCTCTTCTGTTATTAATGTTTTCTTTATATCATTATGCATGAATGTCCCCCTCTGGTTTTTTATATGTTAACGATAAATATAACGTTCCCTCTTTAGGCGGTTTCATTAATACGCCTTTGCGTACGCCAATTAACCATAATATTTCTTCTTCATCATCAGCGACAACAATTATTTCGTCACGGTCGTTACGTGGAATTTTCTCATCAATAAATATATCTTTAATTTTTTTGCTTCCATTCAAACCCTTATACCGCATACGATCGCCAGGTTTACGCGTACGAATGTGAAGCGGGAAAGTGACTTGTGAGGCTGAACAAATATATTGATCATGTTTTCCTTGATGATCATTCGTATGTTGATAATTAATTTCCAATACGTTTCCATCTGGTAAAGGTACGGTCGCCGGAATATCATTTATATATGTAGCAAACGTTTTCGCCTTTTTTTCATTAAAATAAAACTCTATATTACCATACACCACTTCTACCATTAATTGTTGTGGAAAATGAAGAAGCTTATTATCTGCATTCTCTTTTAATAATGATAAAAATATTTGTTCATGAGAATAACTTAATTGAGGTCGCAATATCTCATATAGATAGTCTAATGTTAATCGATATATTCTTCTTTGTAAAGAGGTGGCATATTGTCGTAACGTCGCTATGGAAATCGTCACTTTACGCTTATCTTCGCTACTTCGAACAATTTTCTCAAACGCTTTGTTCGCTTCTTCGTGTAAATATGCCTCATCTTCTCGTAACGTTTCAGCAAGTTGCTGCATGGTTACGTGTAAACTTTCATTTTTTTTCTTTAATTTTGGCACGACAAGTTTGCGTATATAATTACGGGTATATGAAATATCTTCATTACTTAAATCAATACGAGGTACTAAATCATTAAATTGACAATATTGTTCAATTTCTACTCTTGTCACAGCTAATAAAGGACGAATAATTTCACCATTTTTAAAAGGCCGATGAAAGGGAATCCCACTGAGCCCGGATAAATTCGTCATTCGCATCATCGACATAATCATCGTTTCGATTTGGTCGTCTCCATGGTGCCCTAACGCCAAATAATCCGCTTCTTCTTCTGCCATAACTTTTTCAAAAACATGGTATCTTAACGAACGTGCTGCTACTTGCGTTGAAACTTTATGACGCTGTTCATATTCACGAACATTAATTTTTTCACTAATTAAAGGTATGTTCCAATGGTGACAAAGATTACTAACATATCGCACATCTTCTACCGCTTCTTCACGTAATTGATGATTGATCGTTACTGCAATTAAATGTATATTCCATTTATGACGCCACTCTTTTAAAACATGTAATAAAGCAACAGAGTCTGGACCGCCAGAAATAGCTACGATTATTTTTTTATTATTGAGGTTAATATGATGATTTTCGAGGAAACGAACTAGTTTTTGTTCCATCTCTATTTTCATCTTCCTATCTATCTATTGAGATAACGTTTCATATTTCACAACAAATCCAGCCCAAGATACAGTCGTTATCGTTGCAAAAATAAAATCCTTACATTTATATTTTAAATAAACAAGTCTCTTTTATTATACCCATTTCTTAGTTAAATGACAGTCGAATACGCTTATTAACTCTATAAACACCCCGCCTTAGGATTTATAGGTTAATAAGCACTGTATAAACACCATAATATATACTTGCGCAGCCTACAACGAGTATCAATTCCATGACACTATGTTTTGTAGATCTTTTTTGACGTTTATGTTTATCATCTGTTAATCGTTTATACAAATCATCACGCATGGCACGGGAATTACGATATGTACCTGCTAATGATTGTAACAAAACGGGTGCATAAATTCGTAGCGGTCTAACTTGCATTACTTTTTTTCGTAATAATGAATAACTATCTCCGACCCTCGTAAATTTCCGCGGATAAAAGACTGTGAGTAATACCATTGTCACAGCAAACAGATCATAGCTCGGTTCGGCTAATCGCTTACCTAGCCGCCAATAAGCTCTGTCAAAGAAATTTGTATATTCTTTAACTGAACGGCCTATTTTCGTCATGCCACCAACATCAATTAAACGAACTGTTGGAGGATTTGATGTAATAATTATATTATCGCTTTTTAAATCACCAAATACATAGCCGATTTTGTGCAATCTTTCTAATTGTTCTAGTAATTGAAATAATAATGAACTAATCCATATCGTACCATGACGTTGAATAAACGCGCGTAAACTAACCCCCTCCACATATTCCATAGCATAAAAGGAAATAATTTTTCCGTCATTCATTTGCCAATCATCAACGTCAAGCAAATAAGGTCCAAGACCACTGTCCTGAACCTTACCTATTCGTAATGTTTTAAGTGCCTGTACTTCAGCTGTCATACTAAGCGATTGATCACTTATTTTTACCGCAACTTGTCGACCTTTACTCGTACAAAGGTAAACCGTTCCAACCGTTCCCGAACCGAGTAAACGAACTACGCTATACGTATTACTGTGCCATTTCCCTCTAATAATCGTGCCCCGTTTTAAAATAACCTCATGCTTCTTCGCTATCGTATTCACGATGAACATTTCCTTCAATTTGTTTTTTAGAGAATTTTTGCATTGCTTTTTGTAAAGCCGGACCTGTTGGTGTAACTCCACCTAGTATTAATTTCGGGAAAATAACGGACATCGATTCTAACTCCCTTGTCCAGTGCGTAATCGGTGATATAATGCTCTGTTTGTGGGGATATTGGAAAATAGCGAACTCGTTTTGCCCAGAACGTGCCTGTAAATTGTATGACAAATCTAATAAAGCCTCTTTAACAGCTGGTAATTTACTATGCATGCTCGCACTCGTATCGACTAAAATAAGCACTTGTAAATTTGCAGTCTCCCCCATTTCCTCGACTAGTTCGACTACCTCTCCACGCTGATCCGGTGCAATATCTTCAATGTTTTTTTGCTCCCCGAAAATTTGCGTTAATTCCTTATTAACGACACCTTGTATCGTTTGGGACATCGCCTGAACCGTTACTGCCTGTACTGTCTGTGACAAGTCTTCTTCATACACAATTTGACTAACGCCACCACCTGCTGTTGCAATACTATTAATTTCATCATAACTATCTGAATTCGCTTCATTTTCATTAACGATACCGATGACATTTACCACAATCCCTGCTTTGAATAAGCGCATCGCACTCGTCACAGGGCTTTCCCCACTATTAGAACAACCATCCGTAATTAATAAAATTTGTCGTAACGTACCTACTTCCACTTTGTAAAACCTCCTACATACGTATCATTTGTCTCTATCGTCGCCAATAAATACCAAATCTATACGTAAGAAAGGTTCGTCGATATCGTCGCCCATTTAGGTTTCATCTTCATTACTTTCGCCACAATAATTGTCATATCATCACGAATAATCCGTTCGTTGCTGCGAATGACTTCTTCGAGTAGTAAGTCTGCTATTTCTTGCGGATCTTCTGTGCGAATATTACGGATCTTTCGCTTCAACCACATATCTTCATTTTTTATAAAAGTCGGACCGTCATAAACGCCATCACTCATCATAATTAAAATATCGCCATCTTGTAATGTTTCCTGTACGTAATCCAATGCAACAAAGTCGATAATACCAATGGGGATATTATTCGCTTCTAATTGAATGATTTCTTTACCACGTTTAATGAAACTAGGTGCCGAACCTATTTTTAAAAAGCGTACATGTGCATTGTGTAAATTGATCACCGCTAAATCAAGTGTCGCAAACATTTCATCAGTCGTGCGCAAAGATAAAATTGAATTAATCGAGCGAATAGCGACTTTTTCTGAAATTCCCGACTGCAACATTTTCCGTAATAACCGTAATGTTTCCATACTTTCCTCGCGAGCACGGGCACCATTACCCATTCCGTCACTAATCGCTAAAGCAAATTTGCCACTACTAATATCTGTAACCGTGTAAGAATCTCCCGAAATTAGCCCCCCACCTTTTGCAGCAATCGCCACACCCGTTTCAACTTCAAATAATTTAGCAGATTGAAATACGAGCGTTGATGGTGTTTGTGGGATTTCAGCAATAAATTCCTCCTTCACGATAATCGTTTCATCTAAAATATCTGATAAGATGGGCGCAATTAACTTATCCCCTTCCCCATGATAAGTAGAAAAGACCGCTTGCACCTCAATATCGATATTCCCACGCTCTAAGTTAAAAATATCAATTTTTTCGATATAAATATTCATCTGTTTTAAAGCACGAATAATTTGAATTTCTTGGTTTTCATGTCGCTTTCTTTCTTTGACAATCTCTTTAGCAAAATGATCCATTACGTCCGACACACCTTGGAGTTGTTCTGCGACAATTTTCTTACTTTCATCCATTTGTTCTTTAATTTGCTTGTTCATTTTTAAAATCATCACTTCATCAGTCATCACATCGATTAATTGTTCATGTTTAACACAATGTTTTTTCAGCGCCCTCATTAATGAGTGATTGGGGCCTTCGCTCTCGACTAAGGCTGTTTTAACATCTCCTAACAATGAGTACGTATCATCGAACTGATTTTGCCAACAACGTTTCTTCATAAAGCAATTTTGGCACGTTTTTTCAGTTACATTACTTAACAAATAATCCGTTTCAACAGAATGATCAAGGCGTCGCTTGTGTTCATTTGACATAAAACTTTTCGATAACGCAGCGAACACATCGGAAAATTGTTCAACACGTTTCGCAGTCACATTGCGCATCTTTTGTAAATACTGTCTTTCCTCATCAGAGTATTCACTCGTACCAGGCACTAATGTCGCAATCATTTTAGTCCACTTGCGAGGTGTTACATAAAACAAACTGATTGCTATCATCGACTCTGCCATCGTTACATATATTGAAGCGACATCGCCATAAATACTGACGAGGAACGAACCGACGAATAAACCAAAAGCAACACCGGTTTTATTCCCCTCTTTCAGCAAGCCACCTAACAATCCGGAGAAAGCGAGTAAACTCATTTGATATAAGTTAGCGACATGTGCCAACGATAAAATAAGCCCCCCGACTACCCCGACTGTTGATCCGACCGCTGCCCCACCGACGAAGGCTAATAATAAAACTATATAACGTGAAAATATATGTTCAAATGATAACCCATACAATTCCCACCCGATAAAACCCGTTAAAATAGAAGAAAATAGAATAATGAGACAAATCAACTCTTCATTTTTTAATTTTGGTTTATAATGTTGTTGTGATAAAAGTGGAATGCTTTGCATAAAAATAAGTAATAGTACAATCGCTAGTGTACATTCAATTAAAATATGCAACCATTCATATATTGTTACTTTATCAAAAAATGAATACAGAAATAAGCGCGCTCCTATCGATGACAAAAAGACTGCTACGATTAGCCATTTCAATTGAATGCGATTTTTTATAAAATAATGGATGATAAAAAATATACTCACTGCTAACGTAATATAAATGCCGTGTTGGACCGAATACGTCCAAGCACCGATGACGACAAACATCGTAATGGTAAATAACCGCTTTCCTTTAATTAAGGTTGTAGCTGCTAAAAAAGCAACCGCAAATGGTGATATTTCATATAAGATGACAGCCCTTCCCAACAATAGACCAATCATAAAAAACAACAGTTGACGTTCGATAAATATTTTGTAAAGAAGCTCTGATCCTTTCGCCAAAAAAGATACTCGTTTTTTCATGAGCCTATTACGTACGTTGATTACTTCGCCCATATGTCTCCCCCTTATATTTAAATATTCAGTCAATTGTTTATAAATAATCTCTTTGCCAACCCGACAATTTATCGTCTATTATGTATGTACTCATACCGGACGAGTCGTATGTAACATTAAACCACAGATTAGTTATTTTTTTTGTCATATTTTCATGTTCAATATAAAATAATTTCGACTATATACACCGTAAGATGCCTTTTTAATGGTAGATATATTTGAAGAAACATAAAGAGAAGAGAATTCAGAATAGATGTTTAATAGAAATTGTGGCAGAAATCATCAATTATTTAGTAACAAATCAATTCGGAAACACCTAATATACATATAAAAACCCACAAT
>Ga0079226_10004910_pt1 | contig 10234 bp, 8 predicted proteins | sample Poulit2014_FD_76345 | JGI IMG/M metagenome (GOLD analysis project Ga0079226, IMG submission 76345) | Agricultural soil microbial communities from Georgia to study Nitrogen management - Poultry litter 2014 | ecosystem: Environmental > Terrestrial > Soil > Agricultural land | place: USA: Georgia... | reverse complement strand
TGGCAGTCCAACTCCGGTGGGGCACAGCTGCTGGAGGACGACCAGAAGGTGGTCGAGGTCGGTTACATCACCGACGTCGACGACCCGAAGTCGTATCTGCGTCTGGCTCAGACCGATGCGGACATCGAGGTGCTGCTGGAGTCGCAGTCCGACGGCCCGCCGGCGTTCGAGGAGGAGACCGAGGTGGCCGGCACCGACTGGCAGGTCTACACCGCCGACAACGGTGAGGCGCTGTGGGTGACCTCGCTGCCGGGTGTGAACGTGTCGATCACCGGATCGGGTGACGAGGCCGAGTTCACGGTGCTGGCCGAGGCGGTGCAGGAGGCCGAGCCGCTGCCCGACCGGCGCACCGAGGCGCAGGCCGAGACGGACGCGCCGGACTGATCCGGGCGCGCGGTGACGGCGCTGGAGCCGTCAGCCGCTGCGGCCGCGACGGTCAGAACGGTGCCTCACCGGACGGTGACGCCTCCGCGGCCGGGGCGGAGTCGGCATCGGACTCGGCGTCCTGGCCCTGGGCGAGCGCCTTCTCGATGCGACGGTGCGCCCCGTCCAGGTGCTCCTCGCAGCGCTTGGCCAGCTGTTCGCCGCGCTCCCACAGGGCCAGCGAGGCGTCCAGATCCAGCCCGCCCTGCTCGAGCACGCGCACCACGTCGATCAACTCGTCGCGGGCCTCCTCGTAGCCGAGCTGGTCGACGGGGCGATCTTCGGTCTGTTCCATGTCGGTCTCCACTTCGTCTTCAGATCCGGGCCCGGTCAGCTGTCGCGGGCGATCACCGCGGCGCGCACGGCGCCGTCGGCCACCCGCACCCGCAACTGGGTGCCCGGCGGGGCGTCCTCGGCGCTGCGCACCACCTGATAGCCGCCCTCGGGCAGCATCGACTGGACCACCGCGTAACCGCGGGCGAGCGTCGCGGCCGGGCCGAGCGTGGTCAGCCGGGCCGACAGGTGCTCGATCCGGGTGGACTCGGCCTCGGCCAGTCGGCGGATCTCCCGCCGGGCCGACTCGCGCATCCGGTCCACGTGTTCGGCCCGCTCGGCCAGGGAGCGCGCCGGATCGGCGAGCACCGGACGCGAACGCATCTGTGCCAGCCCGTGCTGTTCGCGGCGCACCCAGGCGCGCAGGGCGCCGGCGGAACGGGTGCGCAGATCGGTGATCAGGGCGCGCTCGGCCACGACGTCGGGCACGACCGTCTTGGCCGCATCGGTGGGGGTGGCCGCGCGCACGTCGGCCACCAGGTCGAGCAGCGGATTGTCGGGCTCGTGCCCGATCGCGCTGACCACCGGGGTGGTGGCCCGGTGCACCGCCCGGCACAGCTGCTCGTCGGAGAACGGCAGCAGGTCTTCGACGCTGCCGCCGCCGCGGGCGACGATGATCACGTCGATCCGCGGATCGGCGTCGAGTTCGGCGAGCGCCTCGACCACCTGGGCCACGGCCGTCGGGCCCTGCACCGCGGTGTTGCGCACCTCGAAACGCACCTCCGGCCAGCGCCGCTGGGCGACCGAGAGCACATCGCGCTCGGCGGCCGAGGCCCGGCCGGTGATCAGGCCGACCGTGGCCGGCAGGAACGGCAGAGGGCGCTTGAGGCGTGGATCGAACAGCCCCTCGGCGTCGAGCGCCTTACGCAACCGTTCGATCCGGGCGAGCAGTTCGCCGATGCCGACCGCGCGGATCTCGGTCACCCGCAGCGACAGGGTGCCCCGACCGGTGTAGAACGACGGCTTGCCGTGCACGACCACCCGGCTGCCCTCGGTCAGCGGGACCGGTGAGGACTGGATCAGCGACGGCGGGCAGGTCAGCTGCAGCGACATGTTCGCCGACGGGTCACGCAGCACCACGAAGGCGGTGCGGGTGCCCGGGCGCAACGACATCTGCGTGATCTCGCCCTCGACCCACACCGCGCCCAGGCGGTGGATCCAGTCGGCGATCTTGCTCGCCACCACCCGTACCGGCCACGGCTGATCCGGGGTGGACGGCCCGGCCGGTGCGGTCACTTCGCGGCCAGTGCGGCCAGCCGGTTCTCCAGCATGGTCAGGAACGGCGAACGCGCGCCGTGGCCGCGCTCATAGGCCAGCAGCGCCTCGACCTGGTCCTGCGGCAGCGAGGCCAGGCGCGGCCGCAACTGGGCCAGGGTCAGCGAGTCGTAGCCGAGCGTGGTGACCACCTCGGGTGCACCCGGATCGGCGTCGGCCACCGGCTCGGCCTCCACCAGGGTGGCCTCCGGCGGGGTGGAGTACAGGGCGAAACGCCCCGGGCCGGCGGCGTCGGCCTCGGTCTCACCGGCCAGGTCCTCGTCGAACACCGCCCATTCGGGCTGCTCGGGCAGCGGATACAGAAACGACAGCGCCTGATCGCCCTTGATGGCGAGCTGGGTCATGGTCTGCTGCACACGCATGGAGGTCTGCAGCACCTTGCTCACCGAGGTCATCGGCAGGGTCAGCGCATGGGTGGGCAGGCGGCGCGTCTCTTCGACCATGGTGGCAGCCAGACCGGCGGCCACCCGGGCCAGATACGGGGGTCGTTTCATGCCCTCTAGAGTGCCCTATCACACCGACGGAACACCGCTGGGGTGGCACGAGTGTCGCGGACCAGTACCCTGGAGCCATGTCTGCCTCTGCCGATGGTGTCGTGGAAAAGCGTGTCCTGCTCGCCGAGCCGCGGGGTTACTGCGCCGGTGTGGATCGGGCCGTGGAAACGGTCGAACGCGCGCTCGAGCAACAGGGTGCGCCGATCTATGTGCGAAAAGAGATCGTGCACAACCGTCACGTGGTCGACACCCTGACCAAACAGGGCGTGATCTTCGTCGACGAGACCGACGAGGTGCCCGAGGGCGAACTGGTGATCTTCTCCGCCCACGGCATCTCGCCGGCGGTGCGCCAGTCGGCCGAGGACCGCAAGCTGCGCACCATCGATGCGACCTGCCCGCTGGTGACCAAGGTGCACAACGAGGCCAAGCGTTTCGCCCGCGACGACTACGACATCCTGCTGATCGGTCACGACGGTCACGAGGAGGTCGAGGGCACTGCCGGTGAGGCTCCCTCGCACGTGCAGGTGGTCAACGGCCCGTGGGAGGTCGACAAGGTCACCGTCCGCGACGAGGACAAGGTGGTGTGGCTGTCGCAGACCACCTTGAGCGTCGACGAGACCATGGAGACGGTGCGCAAGCTGCGGGAGCGTTTCCCGAAGCTGCAGGATCCGCCGAGCGACGACATCTGCTACGCCACCCAGAACCGTCAGGTGGCCGTCAAGCAGATGGCGCCCGAGTGCGATCTGTTCATCGTCGTCGGTTCGCAGAACTCGTCGAACTCGGTCCGTCTGGTCGAGGTCGCGATGCAGGCCGGCGCCAAGGCCGGGCACCTGGTCGACTACGCCGACCAGGTCGACCCCGCCTGGTTCGAAGGTGTCAACACCGTGGGCGTGAGCTCGGGTGCTTCGGTGCCCGAGATCCTGGTGCGCGGGGTGATCGAACTGCTCGCCGAGCACGGCTTCGGCAACGTGGAGACGGTCAAGACCGCAGAGGAGACGCTGATCTTCTCGCTGCCGCGTGAGCTGCGGCCGAGCCGGAAGCTGACCATCACCGAGTCCTGATCGGCACCGGCCCTACGGCTGCTGAACTTTCACGGCGCGGGCGGGAGCGGCACACAGCCGCTCCCGCCCGCGCCGTTTCATGTCCAGAAAGGGGGCGCGGGCGTGGGCCGGCCGGCCCAGGCACGGCCGCCGCAGTCGTGCCGGGCTGCAGCCCGGCGGAGAGAAGGTGGGCAAGACGGGCCGACAGGCCGCCCCGGGAGCGGTTGGAAGACCTCTGGAGGGGCCGGTCGGTGCCGGTCAGTCCCGGTAGCGCACGTTCGGCAGGTGCGGCATCGCCGCGCTGTCGGGCGCGCTGCTCGGGCGCGGCCGGGGTGGCGTGGCCGGGCGCGGATCGGCGGCCGGTTCCCGCGGCGCGGAGGGGCGCTGCGGAGCGGTCTGGCCGCCGGCTCCCGAAGACTCGGGGCGGGGCCTGCGCGGTGTCGCACCGGCTTCGCCTGCGGTGGGCCGGGCGGGACGACGGCTCGGCTGCGCCGAAGCCTGGTCGGTGCGGCGCTCGGGGGAGACGTCTTCACGGCGGGCGCGCGACGATGCCGCGCGCTTATCGCGGCTGCGTTCACCCGCGGGCCGGTCGACGGTCTGCGGACCGTCGTCGGCCGTGGGCGCGGGGCGGGGCCGGCGCGGGCGGGCGGGGCGTTCACGCCGCGGTGCGTCCTTGGCCCGGCCGGCGGTGCCGGTGGCGTCTACGGAGTCACGGGCGCCGGGGCGCCGGGTGGCGGGCATGGCCGGTCGGGGTGCACGGACCGCCCGGCGGTCCTGCAGATAGTTCACCAGTCGGATCGCGCCGATCACCCACACCACCACGGCCGTGATCGCCATGGTGGGGAACCTGTTGATCAGCGGCAGCCCCAGGTCGAGCACCGCGCCTTTGAAACCGCCGAGCGGCCCGTCGGTGTAGCCCCAGTACGTCAACGGCACGACCACCACCATCAGCAGTGGTGGCTGGACCATCGCGGTGAACAGGGCGCGGTTCTGGGCGACCAGCACGGCGGCCAGGCATCCGAGCGTGTAGAGGACCCCGTAGACGCGGGTCAGTTCGGTACCGCGGGCCGAGTCGATCAGCACACCGAGCAGGATCGGTGCCAGGGCGGTGGCGATCACCGCCCACCACGGCAGTCCACCCACCGTGGGCACGACTGAGCGCCGGTCGGTCTCGACCCGGCCGCGGGAGCGCTGAAGAACGGTCACTCATCGAGGGTAACCGGATCTCGGGACGATCCTGTGGACGACACCGCCGAGTGGCGGGCCGCGGGGACGCCGGCGACCGGTCGCGGCATGTCGTCGACCGACCGGATCGGGGTGGGCTCGTCGGTGCCCGACAGTTCCGACAGGCGCCGGGCGGTGACCATCACCCGGGACTGCATCGAGGCGGCCGTGGCGTTGAACGATTCGACGGCCTTGCCCAACTGCGTGCCGGTCCGGTCGAGGTGCCGGGCGAATACGTCGATGCGGTGCAACAGTTCGCGGCCCAGGGCGTGGACCTCGGTGGCCTGACGTCCGAACTCCTCCTGCCGCCAGGTCAGGGCGACGGTGCGCAGCAGAGCGATCAGGGTCGTGGGGGTGGTCAGGACCACGTTGCGGTGGAAGGCGTATTCGAGCAGCGCCGGATCGGTGGTCAGCGCCGCATCGAGGAACGAGTCGCCGGGGACGAACAGCACCACGAACTCCGGGGTCGGGTCGAAGGCCCGCCAGTACGACTTCGCCGCGAGCTGATCGACGTGTGTACGTACCTGGGCCGCATGCCGGAACATCGCCGCCTCCCGGTCCTGCGGCCGGGTCTGCTCGACGGCCTGGAGATAAGCGGTCAGCGGCACCTTGGCGTCGACGACGATCTGGCGACCGCCGGCCAGGCGGATGATCATGTCCGGACGCACCGTGGTCCCGTCGGGGCCGGGTGCGCTGACCTGGGTGTCGAAGTCACAGTGCCGGGCCATGCCCGCCAGCTCGACGACCCGCTCGAGCTGCACCTCACCCCAGCGGCCGCGCACCTGCGGGGACTGCAGGGCACCGGCCAGCCGACCGGTCTGGTCGGCGAGTTCCCGCGAGGTGCGATGCATCCCGGCGACCTGCTCGGTCAGGCCGGCGAAGGCGCGTGCGCGGTCGGTCTCGATGTGGTGCAGGCGCTCGGAGAGCGTGCCCACCACCTCGTGGAGCGGCGCGATGATCTGCTGCACCTGCGCACCGACCGCCCCGGCCTGACGCCGGGCCGACTCGTCTTCGGCATGCACAGTGACCCGGCGTTCCTGTTCCTCGGCGTCGATGCGGGCGGCCAGCCCGGCCTCGGCGCGAGCCAACCGGGCACCGGAGCGGGCGGCGTGGGCGAGCCAGCCGATCACGCCACCGAGGACGAGTGCGGCCAGCAGGGACAGCGCGACGGTCGGTGTCATGGTCCCGATGATGCCCGTCGGCACCGACAATCCGGTGTCGGTGCACGGTCCGGGGACTGTCGGTGCAGTGGTCTACCGTCGGTCGCATGAAGATCCTGCACACCTCCGATTGGCATATCGGCCGGACGTTTCACGGCGTCGACCTGCGCGCCGACCAGGAGGCGGCGTTGGCTGCCATCGCGCAGATCGTCGAGCGGGAGAAGGTCGACGTGGTCGTCATGGCCGGGGACCTCTACGACCGCTCGATGCCGAGCGCCGATGCGGTGCAGGTGTGCAACGAGGCCTTCGTCGCGATCCGACAGGCCGGTGCCGAGCTGGTGGTGATCTCCGGCAACCACGATTCGCCGGCGCGGGTGGGCGCGGGCGCCGAGTTCAGCTCCGCGGGCGGTCTGCACCTGTTCACCGATATCCACCGCATCGGCCACCCGCTGGTGCGCACCGATGCGCACGGCGAGGTGCGGTTCTACGGCATCCCCTACCTGGAACCGGAGGTGGTGCGCCGCGCCATGGGCATCCCCGAGGCGCGCAGCCACACCGATGTGGTCCGCGCGGCGATGTCCCGGGTGCGCGCAGACCTGGCCACGGCACCGGCGGGCACTCGCGCCGTCGTGGCCGCGCACGCGTTCGTGGTCGGGGGAGAGGCCACTGGTTCGGAGCGGTCGATCTCGGTGGGCGGGGTGGAGACGGTCTCGGCCGAGGAGTTCTCCGGGGTGGACTATGTGGCGCTCGGGCACCTGCACTCCCCGCAGGAGATCTCTGCCGAGGTGCGCTACTCGGGCAGTCCTTTGCCCTACTCGTTCGGCGAGCGCAGCCACCGCAAGGCGGTGTGGCTGGTCGAGCTCGGTGCCGACGGGCTCGGCCCGGTAGCCCGGGTCGACCTTCCCGAGGTGCGCGGATTGAGCAGGCTGACCGGGGAACTGGAGACGCTGCTGACCGACCCGGCGTGGGAGGAGGCCGAGGATCACTACGTGTCGGCCGTGCTCACCGACACGGTGCGTCCGCTCGATGCGATGAGCCGGCTGCAGAGCAGGTTTCCGCATGCGGTGCACGTGGAGTGGCAGCGACCCGGCGGCGACGACGCGCTGCACTACCGGGAGCGGGTGCGCGGCAAGGACGACCGGGAGGTATTCACCTCCTTCCTCGACGACGTCTATCGCGGCCCGACCGAGGAACAGGCCGAGCTGATCACCGCCGCACTGTCCGCGGCACGGGTTGTGGAGGGCTGATCGATGCGACTGCACTCACTGGAGATCACGGCCTTCGGGGCATTCGGCGGTACCGAACGCATCGACTTCGATGCGCTGTCGGCCGATGGCCTGTTCCTGCTGCACGGCCCGACCGGGTCGGGCAAGACCACCATTCTCGACGCGGTCAGCTTCGCGCTCTACGGCACGGTGCCGGGCAGCCGCGGACACAAGCGGCTCAAGTCCGACCACTCCGACGCCCAGGTCACCCCGACCGTGGTTCTGGAAGCGACCATCGGCGGCCGGACGCTGCGCATCACCCGCAGCCCGGGGTTCGAACGACCCCGCAAGCGCGGAACCGGCACCGTCACCCAGCAGCCTCGCGGTGTGCTCGAATGGCTGGACGCACAGGGCGGGGACAACCTGAGCCGGCTGCCCGACATCGGGGAGGCGGTCGTGCGGCTCCTGGGACTGAAGAGCAGCCAGTTCGAACAGGTCGTGATGCTGCCGCAGGGCCAGTTCGCGAAGTTCTTGAACTCCAACACCAAAGACCGCGGCATCCTCCTCGAGCGACTGTTCGACACCTCCCGGTTCGCCTCGATCGAGCAGTGGTTCGTCGACCGGGAGAAGGCGGAGTCGGCGCGGATCGCGACGGCACGCAACAGGGTGCTCGGCACCGTGGCCACGGTCGCCGAGGCCGCCGGATGCAGCGATTACGAGCCCGATGTCGACGGCGACGAACAGGAATGGGCCGACCTGCAGGTCGACCGCTGTCACGCGGCCGTCGAGGCCAGATATCCGGAGTTCGAGCTGCTGCGCAGTCGGGCCGAACAGGCTCGCGCCGAGGCGCGAAGGGCCGCTGAACTGGCCAAGGACCGGGCCCGCGCGGTGCAGGCCCGTGATCGTCTGGCCGCACACGCCGCCGAGGCCGAACTGCGTGCCCAGCTCACCGCCGAGGCGGCGGATGCCGACCGGGCGGAGAAGGTGGCCTGGGCGATCACCCACCGGGACGAATCGGTGACCGCGGTCGAGCAGGCGCTGCGACGGCTGCGCGGGCACATCGATGCCGCAGACACAGACCCGGAAGGCGCCGCGGTGGTGCAGCAGGCGCGGACCGGTGACGCAGACGATGCGATAGCGGCCGACCGCTTGCGCGACGCGATCGATCGGTGGCACACCGAAGCCCGTGCCCTGGCGGCGGCCGCGGAGCAGGAGCGTGCCCGTGACGAGGCGGTGACCGAACGTGACGAGGTGACCGCGGCACTGGCGCGCGCCGATGCGGAGTCGGCGGAACTGACCGAGAAGATCGCCGCCGCCCCCGCCCTGATCGACAGCGCCCGTGCCCGCCTGGAGCCGCTCGACCGACTCGCGGCCACCGCCGCGGGCGCAGACGAGGCGGTGACGGCAGCGCGGGCTGTGGCCGACGCCGCCACCGCCGTCGAGGCGGCACAGCAGCGACTGGCAGCGGCGAAGGAGCGCGCCGAAACTGCGGCCCAGGCTCACCTGAGCGCCCGGGCGCACAGCCTGGACCTACGGGAGAGACGTCTGGCCGGAATGGCGGCGGAGCTGGCGGCCGAACTGGTCTCCGGCGAGCCCTGCGGGGTCTGCGGCGCCACCGAACACCCGCAGCCGGCCCGCACCGCCGCCAGCCCCGTCACCGAAGAGGACGAGTCGGCGGCGCAGAACGCTCTGGACGCCGCCGCGGCAGAGGCCGAGGTCGCGCGTGCCGCAGCACACGACCTGGGCACCGAGGTCGCGCTGCTGGTCGAGAAGGCGGCCGGCCTCGACGCCGCAGAAGCGGACCGCCGGCACACCGAGGCCCAGGAGGCCGCGGCCGCGGCACGGTCTGCGGCCGAGGAACTGCCGAAGGCCAAGGCGGAGCTCGAAGACCTCATCGGCGCGCAGACCTCTGCGCAGACCCGCAGCACATCGCTGCGCACCGAACGGGAGACGGCGACCAAACGGATCGACGACCTCGATGCGCGGATCCGCACCCTGGACGAGCGCATCACCGCCGCCGCCGGAGAGGACGGCACCGTCGCCGCCCGCGCCCAGCGGGTCGAGCGGCTGCGAGACACCGTCACGGCCCTGCTCGAGCAGCTCACGCGGGTGGCCGATGCGCGGGATCGGGCGACCAAGGCCGAGACCGGTCTGGCCGCTGCCCTGGCGGACAACGGGTTCGACACCGCGGCCCAGGCCCTGGCCGCACGTCGCGACCCGACCCGGCGCAGCCGGATCGACGAACAGCTCGCCGAGGCGGCACGGGTGGAGGCGGCCGCGCGTGCGGTGCTCGCCGAACCCGCCGTGACGGCGGCCGGCGACATCGACGAACCGGTGGACACGGCCGGGACGGAACAGGCGGCCGCCGAGGCCGAAGAGGCCCTGGTCGTCGGACGCCGCGCCTACGACGAGGCCCGGCACCGGTTCGAACGGGTCAGTGCGCGCAGAGCGGAACTGTCCGCCGAACTGACGGACCTGGCACCGGTGCTGGCGCGGTATCGCGAACTGTACGAGCTCACCCAGGTGGTCCGCGGCCTCGGCGGCAACGCGCGGCAGATGTCGCTGCGCAGCTATGTGCTGGCGGCACGGCTGGAAGAAGTGGTGGCGGTGGCGTCCCAGCGGCTGCGGATCATGTCCGGCGGACGGTACGAGTTCATCCACTCCGACGGCCGGATCGGCGGCGAACGCAGCGGCGGCCTGGCCCTGGACGTACTCGACGGTGACACCGGACGGGTGCGACCGACCGAGACGCTCTCGGGCGGGGAGACCTTCATGGCCTCGCTCTCGCTGGCATTGGGGCTGGCCGACGTGGTCTCGGCGGAGGCCGGCGGCATCCGGATCGACACCCTGTTCATCGACGAAGGATTCGGCACGCTCGACTCCGAGACCCTCGACCAGGTGATGGGCGTGCTCGACGAACTACGTGCCGGAGGGCGAGCGGTGGGCATCGTCAGCCACGTCGCCGAGATGCGCCACCGGATCCCGAGCCGGCTGTTCGTCGACAAGACCGGGGCGGGATCTCAGGTGCAGGTGACCCTGCCGTGAGAACCGGGGTACGCCGACACCCAGCGGACTAGCTG